>PVMK01123578.1_pt1 | contig 17552 bp, 14 predicted proteins | sample 1853481 | NCBI WGS metagenome assembly PVMK01 (sample SAMN08533507, study PRJNA380276) | Marine sediment metagenome, whole genome shotgun sequencing project. | reverse complement strand
GAGGATCACTGCAGACGGGGGCTTTAGCTCCACGGATTCCAGGCGATGATCACTGATTGCAACCTCCCAAGCCCCGCCTTCTTTGTCTTCTTTTGTTAGCCCGCTTTTCTCACCACCTCGGGTCGCGAGGCTGTCACGATGTGCGTTATTACTGTGTTCTGAGCGGCGTGGTGCCGAGGGCGAAGTTGACAGCTTATTTACGACGGCGAGCCGCGTAGCGGCGACATATACATAGCCTGGGGCGTCAGCCCCAGGATCAGGTCAGAGAAGAATGAAAAGCCGCGAAGCGGCGACAGACAATCGGTGGTCAAAGGCTGCAGCTCACGCTGCAGCCGCAATCTGTCGCCCCTCCAGGGCTGTTTCCAAAGAACCTCTCGTGCCCTGGGGCTGACGCCCCAGGCTATGAATCTGACGCCCCTTCGGGGCTTTCGGAAGACCACTTTCTGGAGGAGTCGGGTCGCGGCGATTCGCCGTCTGTAGTAGACATCCGGTGAGATATGCGGGCTAGGCAGCGCCCGGCTCTCCCGCGCGATCAGATCGTGCGGTTGGCGACCCAAATCGAAGGTGTCGGTTCCATTATTTACCTCGTCGACGCACCCGAGTACTTCGGTCATGAAGCCTACCGGGCCCTGGTTCCGGACGCCGTCCTCGCCAACCTGCCAGCGTCTGACTACGAGATCGAGGCGCTCGTCGAAGCCATTCAGACCTACCCGGCGGGACGCCTCCTCATCCTCCCACCCGACACGAAGCTCACCGCCGACCTCCTCGAACGGATCGACGCCGACGACAACGCCTCAGTCGGGGACTTCGGCGGTCACGCCGGACCCAAGTGGATCTTCATTCAATAGAAGGGAAATCTGGCGGGGCTAGCAGGACTCGAACCTGCGACCTTGAGTTTAGGAAACTCCTGCTCTATCCACCTGAGCTATAGCCCCACGCGGGGCCTCGATGCTATTGCCATGCGTTTCGGGTGTCAACGAGTTACTGGTTTTGATCGCCGATCTTCTTCCCCGCGAAAAAGGGATCGATCTGCGCTCCGTCCGAGAATGGTGGCCAGAAACCGTTCGTGAGCGATCGTAGCGCTCTCTCCTCTGGAATTTGAGGCGCCCCATATTTGTATCCCCGGTCACTGGACAAAATAGTGATTGAGACCCATATTCAAATCTAGAAACTCGGACGGTCCGGTTGTCGTCGGCTGACTGGCTGGCTAGAGAGAGGCGATCAGACCCTGTATTTTTTGACCGTTTGGCCAAAAGGGAGGGCACCATGACACTTCGACTCGGAGACATTGCTCCGGACTTCATTCAAGAATCCACCAATGGCCCCATTCGTTTTTACGATTGGGCGGGTGACGACTGGGTGGTGTTGTTCTCACACCCGAAAGACTTCACGCCGGTGTGCACCACCGAGCTCGGGGAGGTTGCGAGGATCAAACCAGAGTTCGACCGCCGGGGGATCAAGATCATTGGCCTCTCGGTGGACTCTATCGAAGACCACCACGCATGGACCCGTGACATCGAGGAGACCCAAGGTGTTGCGGTGAATTTTCCGCTTCTCGCCGACAGCGATTGCACGGTTTCAGATCTGTACGGCATGATCCACCCCAATGCTGACGACACGGCGACGGTACGCTCTGTGTTCGTGATCGATGACGAGAAAAAGGTGCGCCTGATCATCACCTATCCGGCGAGCACCGGACGCAACTTCGGCGAAATCCTGCGAGCCATCGACAGCCTCCAGCTCACCGACAACTACCAGGTGGCGACGCCGGTTGACTGGCACCACGGCGACGACGTGATCATCATTCCATCGGTGTCGAATCAGGAGGCCAAGGACCTGTTCCCCGGCGGTTGGGACGAGAAGAAATCGTACCTGCGCATGGTTGCGCAGCCGAACCTTTAATACCTACGAGGTGAGCGGTTCTCACCGGCGATCTCTCCTCCGGTGGAACGGCTCAGCTTTCGAGTGCAAGATATTGCTGGGAACGGCGGGCAACACCCGCCCTTCTCAGCCTATGTGATCCGCGAGGTTCTTCGACTTGAGCCACTCCCGGTTGAAAAGGCGGGACTGGTAGCGGGCTCCTCCGTCGCACAGCACCGTGACGACCGTGTGGCCAGGTCCGAGTCGACGGGCCACCTCGACCGCGGCACACAGATTGATGCCGGTCGATCCGCCAAGGTAGAGACCCTCCTTGCGGAGCAGGTGATACACCATGCGGACGACGTCGGAGTCGGCGACGCGCACCGCGTCGTCGATGGTGGTTCCTTCCAGGTTTGCGGTGACCCGGCCGTTGCCGATCCCCTCGGTGATCGAGGATCCGTCCACTTTGATCTCGCCGTTCACCACCCACTCATACAAGCCGGACCCGTGCGGATCGGCGAGCACGGTCTTCACCTCGGGCTGGCGGGCTTTCAACGCGCGGCCAACTCCTGCAAGCGTTCCACCGGTGCCGGTGGCTGCTACGAACGCGTCGATCCGACCCCTGGTTTGCTCCCAGATCTCGGGGCCTGTGGTCCGCTCGTGCATCTGCCGGTTGGCGAGGTTGTCGAATTGGTTTGCCCAAATTGCGTCGTCAAGCTCTTCGGCCAGCCGGCCGGCCACCCTCTGGTAATTTCCTGGGTCGCGGTACGGCACCGCCGGAACCGCCCGAACCTCGGCGCCCAGCACCTCGAGGGCCTCGAACTTCTCCCGCGACTGCGTCTCGGGAATGACGATCACACAGCGATATCCCCTGGCGTTGCAGATGTGAGCGAGCCCGATGCCGGTGTTGCCGGCGGTGCCCTCGACCACGGTACCGCCCGCCTTCAGCCGGCCCTCGGCCTCTGCGGCCTCGATGATCCCCAGGGCAGCTCGATCTTTCACCGAACCGCCGGGGTTCATGAACTCGGCTTTGCCGAGGATCGTGCAGCCGGTCTCCTCGCTCAGTGTTCGCAGGCGAATCAGCGGAGTGTTTCCGATGGCGCCGACGAATCCCTCGTGTGTGTCCATATCTCCATTACTCCCAAACGAGCGGCCCTGGCTCTAAGAAAGAACCCCAACCGAGTCCATCGTGTTCCTCCCGGTGCAGATTTCTACCGCCACCCGCTGATCATAAGTGACTGCCCGGCACCATTCCATTTTTCGCGTTGTCGGCTTTCCTCGGTGACCAAGACCTTAACCGGCTACGGCCCGTGACCCCGGTCACTTGCCGAGGCGACTGCGTCGCATTATCTTTCCTATTTAGGCCCTGAAGGTCGGTCGGTCGCGCCGGCCACCGGTGGGAATCCAAATCTGAAGGGAGAGCGTCATGCCGAATCGAGGAGAAACCTGGGCAGTCGTCCTCGCCGGTGGTAGCGGAACCCGGCTAAGTTCGCTGACCACGGATGAGGAGGGCGTGGTCATCCCGAAACAGTTCTGCTCTCTCGACGGTCGGAGATCGTTGCTCCAGGTGGCGATTGAACAGACCGAGAATCATGTTCCACGCGAACGGATCATGGTGGTGGTGGCGGCCGACCACCAGCGATGGTGGGAGCCGCAGGTAGCCGCCCTGAAAGAGGAGAATGTGGTTGTCCAGCCGTGCGGCCGTGGCACCGCGTGCGGGGTCCTGCTGCCACTGATGCATATCAACCGCCGGAACCCGGAAGCCACCATCATTGTGACTCCGTCAGATCAGCATCTCGACGATCAGAAGCCCTTTCACCTCTCGCTTATGGAAGCACTCACGTATGTGAGGGACCGGCCACGCCTGCTGCTTCTTCTTGGGATGGAGCCTGATTCTCCAGTCACCGATTACGGATGGATTACTCCCGCTACCGATTGCGATGAGGCCGTCCAAATGGTCACGTCCTTCGTTGAAAAACCTGACGAACGAGCTGCGCAGAATCTCCTACTCAACGGCGCCCTGTGGAGCAGCTTTACCTTCGTGACCTCGGTCGGCGTCCTCATGTCGAGATTTCACCTCACCGTCCCGTGGTTGATCGACCGCTTTGAGCATGCTTTTGAGTACGGATCGTGGAAAAAACGGAACGAGTTCTTACCTGGACTGTACGAAGAGATTCCCGCAGTCGATTTTTCCCGGAGCATTTTGCAGAAGTCGAATGAAGAGGTCCACGTCCTGGCGGTCCCGCCGTGCGGGTGGACCGACCTGGGAACACCGGAACGTGTCGCCGCATGTGTGGGAAAGGCAGGACCTTGCTCGATCACCGAAGAGGAGTGTCAGCTCCCCGGGCGTCCCCCTCTCGACCTCGGACACACGGTGGGTATTGTCGAAAGGAGCAACAGGGGCTCCCATGTGCTCGCGCGGACGGAAACTCTGGAAACGAGCACGCCAGGGACCGCACTTCAACCATGAAAGATACTGTTGGAAGTCATGGGTCTTCGCGACAAGGGAAATTGCCAGCCAACTGGCCCGCACTTCTGTCGTGCCTACGGCGCTGGAACCGCCGACCCATCAACCCACAACCTACCCGGTAGGCCGAGCACAAACCGGAGGCCCTCGTCGTCCAGGTTTGGGATCCACAGCGGCAGCCCGCGCCGGGCCGCTTCCTCGGCTAGCCGGGTGATCAGGAGACCTGCCGGAGCTCCCGGACGTAGGCCACGGCAGGCCCAACCCGGCACACGGACCGCCGCCGCGCCCTCGGCTTCGGCCACCTCGGTCGCGGAGAGGACCTCTTCGACGACCCTCGGTCCGCCCTCGCCCTCGAGCTCCCACCGGCACCTTTCCGCACCCACCTCGAAGGGCGCGGCCAACCATCCCTCGGACGACGCCTGATCCTCCTCCCAGGTCCAACACCCCACTCGGCGTCCTTGCGGCAGCCCGTGGACCGGTTGCGGGCCGATCGAACCCGTCGCCTCCGCTTCTGATCCACCGCCCACCAGAGCCCTGTACGCTGCTTGCAGCACCCCTACCTCGCCCATCGTGCCCACCGTCAATGGCGTAACGATCAGACCCGGGAAAGCCCCGCCGCTCGACGACGCCAACTCCCGCCACGCTTCGGACACATCCACGGCCCACCGATCGCTCAGCAAAAGGGCAGGCCAGGGCAAGATTGCCGCAGGCGCGCCTACCGCGGCGGCCAGCTCCGTCAGCAAGACGGCCAGGGCGCGATCGCCAAGCTGCACGCGCCAGAATCCACGGCCGGCAAAGCTCACGATCCGAATCGCGGCATCCGTGCCGAGGGCCTCCACCACTGCGGGGTCGAATTCGAGCGCCGGAGGCGCCGCCGCTGCTGCAGCTTCGAAGGCCTCAATGGCGGCGAGAGATGACGGCGGAAGCCACATGGCGCCGCCGACGCCGAGCCTCTGCGCCATCGCCAAGGCGTCTGCGGACGCTGCGGCGACGACACCGCGACCACGCTGAGCCGCGGGCCGCCCGGCCACCTCGGCCACCCACGCCCCGTGACCGTCATCGGCGGCCACCCAGGCCGGTTCCGGGGCGCCACCGGCGAGAGCTCCGGCGATCACGCTGTCCAGCCCGCCGCGGAGGGCCTCCGGTAGGCGTCCCAGCAGCTCCATCAGGGTCCGCCTCCGCGGATGTCGAACCCGGAGGGCAGGCTCCGGTCAGGCTCGTCTATCGATTCCACTGCGGAAACACGGGAGAATCGCGGCCCCTCCTCGAGTCGCCGTCTGATCACGGCATGGTCCTCCTCGGAGCCGTCGAACAGGGCCTCGACGGTCCCGTCGGCGCAATTTCTCACCCATCCATCGAGGTCCAGCGCTTGTGCCTCACGCCACACGAAGTAGCGGTAGCCTACGCCCTGAACCTGCCCCGAGATGCGATATCTCTTGACGCCCAAAGCCTACAACCCGGCCGTACGAAAGACCTTGCGTTCGACGATGCTTGATCGACACCGCTTTCCGAATCGCCAGAGATTACGAGAAGGACTCTGAAGGTGGGCTGAAGCCCACCCTACGAGCCCGCGCAAATCATGGGTCCGAAGTAGGGTGGGCCTTGGCCCACCTTCAGATTCGCCGCTGGTGCGCAATACGCTGCAGGATTCCGCCTTATCATCGTTCGTTTTGTCGGCCCGCAAAGGCCCTGGCGAGCTCAGGATGACAGGTGTGGGCGGTGACATCATATTGGTGTTCTGTCGGCCCGAAGGGCCCTTGATGGCTCAGGATTACAGCCGTGGGAGTTTTGCAGGAAATTCAACCGACAACACCGGACGCCTTCGTCATCATTCCGGGTCACCCCCTGCACTTTGATGGGCGTGACGACCGAAGTGGTGGATCAGCCAGAACCCGCCCACCAGAAGGACCACAAAACCGATCGAGACCCAATTGAACCACTTGAAGAGGAAATCCCTGATCACCTCCCCGTAGAGGAAGAGCAGAACCCCCTCGGTCATGAAGCGAAGGGTGCGCGACACCATCGACGCCAAGACGAACACTTTGAAATTGATCTTGAAGGCGCCACCGGCGATGGTGAACACCTTGTACGGGATCGGGGTCAGACCTGCGATGCCTGTTGCCCAGGCGTTGAAGCGATCGTATAGCCGCTCCACCGCGTGGATCTTCCGATCCGAAAAGAACTTGTAGAGAAGCGGACGGCCGCCGTAGAGACCTATTCCGTACCCGAGCATGCCGCCAAGCACACTGCCGACCGAGCACACGAAACCGTACCAGATAGCGCGCTCGGGCGTCGCCACCCCGAGGGTGACGAGCAGCACGTCGGGCGGAATCGGAAAGAACGAGCTCTCGGCGAAGGCGAGCAGGAAGAGCCACCACCCGGGGTGGGGCATTGCGGCCAGCGCGTCGATCCATGCGAAGAGTTTTTCCTTCAATCGGGCTTTTCCTCCCAACCGTGGCGCCCGATGAGGGGAACAAAGCAGGCCCCCTTGAGCTCGTGGGCAAATGTTCGGTCACCACGGCGCTGGACGATCTTGAGCACCTGGGTCTCGCGCTTTCCAACCGGCACGACCAAGCGGCCGCCATCCGCGAGCTGGTCTACCAGCGGCGCCGGCACTTCGGGTGCGCCGGCGGTGACGAGAATCGCGTCGAAGGGCGCCTGCGCGCGCCAACCGAGGGTGCCGTCCATGACCTTGACGCTAACATTCTCGACGCCGAGACGATCGAGCACCGCTTTCGCCTGCCGGGCCAACGAGGCCACCCGCTCGACGGTGAAAACAAAGCGAGCGAGCCGTGCGAGCACCGCTGCCTGGTAGCCTGAGCCAGTCCCGATCTCGAGCACCCTATCCATCTCGTCGATCTTGGCCGCCTCCGTCATGAGGGCGACGATTCGCGGCTGCGAGATGGTCTGCCCCTCACCGATATGGACCGAGACATCGTCGGAGTATGCCTGGTGCCGCAGGGCTTCCGGCACGAAGTAGTGGCGCGGAATCGCCGCCATCGCCTCCAGTACCCTGTCGTCGTTCATCCCGCCCCGACGAAGCGACTCCACCATCTGCGCCCTACGATAGTCGTATTCGTCCTTAACCCCCATATCTCACCAGCGTCCTGCTGCGGCAGGCGATGCACCGCACCCAGAGGTGTTTTCTCGCTTCGGGGTGCTCGACGTACGGTCAAGTACGACTCCGCGCCCCTCGGATCGAAAACCCCACTGGGCACGGCACCTCGCCGGCCTCGTGACGAAAGCTGGTGAGATATGAGGGTTCATCATTATTCACGCTCCGACCGGTCCATCGAGTCGAGCCACGATGGTTTTCTCTCGCGAAATTTTTCGAGTGATCGCCGGTCTGTCATGTCGAGGTGGAGCGGGGTAACCGACACAAATCCGGAGTTCGCCTCGTGAAAATCGGTGTCGGGGATCGGCTCCCAAATAGGTTGGCCGCCGCCAATCCAGTAAATCCGTCGCCCCCGGGGATCCCTTTCCTCGACCACACCTTCTGTATAGCGGCGGACACCGAGCCGGGTGAGCTTCACGCCGAGGGGCGTGCCGACCGGAACATTGATATTGAGCAGCGTATTCCTCGGCAAACCGTGCTCGAGGATCCACTCGGAAACCTCGCACGCGAACTTCGCCGCCAGGTGGAAGCTCAGACCCTCCCCCACCCCGAGCGAGACCGCCATCGCCGGCACACCGAGGATGACCCCCTCAAAGGCCGCCGACACTGTCCCCGAGTAATGAACGTCGGCACCCATGTTGAAACCGAAGTTGATCCCGGACACCACGAGATCCGGCAGACGACCGTCCATCAGGTTGGAGATCGCGATGGCCACGCAGTCGGTCGGCGTGCCGTCAACCGAGATGCGCCGCTCGCCCAGCCGCTCAATCCGGAGCGGGCGGTCAAGGGTCAACGCGTGCGATACCGCCGACTGCTCCCGGTTTGGGGCCACGACCCAGATCTCACCCAATCCCTCGAGCGCATCGGCCAGCACCTGGATGCCCTCCGAGGTGTAGCCGTCGTCGTTTGTCACCAGGATTCGGGGCTTCCTTGCCATGCGGGGGATTCTATACGAATTCAGGATTTCGGATTTCGGATTTGCCGTCCCACGGCTTTCGTCGTCAGCCGTGAGGCCTCAGTCGGCGTGACGCTGTTGCGAATGCTGACCGGACGTGCCGTCTCTGACGATTTTGGGAGCACGGATGACTGTTGCGAGTGGATGACTCGGGCCCAAACATCGTCAGAGGGGGCACTCACGGGCAATGCCGCCGCGGAGAATCGGGATGTTTAAGCCGGAGAGACCTCTCCGGAAAGCAACCGTGCGCGTGCCAGATGGCCGCGTATCGCGAGCCGCAGTAGAGGCCCGGAGCGGCAGCGCCAAGGGCGGCGAAGCCGCCACGCCGACCTCGGGCGTTGAAGGACTGAACCAGACCCCGTGGAATCGGCGCGATCCCAAATAGGGAGGGGGGTGCGGCCTCGCTCGAAGGTAGCCCGCCGGCGCGCTGAAGGCGCGCAGCGTTGGAGACCGATGGCTCCGACGAGAGCTTGCTCTCGGAGGAGACGTCGGCCGAGAACGCGTGGCCGCGGGCGCAGCCCGCGGACGGCGGGCGTTCGGATACGGGCACGGGACTGCCGCGATTGAAGCACTTCCCCGGTTGTGGGATACTACGCTTCCGCTGGAGGCGTACCGTTACGCTTCGCGAATCGACATCCACCCTGCGAAGGGAGTGCGAATGAAGAGAGAAATCCTACTGGGCGACGAGGCGATCGGTCTCGGCGCCATCCACTCCGGGATGAGTGGCATTTACGGCTACCCGGGTACGCCATCGACCGAGATCTTCGAGTACGTCGAACGAGTCACAAAGGCCGATGGCGACATCCACGCCTTCTGGTCGACCAATGAGAAGGTGGCCTACGAGGAGGCGTTGGGAATGAGCTGGGCCGGGAAGCGGGCCCTGGTGTGCATGAAGCACGTCGGCCTCAACGTCGCGGCGGACGCCTTCATGAACTCGGCCGTCACCGGCACCAACGGCGGCCTGGTGCTCGCCGTCGCCGACGACCCCGGCATGCACTCATCACAGAATGAGCAGGACAGCCGCTTCTTTGCCCAGTTCGCGCTCATCCCCTGCTTCGAGCCGCGCAACCAGCAGGAGTGCTACGACATGATGTTCGAGGCCTTCGATATGTCCGAGGAGCTGTCAGTACCGGTGATGGTCCGCCTGGTGACCCGGATCGCCCACAGCCGCGCCGGCGTCGCCACCCGCAACCGCAGGCCCCAAAACGAGCTCGATCCGTCCAAGGAAATCAAGAAGTGGACCCTGCTCCCATCCAATGCGCGGGTCCAGTACAAGCACCTCACCGAAAAGCAGCCGGAGCTCCTCCGCCGCGCCGAGGAGAGCACCCACAACGACCTCCAGCTCGCCGGAAAAACCGGGATAATCGTGTGCGGCCTCGCCGAAAACTACCTGCGCGAGAACCTCGAGCCCGATCACGATCTCTCGATCCTCTCCATCCGCCAGTACCCGCTGCCGTCCGGTAAGGTGCGCGAGCTGGTTGAGCACGTGGACGAGCTGCTGGTGCTGGAGGACGGTTACCCACTGGTCGAAAACATGGTGCGCGGTCTCTTCGGTCTCGAGGGTGTCCGGGTCAAGGGTCGCATGACCGGCGAGGTGCCCCGCACCGGCGAGCTCAACCCGGACAACGTGCGATCGGCCCTCGGCATGGCGCCACTGTCGACCGCCCAGGCGCCGCAGACCGAGCTCGCCAACCGTCCACCCGCGCTCTGCAAGGGCTGCCCACACACCGACTCGTTCCGCGCCCTCAACGAAGCATTGAGCAGTTTCGACAACCCGCAGGTTTTCTCCGACATCGGCTGCTACACCTTGGCCGCGCTGCCACCGCTCGAGGCGGTCCACAGCTGCGTGGCCATGGGTGCGTCGATCGGCATGGCGGCGGGCGCCGCGCATGCCGGCTACTCGCCAGCGGTGGCGGCAATCGGCGACAGCACCTTCTCGCACGGCGGCATCACGCCGCTCCTGTCGGCGGTCCAGCAGAACGTCAACCTCAATGTCCTGGTGCTCGACAACAGTACCGTCGGCATGACCGGCGCCCAGCGCTCGATGTCCACCGGTCAAGCCCTCGACCAGATCATTCTCGGCACCGGCATCCCAGAGGAGCACTTCCGGATCATCGAGCCCACCCCGCGCAACCACGAGGCCAACGTCCAAGTCATGCGCGAGGAGCTGGCCCACGATGGCCCCAGCGTCATCGTTGCCCGTCGCGCCTGCATTGAGACCCTCAAGATCAAGGCGAGCTGAGGAGGAGACGGTGGAAAAGAACATCATCCTCGCGGGGGTCGGAGGCCAGGGCATCCTGTCGATTGCCTTCGTCATCGACAACGCTGCCCTCGACGCCGGCTTTCATTTCAAACAGGCCGAGGTCCACGGCATGGCCCAGCGCGGCGGCGCCGTGCAGTCGAACCTCCGCTACGGCGATTCGGAAATTTTCTCCGATATCATCCCCACCGGCCGCGCCGACCTCATCCTCAGCATCGAACCCCTCGAGGTGCTCCGCTACTGGCACTACCTCCGCCCGGGGGGCTGGGTGGTCACCAGCATCACACCGTATATCAACATCCCCGACTACCCCGAGACCGACGAGCTGCTGGCCGAGCTCGCCGCCTTTGACAACATCGTCATGGTCGACACGGCCCACATCGCCAAGGCCGCCGGCAATCTGCGCGCCCAGAACATGGCCGCGATCGGCGCCGCCTCCGAGCTCCTCGACTTCTCGGAGGACCAGCTCCTCCGCTTCGTCGAGGTGCTCTTTGCCCGCAAGGGCGAGAAAATCATCGCCGTCAACCAGCGCGCCTTTAAATACGGCCGAGCCGCTGGGCTCTTCTTCCGCGGTTTGGTGGATGGCGGGATGCCGCGGCTGGCCGCAATCAAGCTCTCCGCCAAGCTGGTGGCTGAGACCATCGATCCCGAGTACGCCGGCGCATGGACCGACGCCCTCGGATCAGACGTAAGCAAGCTCGAGACCGTGCTGGCGGAGAAGGAGGCCGTTGCCTGCGACCAGGCAGCCGCGTTTGCCTGACGCAAGGAGTTAAGAGTTGAGAGTTGAGAGTTAAGAGTTGAGAATTGAGAATTAAGAATTCGGAGTTGAGAGTTGAGAGTTGAGAGTTCAGAGCTAAGGGTCAGCGGACGAGGATCGATGTCACATGCCGTTGAAGGTTTTTCAAGGGTTCCTTAACTTTTAACTCTCAACTCTAAACTCTTAACTCTTTACGATGTGTGCTGAGCGAAGAGATATTGGGGGCCCCGCATGCCGTCCATCGATACCGATAGAATCCACGAGATTCTGAGCGCGGTCCATTCCGAAGGCCGGTCCAGCCTGTACGAGCACGAGTGCTACGATCTGCTCGAGGCCACCGGCGCCGAGGCGGCGCCGGCGAATAGGCTCATCCCAATCGGCGAACGGCCCACACCCGCCGACCTCGAGAATTTGGACGGCGACAAGGTGGTGCTCAAGGTCGTATCACCCGACATCACCCACAAGACCGAGGCGCATGGCGTCCGCATCGTCGCCCGCGAGCTGGGAGCCGTGGAAGCGGCGTTCGATCTCATGCTGCGCGAGGTGCCGGAGACTTACGGCGCCTATCTCGAGAGCCATACGGGAGAAACCCCGGCCGCGCTCACCGGTCGTCGAGGGCACGGTCTCGAGCAGAGGCTCGCCGACCGCATCGTCGGCATCCTCCTGTGCAGCTTCATGCCGTCGGACGCACAGGGCTTCGCGACCGAGCTCTTCGTGGGCATTCGGGACACCGATGAGTTCGGCCCCATCATCTCGGCCGGGCTCGGCGGCGTCGAGATGGAAGTCCTCGCCCGTAAAATGAGGAAGGGCGCGGCGGTTGCGATCGCCCCCACCGGTACCGTAGACGGTCAACAGTTCTTCGAGCTCTTCCGCTCTACCCTGAGCTACGAGCGCCTGTCCGGCGCCATGCGCGGGTCGCGGCACCTTCTGGACGACGCGATTCTCGTCGAGTGCTTCCAGGCCTTCATCGACCTCGCAAACCACTTTTCCTCGGCCAACCCGGAAGCCCGGTTTCATATCGAGGAGATGGAGGTCAACCCCTTCGCCACCTCCGGCGGGCGGATGGCGCCGTTGGACGGCATCTGCTCGTTCAGAGCGGCAACCACTCCCCCTCAACCGCGGCCAATCACCAAGATCGGCAACCTTCTCAAGCCCGAATCGGCGGCCATCATCGGGGTCTCGGAGAACAGCCGGAACATGGGCCGGATCATCCTCAACAATCTCTTTGACGCCGGCTTCGACCGCGACCGCGTGCGGGTGGTTCACCCCACCGCCGATGCGATCGACGGCGTGGCCTGCGTGACGAGTGTGGCCGATCTGCCCACAAAGGTCGATCTCTTCGTGGTCGCGGTGGGGGCCAAACAGGTAGCGTCAGTCGTCACCGACCTCGTCGAGCACGACAAGGCTGAAGCGGTCATCCTCATTCCCGGCGGGATTGGCGAGAAAGAGGGCAGTCGCGATCTCGAGCGCCAGCTCAAGCGCCGCATCCGTACCGCCCATCAGTCGGACGACGGCGGCCCGGTCTTCCTCGGCGGAAACTCGCTCGGCGTGATCTCCCATCCCGGCCGCTACGACACTCTGTTCATCCCCCACACCAAGCTGCCGAAGTCGCGCGGCGAGCGCCCGCGAAAGCTCTGCTTCATCTCCCAGTCAGGGGCGTTCATCATCTCCAACCTCAGCCGCATGCCGTGGCTCGATCCGGTCTACGCGCTGTCGATCGGAAACCAGATCGACCTCACCGCCGGCGATTTGCTCACCTTCATCAAGGATGATCCGGCGGTCGAGGTCTTCGCGGTCTATATGGAGGGCTTCCAGCCCGGCGACGGGCTCGCCTTCGCGACCGCTGTCGAGGAGGCCGTCGCCCTCGGCAAGGACATCGTCTTTTACAAGGCCGGCCGCACCTCGGAGGGGCGGTCCGCCACCGCCGGCCACACCGCCTCCGTTGCCGGAGACTACGCGGTCTGCGAATCGGCGCTGACCCAGGCCGGCGCCTTCGTCGCCGCCGATTTCGCCGACTTCGAGGATCTGCTTCGGGTGGCGCTGCTCCTGCGCGGAAAGAAAGCCGGCGGCAGCCGCCTGGCGGTGGTCTCCAACGCCGGCTACGAGTCGGTGGGGATGGCGGATTCGATCCGTCAGGAGAGCGCTGAACTGCTGCTGCCGTCCTTCTCCCCGGCCACCGAGGAGGCGATGGCAAGGACCCTGGCTGACAACCACCTCGACGGCCTGGTCGACGTCAAGAACCCCCTCGACGTGACGCCGATGGCCGGTGACGCCGCCTACGCCAAGATCATCGAGGAGGCGCTCGACGACACTGCCATCGACGGCGTGGTTGCGGGCATTGTTCCGCTGACGCCGGCCATGCAAACCCTCGCCCCCGGCGAGGACCACCACGAGTCCATCCTCGACCCGGGCTCCATCGCGCGTCTCCTGCCCGAGGTCGCGTCCGCGAGCGACAAACCGTTGCTCGCCGTCGTCGATTCCGGCGTCCTCTTCGACCCCCTCGCCGACGCGCTCCAGGCCGGCGGCCTGCCGGTCTTCCGGTCGGCCGACCGGGCCGTGCGAGCACTAGGACGCTGGGTGGGCCAAAAACAGAAACGTGCCTAACCCATAACTTCCGATTTTCGGTTCAGGTTCTTGGCAGGACGACGTCCAGCCAAGAACCTGAACCGAAAATCGGAAAAAAGAGAGGACCTTCTCATGAAGTCACTGACCAAGAAGCTGCTGCTCAACATCACCGAGCGCATGGAGTTCGTCAACATCACGCAGCAGGTCGAGGAGGCGGTCCGCGAATCCGGTGTCCGCGAGGGGCTGTGCCTGGTCAACGCCATGCACATCACCGCCTCCGTCTTCATCAACGATGACGAGCCCGGTCTCCACCGCGACTACAAGGTGTGGCTCGAGGAGCTCGCTCCATTCGACCCCTCGCCGGAGCGCTACCACCACAACCGCACCGGCGAGGACAACGCCGACGCCCACCACAAGCGCCAGATCATGGGCCGCGAGGTGGTGGTGGCCATCACAGACGGCCGCCTAGACTTCGGTCCCTGGGAGCAGATCTTCTATGGGGAGTTCGATGGGCGCCGGCAGAAACGGATCATGATCAAAGTCATCGGGGAATGAGGAAGTATCCCTCGACTTCCGATTTTCGGTTTTGGTTTATGGCGGGACGACGTCCCGCCATAAACCAAAACCGAAAATGGGAAAAAACGGATCACTCAATAACTGCCTTGCGCTTCCCCTTATCGCGGAAGACCCCATAGACGCCCCCCACGATCAGTGTCATTCCCACGACCGTGTAGCCCGTGATGGGTTCGGACAGGATGAGCCAACCGAGCAGGACCGCGATCGCCGGGTTGACGTAGGCGTAGGTCATCACCACTGTCGTCGGCAGCAGCTTCAGCGCGTAGACGAACGAGGTATAGGCGAGGAGCGAGCCGAAGACCACCAGGTAAGCCCACGCCGCCCACGCTTCGGGCGTCGGCCGCGGCGCCGGCTCGCGAACCAGGAGCGCGATGGCGGTGAACCCCACGCCGCCGACAAGCTGCTGCCAGCCCGAGATGACAATCGGATCGAGGGCCAGCGGCCGCCGGCTCACTATGATCGATCCGAAACCCCAACTCACGGCGGCGAAGATCACCGCCAGGACTCCGAACAGATCGGCTTTCACGCCATCCTCGAGCATGGGATAGGTCAGCACTACCAACCCGCCAAAGCCGACCACCAGCGACGACGAGAGGAGCAGAGACGGCCGGCGGCGGTCGATCAGGCTCTCCATCATCGCCACCCAGATCGGCATCGAGCCCACGATCAGCGCCGCCAGACCCGAATCGATGCGTTGCTCGGCCCAGTTGACGGCGCCGTTGCCTCCAACCCACAAAAGGAGGCCGGTCGCCGCCAGAATGCCGAGCTCGAACCGGGTCGGCTTGAGCCGCGCACCGCGAAACCTGTTGAAGGCAAAGAGAACTGCCGCCGCCACCAGGACCCGCGCCGCTCCCATCCAGAACGGCCCCCATCCGGCCCCCTCGCGCACCGCCACCCGGATCGCGAGGTAGGTGCTGCCCCACACAACGTATGTTACGAAGAGGTGAAGCAACCCGGCCAGCGGAAGGTGGTGTTTCTCGTGCGTCACGGCTGACAACCATACGCGAATTCCGATTTTCGGTTTGCTTTTGGGCTGGACGTCGTCCAGCCCAAAAGCAAACCAAAAACCGGAAAATGGGGATTACTTATCGGGCGATCTGCACTTCCCCTTCTCGGGGAAGGCCCCATACACGCCCCCCACGATAAGTGTCATTCCCACGATTGTGTAACCCTGCTCCGCACACGGCACAACCTCTCTTCGTCAAGGGTAGATCGTGGAACCAAACCGTCAGCCCCATGTTGTCGTCAGAAAGTCTGGGGGTTGACTTCACAATCCCGTCAGTGAAAGGTCCAAGATGACGATTTCCAGCAGCGGCGCTCCGTCTTCGCCGCGGTTGCCAAGCAGAGTAACTACCGCGCTACTTGAGGCAGACGAGGCGTCGTCGTCGGGGGTGGACTCCATCCGCTTTGCAGTGGCGGGGTTGCTTCTCCGTGCCACCCCCCTGTGGAAAGACGTCAGAACCTTCTCGACGTGGGTGGAAAACGAGTGCCGAGCGATCTGCGAGGCCAAAAACCAAGAGGTCACTCGCATCAAAATCTCAGCCGAAGGCATTGCAAGCCTACCGGACCGCGGCGAGCCGGCGCCGCTCCAGGACTGGAGGAGGTTGTGGAGATTTCTGAGTGGTTTTGGAATTCGCCGCGTCGAGCTGGACTCCCGCCTGGAGAGCAATCAGGTCGTCGACGTCGTGACCCTGCTCTTCGCGGTCCGTCGCGATCTGAGGCACCCGGGATCACGGTCGGCCGGGTGGCTTGCCGCACGACTCCGGGATGAAGAGGGCATTCACTTCGCGTGCACGTTGACTAGAATCCACGACAACACCCTGTCGGTCTCCTACTCCTACTGTATGACGCGCTTCAGCAGGCTCGTCGCCTGGTTCAAGAGACGCCAGCGGCACCTCCAGGACCATCGGACCCTGTTTCGGGCCGCCCCTTGGTACGGCGGGGTTCTCGGGCTCGCGCCCCTTGGGGTCTTCTTCCTCTACTACTTCAACGGGAGCTCCTGGGCCCTCCTCATCGCCAGCCTCTTTGCAGCCGCCGGGGTCTTTGCGACGACGTACTTCTTCTTCATGACGATCGGTAGTCTCGTGTATGACAACGAGGAAAAGGCGTTCAGGCTGGGAAAGGCGAACGCGAAGCTTCATCTGTACGCTGACTGGATTCACAGCGATCTGGAGCGCGCACGTGCGGTCCAGCAGATGCTCCTGCCGGACCTGACCAAAATGCCCATGGCAGATCATCTCGAGTGGGGCGCCAGCTTCGTACCCGAAGAGGAAGTTGGGGGCGATTACTTCGATGCCGCCTATTTGGATGCCAACAGGGTGGCGGTCCTCTTTGCCGATGTCAGCGGCCACGGCCTGTCAGCGGCCCTCATCACGGCAATCATCAAGACGACATTTCAGTCGTGGACCGAGCATGAAGGCCCTCTCGAGGACTTCTTGCATCTGCTGAACCGGAGGCTTTTCAATCTCACTCCGCGTCAGAGCTTCGCGGCGGTTGCGGCGGGAATCTTTGACATCTCGAGCCTGGAGTTTACCTACTGCAATTGCGGTCACAACCCGGAGCCGTACCTGATCCGGGCCTCCGGGGGGAAGCCCATACGGCTCAACGGTGCGCGGAACCTCATCCTGGGAGCCGTGGAGGAGATCACACTGGTCACAGCGCCGCTTCAGCTGCATTCCGGGGACACCCTGTTCTTCGCCACCGACGGCATCACCGAAGCCACCAATTCCTACGGAGAGGAATTCGAGAAAAAAAGGTCTCGAGGAGTTCCTGTCCAACCACCGGGATCTGCCGGTTGACGAAATGGTCAAACGCCTTGTCAGCGATGTCGAGCGCCACTCGCAGGGTACCGAGGAGAACGACGATCGTACCGTGCTGGCGTTTCGCCTGCGTTGGCCCGCATATCTCACCGGATGTCTACTACAGACGGCGAATCGCCGCGACCCGACTCCTCCAGAAAGTGGTCTTCCGAAAGCCCCGAAGGGGCGTCAGATTCAT
>PVMK01122093.1_pt1 | contig 17553 bp, 25 predicted proteins | sample 1853481 | NCBI WGS metagenome assembly PVMK01 (sample SAMN08533507, study PRJNA380276) | Marine sediment metagenome, whole genome shotgun sequencing project. | reverse complement strand
TTACTGCTTTCTTACCACCTCTGTTTCTTACACTTCTTTTTTTTGCAGCCGCACGTGTTAATTTTTTCTTTACTCGTGACATAATATTATCTTTTTTTGGGGTTATTAAATGTTGGAATGTCTTCTTCTAGACTCCCAGATTACTTTCTTAGTTTTACCTAATATACTTTTTTTACTCACCCTATTATTAAAATCATCTCTTGTCTGATTTAATTGAGGGCCTGCAGATTTTATACTCATAACTTCTAAATTAACATTTCCACCTTCTTCTAGCTTTTCTTATTCTAGATTTAGGATTGTTTCTTGTTTTAGCACTAGATTTTTTAAGCTGTCCTAGTGATCTTGCACAATATGACTTACGTCTTTTTGCTCTCTTAGATCCTTTCTTCACTTTACCAGTGACAGCAGTCTTTAATTTACTTCCAGGGTTAGCTTTTCTATAAGCTTTAACGCCTCTTTTGGTCATACCTGCACCCTTAGATGTCTTACGGTAATTACCACCTTTCCCTACAGTCTTTCTTATTGCTTTTTTTGCTTTTCTTTTGGCCATAGTCCTAGTCTTATATATTTATACCAAACTCTTTCATGTAAGTAATAAAGCAGCATCTTAGTAAACACTTCTACACCACCTATAACTAAACCTATTCCCCAAGAACCTGTAATCACGCCTGATAGAATTATTGTATCTAGTGTTCCTATAGCTCTCCAAGAAATAGTTTTAAGTAAATGTCTTTTATAACTTACCATCTTTTTTCATTTGTTCCCTAATAGACGTTGCAGATATATCTCCAATTTCTTTAGGTGGTTGATGCTCTATAACATCATATCCCACTCCTCTTCCATAGTTAATAGATTCAATATCTGGAATAATTGAAGCTACAACTTTACCCTCTGTTATTAAATCTTTTAACTCACCTTCATGGATCATTTGTAGAATCTCTTCTGCTGTCCATGGGTTCTTCTCATCTGGTTCAACATCTCTAATTGCTAACCAAACTTTTTTACCTTCTTTAAGGCGTTGATTAATTAACCATAGGTGACCTTTATGTAAAGGTTGCCATCTACCTACAAACATTGAATATTTAACTTCAGTACTTGAGCTCTCTTTTTCTGCTTTGGCTTTATATCCCATCTATATACTTTTTGATTTTATTAAAAGATTCTGTAGGTGTGTCATTTGTAGTGTCTACATCAAAGTGTTCAGTTGTAGGAGCTGTATAAGCAATAGCTTTAAAATGATCCCTCTCTCTAACTTCAGATGTATGTACATAAAACTCAACCATTTGATCTCCCATCAACTTTTTAAAGTCTTCTCTTTGATCAACATATGGTGCCACTAACGAAACAATAACATCATGTCCTTGGTTATTGAGATAGTGAGCTATCTTTTGTGCTGTACCAACATTAACTACCCTACCATTAATAGAGTAGTCTTTATTAGTAAATAGTTCTCTCATCTCGTCTCCATCTATTCTAAATGCATTTGGAAGTTCTTCTTTTAACATGTTTGCTAAAACTGTCTTTCCGTGTGCAGGTTGCCCTGTAAACCAATATATCATATTATTTTTTTATCTTAGTAGGTTTCTTTTTACGCTTTCTTATAGCACTAGTTCTTCTACCCATTCCGACTTTTTTCTTTTCTCTTACAGCTTTTGCTTTCTGAGACTTAGACATAGATCCCCATGTCCTAGGAGTTTTCTTAGATACTTTTTTACTAGGTCTACACTTCTTAGTCTTTTTATTCTTAGAAGAGCCACAAGTATTACCTTTTTCATCTTTCCACTTCTCCTTAAACCAACGCTTGAGTGCAGCACCTTTAGCTGTTTTTCTTACTGCCATGGTTATTTCTTTTTACCACCTCTTTTCTTTCTACATTTAGCAATCATGCCACTAGCATAAGCAGAAGGGAAAACTTTATGTGCAGCTTTTGCTTTATAATAACATGCGTCCTTTTTAGACTTAGTTACTTTTTTACCTGCTTTAGCTTTTGCAGTTACAGTTTTCTTTCTGGTCTTCCTAGACTTAGGTTTTCTCTTTTTTACTGGCATATTATTTTCTTTTAGATCTTCTTACAGCTCTCTTAGCAACTCTTTTAGTTTTTCTTGTTTGTCTCTTCTTCATCCTCAAAGCTTTTCTTATTTTACCAGCAGATAAAGCAGCTCTACCTTTTTTTACAGTTTTAGCAACTTTTCTAGTAACTTTAGAAACTTTAGCTTTTTTAGCTACTTTCTTTACTTTTCCTGAAGTAGTTAACTTAGGAGACATACTAGTGACACCTGACTTCTTAATTGATGAAGACATCATTTTAACTTTAGCTCTAGGTTTTGTTTTAGATACAGCCTTTTTAGCTACAGTCTTTTTAGTTCGCGAAGGTGTAAGACTTTTACTACCTGACCCTGAAGGAGGAGTGTTACCTCTTGTAGACGTGCCTTCTTTTCTACTTTTTGCTCCAAAACCACTACCTACTGTCTTGCTTTTTTTAGTTGTAGATTTTTTTCCTACATTCTTTCTTGCTCTTATTCTTCTCCTTCTTTCTTCTACTATTTTAGCTTGTGCATCTTTTCTAGCTTGGATTCTTTTCTTCTTTGCTTCCTGTGCTTCTGTAATCTTTTTATCATTTGCAGCTCTTCTAGCTTTTTGTTCTTCTAGCTCTTTTTTCTTTTTTTGTCTTGTCAGGTTAAATTTATTTTGATCTGATGCTTTAGACATTCTTTTTTTTCTAGAAGATGTCTCTTTTGCTTTTTTATCTGCTGATTTTTTAGCAGCCATCTTTTTTTGATAAGTTGAACCAAATGCTGTAGTTCCACTTTGTGCTTTTTTTACTTTTCTCATGGGGTTTGAATTTTAAATGCAATGGTTCCTGATGTCTTCATACTCTTAGAGAATATTAGTTTCATGTCGAACACATTGTGAAAATTAATTAATTGCTCTATGAGCATATTGTTGTATTTAGGTAGACTCGTTGCTATTCTAAAAGAATAAGAGTCAGGTTGTTTTGTAATCATCATACTTGAATGTTCATCGACAGAACATATAATGCCCTCTAAGTGAGCAAAATATATTTCATCGTTATCCTTCATTATTTTAGGAAAGAACTTTCTTTGTATTTCCATTATTTAATAATGTCTACTCTTCAGGGTTGCAGCATTCATAAGCTTCTTTAGCTTGCCAATTACCTTCTTGAGGTTTTTGTCCTTTCTTTAATATATTCCCACCAGGAATAATTCTTCCCCTACCATCGTATCTCACCATGGTTTTAAATTGCCCTCTCTGATCTCTACTATTTCTACTCATGACTTATACTTCTTCTTTAATATTATTATATTTTTCTTTTATCCAAGCTAATACCTTAGGTACATTTAAGGCTACATAAGCTATTGCTGTAATCCATGCAAATAGTTTACCAAATACCACGGTTGCAAATAACCCTCCTAGCACTACTGCTCCTTCTGTTGTTTTTAATAAATCTTTAAATTCCATTTTTTTATATTTTAAATTAATCACTTAATGTTGGTTCATAAACTACCAACATACTATTTTCACATTTATAAATTATTTGTGAACTATTATTTATATCTACTCTTTCCCCAAAATTAGTTACCCAACCATCTACCACTTGTATTCTACAATCCATTATTTCTAAAGTGTTGCCACATAATTCTAACATTCCATAATTATTTGCAACTACAAAAACATCTTCTTCACAACCATTACCAACCGACCAACTTTTATTCATTTCGGTTAATGTCTCTGTTACATCCCAATCGTTCGGTAACTGAGCAAAACTAAATATTGGTATAAGTAGTAATAGTATTTTCATAATCCTGGTGGTAAAGGTGGTAATATATTTTTCATATTTAAGGTGTACAATTAGTAAAGTTAGGTTTTGGTAGTGTCCATGAGTAAGTATTTACATCAAAGTTGACACAATCTGTAACACTCGCAACACTCCAACCACTCAAGTCTTGATTGAAAGAACCAGCACCTTGAAACATATAAGCCATTCTAGTAACGTTACTTACATTCCACATACTTATATCTTGATTTATAGGAGTATTCTGAAGCATACCAAACATAGTTAAAGCATTACTTACATCCCAATTATTTAAAGGTTGGTTAAAAGCTAATGCTCCATTAAATAGACTATTCATGTTAGTAACATTGCTTACATCCCAACTGTTTATATTTTGATTAAAACTTTGACAGTTAGCAAACATCTGTTGCATATTATTCACACTGCTCACATCCCAAGAACTTAAATCTTGATTAAAGATTTGACATTGTCCAAACACATTTTCCATGTTTACAACATTGCTCACGTCCCAATTACTAATGTCTCCATTAAAAGTATTGAATCCAGGAGTACGGAAAAGTTGATACAGGGTAGTAATGTTAGATACATCCCAATCAGCTATTGGGCCATAAGTAGCAAAAGCTTGTGATTCATTACTTAACCATAAATCTGCAGCTGTTTTCAATTCAGAATAACTCAATGGTGTAAATGGAGGAGTTTGTCCACCATCTACAATTGTCCAATTAAAGTTTGTTATTAATGTGTCTCTTCCAATGTCACCTATAAAACTATATTCAGAATTACCAAAATCAATATTAATATTTGATTGTGGAGAGTTTAAGTTAGACCAATTATTTAAAACACTATCGTAAAGCGTTGTATTTAGCCCTGCATTAGAACTATTCATAAAGTTTGAAAAGTTTGTAACATTTCTAATATCCCAATCTTCAAGACCTACAATATCTGTTAAGTTGTTTGTATTCCAAAACATATATTCCATATCAACTACATTGCTCACATTCCAATTTGTTCCAATAAACGTAGTCATGTTGACTGCATTATAAAATAAAAATGACATGTCAGTAACGTTAGAAACATTCCAATCTTTTACATATGACGCAGCTTGAGTGTCAAAAGTACTTGTTCCAGAAAGTACTGCAAATACTTCTGCTATTTTAGTGGCAGTAGACATGTTCCAGTTTTCTATAGCTTTCCAATCTGTAACACTTGTACAATCTGTAAAAGTTCCTGTAAATAGTTCTACACCAAGGAGATTCCAATTTTCAGTAAAATCAACAGTAGTTAAATTATTACATCCTCTAAATGTGCGAAAGAACTGCTTATCTGGAGAAAATCCTAAGCTAGTTCTCAGCCTAGATAAGTTAGGTACATCTGTTACTGACAAAGTGGTTAATCCTGTACATCCTCTAAAAGATTCAGCAAAAGATTCCCATTTAGTTGTTCCCCATTGCTTAATATCAGTTAATAGTTCGTTATTAGTACCTCCATAAAGATATAAATAAGGAAACTTACCTGAAATAGTAACACTATAAACACCAGGTGCAGTGTATGTATGAATCATTTGAGGTTCTAACTGATTACCATCTGCATTTATTAGCTGACCAGTATCTGTTCCATCTCCCCACTCACACAAAAAATCATATCCACTAAAAGTAACTCCCCCTAAAGGTATACTTATTTGTGTATTTGGTGAAGTTATTGTGTATTCTAATATGAAAGGTCTTTCATTAGCAATTGGTCTAGCTAAATCATAAGTTATTTCTGACCAATTACCTGAAGGTACCTGTCCTCTAATTACTATACTTCCTGGAACAACTTTATTTTGACCATCGTATCTAACAAAGGCTCTTAGATTTCCTTGAGAACTTTTCGAAGGAGAACCTGATACAGACTTAATCGAATTAATCTCTAACCATTTGCCCACTTTAGGCTTACTTTGTTTCATTACAAAACTAGAAGGAACGATAATTCCTTTACTGTCGTATCTTACAAATGCTCTCATATTATAATTTATATTGATGTTGTAGTAGTGGTAGTAGTAGGTGGTGTAAAATTACAGCATTGGTATGCTACCACTTCTCTCCATTTTCCATTACCAGGCATCTTGTTACGCAGAATTAAACTTCCTGCAACATCTCTACCAGAACCATCAATTCTAATATATGCTTTCTGATTTCTATTTGTGCTCATAGCTTTATTATTAATATTTTAATTTATACTTATTTGACAATTTTTTTAATTCATTTGCATAATGCCAAGTACAAAACTTTTTAGAGTCTTCATTATTTATTACAGTGTCTAGATGTTTATCTCTAGTAGGATCTCCACCAGAATGATAGTTACCTTTGTAAAAACAAGGATGTCCCATGTTATTTGAGACAATACCTGCATTATGTAGTATGTTGGTGGTTTTTAATTTAGATATAGGATCTGATGCCCAAGCAAAAGTTAGTTCAGGGACCACTTTAGTTTCTTGTTCTCTTAGCCATAGATTCCAAAGTACAGCCCACATATCTGCACACCAACTCTGAAACCCTTTGTTTTCATTCTCGAAGAACTCTCTATTTATCTTTTGTAAGTAAGTTCTGATTAATATACAATCATTCATCACTTTACTCCAAAAAGAACTATCTACATTCTTTAGTAGATATTGAGCTCCACCAGAGTTTTCAACATTAGCTTCTGCTATCTCTCTAGTTATTCCTATTACACTAGCGATCTCTGCTAGTATATCTCTATTTTTATATTCTTCTAATTTTTCTGGAAGAACATCTTTTACTTTACTGTCGAAGTATTTAGAACTAATATAACTATTTGTGTCTGATAAATAGCAAACATCATCATCTAAAAACTTGTCTACGTTAAAGTTTTCTGTAAACAGAATATCTGAGTCACAATAAAAAACTGCTTTATCACGAATGTCAGGATTGTTTTTGAAATACTTCCATAAAACATAAGGTCTCAATACAGGAATGTAAATTCTAAGTACAGAGTTTAATTCTCCTTCTTCATCATCAAAGAAATTAAATTCTACTTCAGGATACAGATCAATTACCTGTTTCCATTTATTATTACGTGTTCTTCCTTTTGGAGTGAATATTAAAACAATTGCTTTGTCACTTTGTCCTATATTCTTTAAACTCTCTAACCAAAGATGTACTTGCCATGTATAGTAAGTATCATCTGGTTGTGCACAGATAAACCTTAAGTCTTTCATTATTTAGTTATTGGTTTTGTTATTTCTTAAATTTAAGAAAATTATTCTTCATTATTAAACTCTTTAATGTATCTTATTAATTTACTTGAGTTTACTAATTTTCTTTTGATACCCATCTTTATAAGAATAAAACCTATAAAATTAAGTTGATCTTTTTCTTTTTGGTCTAGAGATTTATATAAAATCTCATACACATTTTCTTTAGTTATCATTTGGTTTGTTTTTTTAATAGTTTTTTAAGCTTTCTTACTCTCCTTTCATGCTTAGTTTCATATCTATTTAATGTAATATTAACAGCAACCGACCCTATTACACCACCTATTAGGTTATATCCTAAATCAGTCCAAGGTGTGTTTTCTGGCTTGTTATGATCTGCTAACTCTTTTATAGTTCCAACTATTAATGATGATGCAATGCCCCATAAAAAAGCATTTTTCTTTCTTTCACCATTATTATCATAAACAATAAATGATGTCATTCCACTAAAGAATGCACCTGCCATCATATGTTTTCTTTTATCTCCAAGAGGATCCCAAGAAGACTGTGATGATAAATCAACCGAAACAAATAACAATATGATTAATATGTTATTCCTCAGTTTCTTCATCTGGAAATGGATTAATACCATTCGCTATTAATACCTCAGCCCATGAAGCTTCGTTATCATAGTAATCAACTTCTGTCCAAGGTGTTTCCATACATTGCGTAGGAAGTATAGAACCATAAGCCATTATATTTTCTCGTGTACCATCCCAACATATAAACCAAGTTTCATTTGGTGGGTAACATATTTTTGTGTTTTGTAAAGATTTTAATTCTGCCATTTTATTATTATTGTTTATTATTCTTCTATTGGTTCATCTGGGAATGTAACATCAAATGTTATTGGTGTACCTAAAATTATTTCAATGCTAGCATCGAACGTAATATACCAAAAAATAGGTGTGTCAAGTTCTGCTGTATTATAGTCTACCCAATACAAGGTTTCATCCTCTGGTGTTTTAGGTAAACCATAATAATCTGCACATTGTTTACGTGCGTCGATAGCTTCTTGTTCTGTTAGATATTTATATCCGTTTATTTCTTGTACCATTAGTAAATCGTGTATTCAGTATTAATATTTGTTTCTATACCATTTCTGTTTGATGATTGGTCTGATTGATAAATAATTAATTCTTGATTTTTAAAAGATGTATTTCCACCTGTTCTGCCTATTTGAATAAATGTATAATCAAAATTTGCTATTGCATTAGATGTGGTTTTAGAACCAATTAAAGAACTATTATTATAAAAATCAACTTGTGTTGATGTATAAATAAAGTTTGAATTAACTTGCGTGTCGTATGGTATTGAACCATTAACTGAATGTGCGCCACTTCTATATGATCCAATATTTCCAATATTTCTCCAAGCTAAAACTCCATCTGGAACATTTAAACTCGCATCTGCATAAACTAAATATACGCTGTCATCACTTGGATTTGGTGATGTCTTATTATAAACTGAAAATATAGATAATAAATTACTACCACTATACGATGTGTTTATTCGCATTCTGTCATTTATGTTATCCCAAATAATGCAAGGCTTTCCATTGTCTAATTCAACAACACCACTTGAAACCAATTTTGGTTGTTCATTTGCAGTTGCTTGTGTTGCATTACTACTATTCCCACTCTGGTCATACCACGTTGTTACAAATCCATCGTTTGCACCAGTAAACGTTGTTAATGTTCCATCAGTTATTTCAGAACTTGTAAAATCTTGTTCTGTGTTATCTGATGAACGTCTTACTCTTACCACTGCACTACCAATTGAGGCACTTGCTAAATCACGTAATGAATAAGCTGCTGAGGCATTAGGGTAAGTATCTAATACTCCTACAAATAGTCCTCCACCATCTGTGATAGTCCAACTGTATGTGTTAATTAATGTGTTTCTTGCTGCTTCTGCTGCTCCACCTAATGTGTATTGAGATGTGCCAAAGTTAATACTAACATTAGATTGTAAACTTTGTGCTGCCCAACTTATCAATGTTGCATCATAATTAGCAGTAGATAATGAAGAATTATTAAACCAAAATGACAATCCATTTGTCATACTTGTAGGCGTCCAATTGGCTAAACTAACATCTGTTTGCCCATAAGCATTAAATTGACTAAAATTAGATGCGTTAGAAATATTCCAGTTTTCTAATCCACTATTAGTCATAATCAACGGATTAGAAAAAGTATTAAAATTTGTAACGTTACTTACATCCCAACTACCAATGTAAACATTTGCCATTTTGGTTGCTCTATTAAACATCCAACTCATATCAGTAGCAGACGAAACATCAAAGTTATCCATATCCGCAAGGTCTGCTCCATTGTCAAACCGAGTATTAGACCTTAAAAAATTTTTAAAGTCTGTAACATTACCAGTGTCCCAAGTTGATATTTTATTTCTCCAAGTACCATAATAAGAAAAATTAGACATATTAGTCACATTGCTAACATCCCAGTTTTGAACCGTAGAGTTATAGTAATTACCAAAATTAGAAAAAGCACCAAGAAAAGAAAAAGATGTTACATTTGATAAATTTGGTAAGTCCGTAGCGGTTAGTCCAGTAAACCCTTCACAACTCCTAAACATATTAGTCCAATCTTGCCAAACTATAGTTCCCCAATTTAAAACATCTCTTAGTTTTTCTCTATAAATATCATCAGTAAGATTTTGCATACTTAAGTGAGGAAAATCACCAGTAATCTTAGTTATATGATCACCTGCAGTTGCATAGGTGTGAGAGATATTAGCGTCTGTATTGTATGTTTCTACTGTACCATCACCCCAATCAATATCATAATCAAATGTTCCACTACCAACACCTATTTGTATTTCTTCATTAGGTGTAGTAGTTTCCCACTTTAACGCAAATTCAGGTGAAGCAACTTGTCCTCCATCAGTTATTGTCCAACCATAATTATTAATTAAAGATTGTCTTGCAGCTGCTGCTTCGTATGAGTACTCTGAACCACCAAAATCTATAGTAATGTTTGATTGTGGAGTTTGTGCAGCCCATGAAATTAAAGTGGCATCATAATTTGCAGTTGACATTCCATCACTCCCATTCATAAAAGATGTAAAGTTTGTAATATTGCTAATGTCCCAACTGGCTAAAGACTCGTTAAATAAATCTGCATTTCTTAACATAAAAATCATAGTTGTTACATTGGATGTATTCCAATTACCTATGCCGTATGAACTAAGGTTAGTCCCTTCAAATACAAATCCCATATTGGATATATTTGATGTATCCCAACCAGATACATCTACAACTACAGAAGAATTTCTAAAGCATCTTGAAATACTAGTAACATTAGTTACATCCCAGGTACTAACATTTATATTTCCAGAAGCACTTTGAAAAGCTTCAGCTAGATTAACTAAACTTGTTGTCTGCCAATTGGATAAATCTAAGCTAACTAAAGAGTTACAATTTTCCACAAGTTCACTCATATCGGTTACATTACTTACATCCCAGTTATTTATATTTAAACTTGTTAGATTATTACAGTCTTGAAAACATTCACCTAGCAAAGTAATTGTACTTGTATTCCAAGTATTTAAGTCAAGAGATGTTAAGCTTTCGCAGTCAAAAAATAATTCAAATAAGCTAGTAACATTTGTTAAGTCTGGAGCACTTAATGTTGGAACTTCTGTAAGATTTTTACACCCACCAAAACCAATAGAGTTAGGTTGAAGTATTCCCCAATTTTTAATTTTAATCAGTTTTAATAAGTCTGGTTGAAATCTAAATATAATTCTTGGAAAAGTGCCAGAAATTTTTAAATCGTATTCTCCTGCTATAGGAAACGTAACGGTATAAGGACCAGTTAAATTACTTATGGTTTGACCATCAGAGGTTTGAATAGTGTAATTAAAACCATTAGATGGTGCTGGAACTGTAAATTGATTATCAGCAGAAGTACCTGGGTTATCAGTTTTTACTGATATTACAAAACGTTCTTCTGTGCCTTTTCCATTTTGTGGTTGACCTGCTCCTAGTAATGTTAACATGTTCTATACGTATGTAAGATTTATTACTACTTCATCTGCTGCAACTGCAGTGGTATCTGAATCTGATACTGCACCTGTTATAGCAATAGCTATTCCATTTGAGAATGTCACTCCGTTAGGGATAGGTATTACAATACCTGCACCTTGTATATTTGTAGGTACTGGAATTGTCATTACTGGAACATCTGTACCCACTGTAGGAGCTGTTGCTTTATCGTATATCTTTAGATAACTTACAGTTGTTTCATTTATGTTCACTGCAACTATCGTAGTGATTGTTCCTGCAGATGCCTTAACAGATGTTGCATTTGTAGATGCAGCTGAGATTAATCTAAAAGGTAAAGTTGCTGTGTCACCACCACCACCACCTGACTTAGATGTAACTCTTGTTAACTTATCTATTGCATTCCATATTCCCCATAAGAGATTGCTATCTGTTCCCCATCCAATTTGTTTTCTTGGTATTGCCATTTTATTTTTTTTTATTATTTTTTATATAATTGGACTTACAGTTTCTAATATAAGTCCAACTTCAACATCTTCTCCAGTGTTACTAAAACCTGAAGATGAAGAAGCATTAAAAGCTAGTAATTCTCCTGAAGAATAAAATATATCATCATTAACTTTATGCTCTATAAAACCTGGATACGCACCAGATCCAGATGTCCATGATGTATTTAATTCATTTATTAATGTCCAATTATTAGAATCGAGTAAATTTGCATTAATGTCTATACATTTAAAAAGCCTAAAGGTTACAGTTGATGAACCAATAATTGAACTTAACTGAACATCACTTGACCACTTAACTGAAATTTTAGAAACTTTACAGTTATCCATTATAGCTAAATTACCTAAGTGATCAGAAGCTGTAGTTAATTCTGTTCCCCAATTAACAGTATCTCCACCTAATGCATCTGCTGCACCTCCTGATGCTCCGAAATTTACAAACGTTCCAGAATAAGAATAAACTATAGGGTTTATGGTAACTGAAGGCTTGTCAGTAACTGTTACCAATGCGTTAAGAGCTCTAGCTATTTGAAAAAGTAATTGCTCCTTAACGGTTTTATTCTTTGTGTTTCCTTTTGACATTTTTTTAATTATTTAGGCGAAGTAGGGACTTATACTACAAAAGTATAAATATTCCTAGAATTATTTAAGTTTTCTTTATTATAAGAATAAAATTAAAATAACTAGATGCAGTAATGTATTCTAATCAATCTAGTTAGAAATCTAATTCAAAAGTTACAATTAATAAATGTAACTTTATAGTGTTGTAGTTATAGCTTTTATCAACGTATAACATATCCCAACCCAGTAACACTCTATGATGCGGCCAATAAAAACTTATTCTAAGTTCCCAATCCATTATTAAAATATTTTAAATCCAACTTTAAAGTTCATGTTTACATTATTAGTAATAGTATTGTAACTAACGCTAGTTCCTATTAATAATTTATTCTTTATCTGATAATCTATACCTATAGCATGCCTATCAGGTTTCTTGTTGAAATTGCTTTCTATAAATAGAAAAGCTCCACTCTTAGGTACTTTCTTTGTTATTCTGGTAATGGTAGTCTCTTTAGGGTATGTAATAACTCCTGTGACATCTAAAAGCTCACCTGTTGTAAGTATATCAAGTTTAGCTATTGCTTCATCTGTTTTGACTTCTGTTTTGTATTTGTTTGCAGCAATTGTTGTTTCGCTAGGCTTGTCTTTGTAAATAATAGAGTCTTTACCTTTAATCGTTTTAATTTTTTCAATATACACTTTTGGTCCAGGAACCTTTTGAATTACCACTTCAGTTATTGTGTCTGTAACAGTTTCTATAATTGTTTCTGTTTCAGTTACTATCTTGACGTTATCACCTTCACATTGTCTAAATGTTACATAGAAGACAATGAAAGCAATAACAATCCATACTATGTCTACCTTTGTTTTCATAATTTTTCTAATTTACCTCTATATATTTAAACTCAGGTGTATCCTTCATGTTACACTTGTAGTCTAATCTTCCTAAATATCTATATCCTTCAATGTCATTAACTGCTAAAGTTTGACAGCTTTCTATTTCAAGGTCTGTAATTTCAGTTATTGTAACATCCCTATAGATAGTTGGTATAGAAGCAAACAACCCATAATTTATCACAGCAGGAACTCCAGGATCTGCATTTGCTTCATCAGCCACTATTGCCTTCTCTACATTTATAGTACTTAATGAGCCATCTCCTTTGAAGAATATGTTTGTTCCTACATTTAAAGAGTTTGAAACATTTAAAGTGCCTCCATCATTAAAGACTAAAGTTCCTTCTATGTCTACATCTAAATTTTCCCCATACACTGTAAGTGTTGCGTCATTTCTAATAACTATAGAAAAATAAACAGGTAGACTCTCTACACACATATCTTCTGTAACTATAAGTACACCTTCATTAGAAGAACGCTGTTCTCCTACATACTCATAAACATCATAAGTTGATGTACAATCATCATTACAACTTAATGTAAATGTTGTCAATAATACTATTACTAATGCTATTTTTTTCATAATTTATGTTCTTTCATCCCATCTTGCTGCATATCCTCTTACATCAAAATGTGTGAATGTGTTATATCTACCAAGGCCACCTTGTTCCATTTTATCCTCATCTATAAGTTTTTCTATTGCGTCAGCCACTTCATCAGGTGTCATACCAGATACAACAATATCAGAAGCTTTACCAAGACAATGTTGACTAGTTCCACTTCTTCCTTGTTGATGTTCCCACCACACAGGCCTATATGCTATATTTATAATTACTGATCTACCTAGATTATCTCTAAGCACTTGTAAATTTTCAGCAAGTCTTTGTAGGTTTGGATCTAATGTATCAGCGTCAGCATCATAAGAAGCCCAGACATTTTCTTGGGCCTCTTCATTGTAAAATCTAGACTCTATAAATTCGTCTAAGGTAAAGTTTTTGGTTAAGTTCATATTTATCTATTTGTTTTTTGAATAGTTACATCAAATTCTTTAGCAAAGTCTTCATCAAAAATCGCAAAGTAGTTTACAAATGATTTACTTATAGGAAATAATTTCATTGCATTTTTTATAGGTTGTGCATTTTTTCTAACCTGCTCAGGTGATCTTAAAGGGTTACTGTAGTCAAGACCTGTTATTTCTTTTGTAAAGTGTGATGTAAACCTACTTATATCTTTAAAAATACCTATTGCAGGTATACCACCACTTAAAGTTTGTGTCATTTCACCTGGATTATAGAAGAATAATAATTCACTTAAAAATCTATCAACTGTTCTTTGAGCAAACCTGTACATGTTTTTGGATGCTTTATCCTCATCATCATCTGGAGCAATTAAGCCCATGGACATAGTCAAAGCTAATAGTGTAAGTAGTGCAGCAAGTTCTTTTATTTCATTTCTAAGATTAGTTCTTATAAGATCATAGAAGTCTTCCTTTGTCATATTCAGAGTTTCTCCTCTTTTTAAACGATACTTTTCTTGATATTTTAAAAACATTTCGTCAAGTCTTTCTATACCTTTCTCATTACCTGTCATAATGTTATATATATCATTTGACTTGTTCATGACTGATGAACCTAGTACACCAAAGAATAATCTAACTCTACCTATGTCATATTTCTCTCCAGTAGTAAGTCCATCTTCTCCTACTTCTACATTAAGACCATCACTTACCTTTCTAAACTCACTAAATCTTGTTTCTGTAAGTTTAGGTATCCAGTTCTTAAATACCATAAGAGAACGCATCCAAACATTTTGATTTGCTAAATTGGTATCATATTCTGTTTGACCTCCTGTTGCACTTCTAGCTATACTCCTAGTTAAAGATGTTAACTTTTGCAACTCTGTTCTGTTGTTTAGATCTAAACCTGGTATTACAAGTTTACCATTCTCTAACCTTTTTGTAACACTTATAGATTTAGTCTTTTTTAATTCTGCAATATCTTTCTTTATAAGCTTCTCTGAATTTTTTAAGTTCTGAGGAGATGAATACCTATCTGGATATTTCTTCTTTACATAATCTCTAATGTTTATAAGCTTACCATCTACAACCATTGTGTTGTCTAACAGTGCACTAAATATAGCTTTTTCTGCTACTTGTTCAGGCATTCTAAAAAATATAAAAAGTAAATCAGAAGGATTTGTTCTTGTTAACTTTGTCATACCTGCCTTCCTAAGTTTATTATACATAGGATCATCTTTAAGAGGCATGAACGTATCTAGAAGTTGATCATACATCTCTTTTTCATCAGCATTTTTAAACTTATTTAGAGCAATGTTTTTTGACTTTGCAAAAACTTCTCTAGTGTCAAAGTATATTCCTGATTGTGCAGATATTTGAATAGTTGTACCAAAAGCATTTACAGCACCAGATATAAATTCTCCACCTAAGGATTTGTATTGTATATATCTATTTAAGAAATCCATACTTCTTTGTAAAGAAAGTTGGTCTGGAGATTCTGATACATCATACAAGTCTTTTTTAACAAGAGCTTGTGACATATTATTTACAACCTTCTTCATACCTTTCATTACATTTGGTATTCCTATATCTGTACCACCTTCTGTATATTTTTGACTATACAGTCCTGACTTAATAAAAGAATCGAGGATCTCAACATTAGTCATGTCCCCCTTAGCTGTTTGAAGATTTCCAGCTGAATCTTTTTTAATCAACGAGTTTGTTCCTGTTACATAGTTTTCTTTAAACTTTTGAGTTTGTTTAAGTGCTAGTACTTGACCTTCTATTTCAGATAAGTATTTGTATCTATTGACATGCTGTATGTAAGTTATCATGTTCTTAAATAGCTCCATACTCAACTCTGAGTTATTTATCTTATTGTCTTTACCTTTAGTAAAGTCATAAGTATAATATTTAGGGATTCCATTCTCTACTTCATTAGTCAACTCATTGATATTACCGTATCCAACATCATCAGCTTGTACTGCTAACGCATTTGCAAACTGTTTAACTGGGCTTATAGTCATATCCCAAGCAAGTTGTTCTGCTGTACCTTTTCTAACAAATGGTAAAAAAATCATACCAACTATGTTACTTATATAACCTATTTCATTAGCTTTTTTATTTATTCTAGTAATAAAATTATACAAGTCAAACAAAGGTTTATCTTTTTTAAGAGCTATGTATTCTTTACTTTCCCATTTTGGTAACGGATGTCTTTTTACAACGTAGTTATTAAAGCCATTAAAGTCTTCTCTCTCCACGTCCCACTTTCGCTTAGCTTCTAGGATTTGTTCCTGAATATACTTTGGGTAGTAAAGGTTTCCAGTTTTTTCATCTTTTAATTGAGCCTTTTCCTGTTTCTTTAAGTAGTCACGTAGTATAACATCTGCTTCTTTTTTATACTCTTCTATGTCAATGTTTTGATAAATCCACTTACGAGCTTTAGATTTTTCTTTTGCAGTAAGTGCTTCAGAATAATCTTTTTTAACTTGATCAGCCTCATCAAAAAAAGCTTCTTGATACTTATAAATCAACTTGTTAACTAGTTGGCTACCTTTACCATCTTCTGTTTCTTCTGTTTGATATAAAGCTTTTATTCTATCTTTTACATTACCACTACCTTGTTTTATTCTTTCTTGTATACTTATTAACTCATTAACCTCGCTGAGAGCCTCTTGATTTGCCTTAGAAGTTGCAAGGTTTAACATCCTAGATAAAACCTCTAAAGATTTAAGTCCTATAGAAGACATTCCTGAAAACGTCTTTCTCCAAAAGTTTTTAATTAAAGGTTCTGGTGCAGAAAGACCAGTTACAAGATTTGCCTCACCTGTAAACTTATCTACAAAGTCTACAAGAATGTCTTCTATTTCTTCTTTAGATCTTCTAATATCAGTAGTTGTATTTTGAAAACCTTGTAATAAAAGTTTTCTTTGTAATACACTTTCTATTTGTTCTTCTGATAATCCTTCTTTGTTCTCATCACCTTTTTTGTATATTAGATCACCTATAGCATCGAATGAAGTACCAAATATATCAGAAACAGCTATATAGTTTGCAGCTTCTATAGCAAATTCACTCTTTTGCTTTTCAGTAAGCTCTGTTGTATCTGCAGGTAAGCTATTGTAGATTTCATAGGTTGACTTAATAGAGTTAGCTTCTTGACGAACCAGCTCAATAGCATCAACTAAAGGACCAATGTTTTGACCACCTCTAAGTCTTCTCATTGCTGTTTCAATAAGATTCATTCTTTCAATTTTAAATCTTCTATCAGCGTCTGATAAACCTTGTCCTTTACTTTCTAAATTTTTATATATAACATTTAGTTGACTAATCAAATTATCTATAGCTTTAAACCCTGTTGACTCTGTATCTTCTGATACAGGTACTAAATAAAGTGGTTCTATTTTATTAGGGTTGATTGAGCCCATTTCAACTCCAGTAAGATACAATTGTTTATCTCTTTTAGATCTTGTTAGCTCC
>PVMK01144926.1_pt1 | contig 17564 bp, 26 predicted proteins | sample 1853481 | NCBI WGS metagenome assembly PVMK01 (sample SAMN08533507, study PRJNA380276) | Marine sediment metagenome, whole genome shotgun sequencing project. | reverse complement strand
ATCCAGTCAAGGTAATACTCCTCGGGCATGTCCCGAAAACGGCAGACTGCATCGAGCGCCAGGTTGATTGCATTGAATTCGATATGGGCGATGGCATGAACCAGCGCTGCCCTGCCCTCAACGCTGCCCAGGCGACGGCGGGGCACGGCCGTGGGCGCCACCAGTTCCGGCCGCGCTGGCCGGCCGGGACCGGTGGTTAGGTTAAACGGTTCATCCTTATCCCACTGGAATGAACCTTCTTTCACTTGGCCGGCCAGGACAAACACGGCGGCACACTTCTCCTGCGGGTCCGCAAGGGACAGGCAGTGTGCGCTAGCCTCAAACAGGCCCGGCTTCATCACACGCTTCAGAGGCGCTCGATCAATGCATCGGCAAAACCCGGAGGTTGAAACTTCGGTCGCGTCTTCCATCTGGCGGGCGAAATCATAAGTGACAATTCCTTCGCTGACCGTTTGCTTGAATGCGGCCGTAATCTGCGTGGACACCTCACCCCACCCGATGTAATCAAACATCATCGCACCGGAGAACATCAATGAACTTGGATTCACCTTGTCCAGGTTGGCGTACTTCGGAGCGGTGCCATGGGTGGCTTCAAAAACGGCAATGTGATCCGCTATATTGGCGCCCGGGGCGATACCCATGCCGCCCACTTCCGCCGCCAGGGCATCTGAAAGGTAGTCACCGTTCAGATTCATCGTCGCCAGTACATCGAACTCTGCAGGACGCAACTGCATCAACTGGAAAGTAATGTCCGCGATGCGATCCTTGATCAGGACCTTGCCTTCAGGCATCTGGCCGTCATACTCTGACCAAAGTTCGTCTTCGGTGATCGTTACATCCCCGAATTCTTCGCGGGCCAGTTCGTAACCCCAGTTGCGGAATGCACCTTCGGTGAACTTCATGATGTTGCCCTTGTGTACCAGGGTCACGCTCTCGCGATTATTGTCGATGGCGTACTGGATCGCTTTGCGGATCAGCCGCCGTGAGGCGAAAGAGAAATCGGCTTGATGCCCAGGCCCGGCGTCTTCGAAGAAATCGACACCCATTTCTTCGCGCAGGAATTTGGCCAGCTTCTTATTTTCCGCTGAGCCGCTCTGGAACTCGATTCCACAATACACATCTTCAGTGTTCTCCCGGAAAATCACCACATCGACATCTTCGGGGTGCTTCATGGGTGATGGAACACCGTCGATATAGGAAACCGGCCGTACACAGGCATACAGATCCAGTTCCTGGCGCAGGGAGACGTTCAGTGAACGGAAGCCACCGCCAACCGGCGTGGTCAACGGCCCCTTGATGGCAACGACCAGGTCCCTGATCGCCTCCAGGGTCTCGGCCGGAAAATAATCACCTTCGTATATTCCCGCTGCTTTTTCACCCAGGTACAGTTCTGCCCAGTGAACTTTCCGCTGGCCTCCATAAGCTTTGGCTACCGCCGCCTCCCAAATGCGCATGGCGGCACGGGTGATATCCGGGCCAATGCCATCGCCTTCCACGAAGCCCAGTATGGGGTTGTCCGGCACCTGCAGGCAGTCGTCGCTGACGGTAATTTTTTGCCCGGATTCGGGAATCGTGATGTGACGGTAGCTCATTGTGATCATTTCCTTGTGCTGAGAGTTTTCGTAGCCGCCTATTATACAACCAGCGACGTTTTCATCGTATGACCAATTGCACTGGTGCGATATGCGGGTTTAACAGGGATATTAATCCGCAACACGCATAATTGGAGTTTATTAATTAATTGACCGAGGGCAAACCTTTCCTTCATGTCTGCAACTGCAACAAGTATCAAGCGCTGGGACGTGCGGGATAGCCTGTGGCTTTGCCTGGCCATCGTCGTTCATGCCTCGTTGCTGCTGATCCCGGTTCTGCAGAAGAATCACACAAGCACCAGCACAGCACCTCTGAACATCACATTGCTTGCTCCCCCGCCGATTGAACAACCGTTCGTGGAGGAACCGGAACCCAAAAAACCGAATTACCGGCAGTTAAAAACAAAACCGTAACCCCTGACGAGCAAGTCAATGCCCGATCTCGCCAGTCTCGAAGAACCTGAAGACCAGGCTGACTCAGAAGCCTCCCGTTAACGAAGTGATACCTGACTGCTGCCCGGCTGCTGGATTCGGCCAATGAAATTGAATGGCCGGCGCCTGATGAAAGATGATTCCCGGCGACTCGGCGTATTCGTTCCGCAAGCACTGCCGGAAAACTGGCGATCGGGTATCATATCGAGAGACAACCTGTTCAACGGTATGGTGCTGCCCAACAAGACAGAGATAGTGGATCGCTGGCTTGCGGCCGATGGGTCTCACAACGTTGTGATCAACACGCCATCCGGCCAAACTTTTTGCGGGCGGGCGCTGGCCTGGGATCCAATGCAGCCCGTTGGTCGAGCACGTCATGCAGTTCCGTCCCTGCGGTGGCGGCGGAAAGCGTACTTTTAAAATGACGCAACGGCTTGAACGGCTGACGGGCATACGACTCTTTAGTCAATTCCACCACGAATTAGCTACTCTCGCCCATGAAGGAACGAACAGTAGGTGTGATTCGGCCGCTAGCGACCTCTTACAGTGACTGGCATAAATCCTGCATTTCTTTTATTGGATGAAACGAAGGAGGAAATCATGGGAAGTGGGAGTTGTGGAAATGTTCTTGCTGCTCTGGCCAGTTTTTTCATACCGGGCCTGGGGCAATTATTGCAGGGCCGCTGGTTGCTGGCTGGATTCATGTTCGTGTTAACGGCGCTGCTCTGGCTAATCCTGCTGGGCTGGGTCATCCACCTGTGGTCCATTATCGATGCCGCTATGTTCGAGCAACCCGGGCCATCTGCTCAGCGTTACAGCCGGTATTACGATTACCGTCACCGCAGGGTGTATTGAAAATCTTACTCAGGAACTAATAGGTAATTGGTCCACAGATTCAGCACTAAAGAACTCCAAAGCAAATAGTTCATTTGGTCCTGTTCGGGTGAGCTTTTTGCCAGCGCCTGTTAACAGGCGCTAAGATGAGCCTGTCGGCATAACAAAGGCAACAATATGTTTTACAGGCCCCTGCTCATCCCTTTACTGGCCCTGGTTTTTCTGACTTTTCTGGTCTGGGTTTTCATGTATGTGACACGCCTGGGCCGAAATCAAAAGAAAATCCATCGATCCACAGTCCCTGGATACAAGGGTGCACGGTCAGGCCCTGCTGACAGACTCTCCCGCCCAGGCAGATAACCTGAAAAACCTGTTTGAACTACCGGTCCTTTTCTACGTTGCAGTATTGCTGGCCCTGGTGTTGATGATCCAGGACCAACTGCTGGTGCAGTTGGCCTGGGGCTACGTGGCATTGCGTTATGTACACAGCCTGGTTCATTGCACATACAACCGGGTCATGCATCGTTTCATCGCCTATGCGGCAAGCTGCCTGGTCCTCATGTTCATGTGGGCCAGGCTGGCCGGCTACATACTGATGCACTAAGGAGAAAATCATGAGCGAAACAACAAAATCAGATGCGTCGGTTGAAGGAGGCTGCCTGTGTGATGCGGTCCGGTTTTCCGTAACGCTGCCCAGCAAGTGGTGCTCTCACTGCCATTGCAGCATGTGCCGGCGCGAGCACGGCGCCGGCTACGTTACCTGGGTGGGTTTTGAAAGTGATCATTTCATGCTGCTGAGCGGAGACCACCACCTGAAGTGGTACGAATCCTCACCCGGGGCCCGGCGTGGTTTCTGCAGCACTTGCGGCAGCAGCATGCTGTTCGAGTCAGATCGCTGGGCCGGTGAAACCCACGTGGCGCTCGCCTGCCTCGACGGGCCCATCGACCGTGTGCCGCAAGCCCACGCTTTCTATGACTCGCACGTCAGCTGGATGCCCATAGATGATGCGTTGAAGATTTTTAATGGTTAGCCCATAGGCACTCGGTGCGTTTCTCACGGACTGGATCCCGGATGCTTCTACGCAAAACCGTGAATGACGGGGAGGCTACAACCACTTTATGGGTTGCTGGCCATGCTGTTCAAGCCAGGTATTGGCCTTGGAGAAGTGGCGGCAACCAAAGAAGCCGCGATGGGCTGACAACGGTGACGGGTGGGGGGCAGTCAGTACCAGGTGGCGGTCGCGGTCTATGTGGCTGCCCTTTTTCATCGCATAACTGCCCCAGAGCATGAACACCAGGTCATCACGGCCGCCGTTCAATTCGCTGACGATGCGGTCGGTAAAGCGCTCCCAGCCTTTGCCCTGATGAGCGCCGGCCTGTCCCCGCTCAACCGTGAGCACAGCATTGAGCAGGAGCACACCCTGGCCGGCCCAGTGTTGCAGATTTCCGCCGGCCGGGAGGCCGGCTGCCCAGATCCTGTTCAATCTCCTTGTAAATATTGACCAGGGATGGCGGAACAGTCTACTCCGTCCATGACGGAAAAACACAGGCCGTGAGCCTGACCGGGACCATGGTAGGGATCCTGACCGAGAATGACGACCTTCACTTCCGCGAACGGGGTAGAATCCATCGCGTTGAAAATCTGCTCACCCGGGGGGTAAATCACTGCCCCGCTTTTCTTCCGCCCGATCAGGAACTGCCGCAGGTTCTGCATGTAACCTGCTCGAAACTCTCCCGCCAGCCGTGCTTTCCACGATGGCTCCAGTCGTATTTCCCTCACTTCACTCATTGCCCTGTAATCACTATGTCTTTAATTATGGCCATCATATCTTTAAACTCGCCAGTTCAACCCATTTTACTGATCATGCGCCGTCGTCAAACCGGCGCCTGAAAGATACATCCCGCGAGTACAATATGACGATCAAAACAGACGTGGTAATTATTGGCGCCGGCCCCTGTGGCCTGTTCCAGGTTTTTGAGCTGGGCCTGCTGGATATCAAGGCACACGTGGTGGACTCGCTGAAACAGCCGGGAGGCCAGTGTTCCGAGCTCTATCCCGATAAACCCATTTATGATATCCCGGCCCTTCCCATATGTGGCGCGCAGGAACTGGTGGACCGCCTGATGGAGCAAATCAAGCCATTCGATGCCGCATTCCATTTGGGCCAGACCGTAACCCGTCTGGAACAGGACGATGATGGGCCGGTTCCTGCTTGAAACCTCAACCGGCACCCGCTTCGACACGGCCACGGTCATCCTGGCAGCCGGCCTGGGTGCGTTCCAGCCCCGGCGCCTGAGAGTAAAGGGAGCTGAACCATGGGAAGGCAGGAATATCCACTACAAGGTCAGCAACGCGGACACCGTGGCCGGAAAAGACCTGATTATCCTGGGCGGCGGTGATTCTGCGCTGGACTGGGCACTGGAACTTCATGGCAAGGCAAAAAGCATCACCCTGGTGCACCGCCGCGTCGAGTACCGGGCACAACCCGCGTCAGTTGGCAAAATGAAGTCCCTTGCCGCCAGTGGCAAACTGGAAGAATTTCACGGTAATGTCAGGGCGGTGTTTGAAACCGATGGAAAATTCGGCGGACTGGAGATCGTCGATCCCGATGGTGAGCAACACACAATCCCTGCTGACGAAGTGTTCGTATTCTGGGGTCTTTCTCCCAACCTGGGACCGATCGCGGACTGGGGTCTGGACCTGGACAAACGCCAGGTGCATGTAGACACAGAAAAATTCCAGACCAGCATACCCGGCATTTTCGCCGTCGGGGGACATCAATACCTACCCCGGAAAGAAAAAGCTGATCCTGAGCGGATTTCACGAAGGAGCGCTCGCCGCATTTGGTGTTCAGCAACACATCCACCCGGAGCAGAAAGTGCGTCTTCAATACACCACGACCAGCCCGATTATGCACAAACGCCTGGGAATTGATTAAAAAAATGAATTTATTTGCGCCAGATGGTTGCAGAGTTGAAAATCTGTATTATGATTAGTATGTGACCCACGCACAGTCCCCCCCAATTTTCTGTGTTCTGGGCTCAGGCCCAAGTGGGTCACACTAAACACCGAAAAAAAACATAAGTGAGTGGCCGGAGGCAATTGTCTCCGGCCACTTTTATTCCGTATACTGGTTAGCTCTTCACCGATGTCTTCGTTCCACAGGCCGGGATTTGCGGCGATAAAACTCTCTCATCAGGCGAATGCACTCGGGATTCTGCAAGACGGCAACGTTCACACCCCTGGATTCAAGGAGCTTTTCTTGACCCGCGAAGGTCTGGTTTTCCCCGATAACCACAGACGGGATTCCATAGAGCAGGATGGCGCCGCTGCACATTGAGCAAGGCGACAAAGTCGTGTAGATCGTACACTCCCTGTAAACACTGGCTGGCTGCCGGCCGGCATTTTCAAGAGCGTCCATTTCTCCGTGCAAAATCGCGCTGCCGAGCTGGATTCTGCGATTGCGGCCCCGGCCGATTATTTTATTCTGGTAAACAAGTACTGAACCGATGGGTATCCCACCTTCCGCCTGGCCCAGGCGGGCCTGTTCAATAGCTGCCAGCATGAATGAATCCATCGCCCTCACCTGCTATATTTAAGATGTACCCGTGCTTGTGTGCCCAGAGTACCATTGCGCTTTGGCAAGATGTACCTTGAGCTTTAGCCCCCATATTCCATCGACTTGGAGAGAACACAATGAGCAGCCTGCTGATCCGGAACGGAACGATCGTAACGGCGACCGACCATTACCGGGCGGACGTCTATATCAAGGACGAAAAAGTCACCGCCATCGCCGAGACTCTGGCCGAAACACTGAATGCAGACACCGACCGCACGATTGACGCCGATGGCTGTTACCTGTTCCCCGGCGGTATCGACGCGCATACACACATGGAATTGCCTTCATGGGAACCTTCGCCAGCGACACCTTCCTGACGGGGACCTTAGCCGGTTTGTACGGGGGCACAACGACCATCGTGGATTTCGCCATCCAGACCCAGGGCGAAAGCCTGGAATCCGCCATCCAGGAGTGGCACAGGAAGGCGGACGGTCACGCCGTCGGCGATTACGCTTTCCACTGTGCGGTAACAGACTTCAACGAGGAAACCCGCAAAGGAGATCCCCCGCATCATCAACGAACTCGGCATCAATTCCTTCAAAACGTTCATGGCGTACAAGGGCGCCCTGATGATCGATGATCGCCAGATGTTCGAACTGATGAAGGAACTGGTGAAACACGGCGGCATCCTCACCACCCATGCCGAAAACGGCGACCTGGTTGACCACCTGGTCCAGAAATTCCTGGCCGAGGGGAAAACCGAACCTCGCTATCACGTCCTCTCGCGCCCACCGATCTGCGAAGCGGAAGCCAGTGGCCGGGTTATCGACCTCGCTCACCAGGCGGAATGCCCGTTGTACATCGTCCACATGACCTGCGAAGAATCCCTCGCCCGCGTCAGGGCGGCCACTTTGCGCAACCAGAAAGTACACGCGGAAACCTGTGTGCAGTACCTGCTACTGGACGAGTCGCTGTATTTCCAGGACGGATTCGAAGGCGCTAAAGTCGTCATGAGCCCTCCCCTGCGCAAGCCCAAAGACCAGGAAGCGCTGTGGGCGGCGATCAACCAGAACCTGGTACAGCACGTAGCCACCGATCACTGTCCGTTTTGTTTAAATCAAAAGGAAATGGGAATCGATGATTTCTCGAAAATTCCCAACGGCGCGCCCGGCGTCGAGCATCGCGTCGAACTGATGTATTCCGAAGGAGTGCACCAGGGCCGTATTTCACTGAACAAGTTCGTGGACATGACATCAACCGGCGCTGCAAAAATCTTCGGGCTGTTCCCGCGCAAGGGAACAATCGCCGTAGGGTCCGACGCCGACATCATCGTCTTCGATCCGGAGGTCAGAGCACACCATTTCCGCCGATACGCACCACATGATGGTTGATTATTCCGCCTACGAAGGCTGGGAAGTCCAGGGCAAATGTCGAACTACCATCCTGCGAGGCACGATTGCGGTGGAGGATGGCCTTGCTTGTATCGGCGAGGGTTTCGGTAAGTACTTGCCGCGCAAACCGTTCAATCCAAGATACTAGTGTAGTGTCCTGTATTAAGTGGCGATTAAGAGCCCCCCAAAAGATTCAAGTCAAGGCGCAGCCTGCAGTTAATGGTCGCTCCCTTAACAAAGGCTGTAACGCAGGATTGAGTCTTTTGGGGGACTCCCTTCGGGCGAGACGAGAAGGCATCATCTGCTGCGTTGCGCCTCTTGGAAAGGACCAGCCATTCCCTGCGAGACGCGCCTTGCAGCTAATACCTTCTCGTCTCGCTTAATCGTCACTTAATACAGGACACTACACTAGGAGCCTGTCGGATTGGGTTTTCCTCGCCATGCACCAGCCAGTCGGGGTACCAGTTGTGGAATAGCGGCCTCATCCAGAAATGCGGTTTGAAAGGACGCCACTGCCCTTCTGCTTGAGCCAGGCGATCCGCCAGGGCAACCAGCACCCGCGGATTAAAACCAAGGCCCAGGTGAGCGCCGCCAACGTGGATATTTTCAACATCATAACGATCAGAAAGTTCCACGGTAGCCTGCCAGGCAACGACTCCATCCCCCTCGTGTGTAAAGCGCAGTCGTTGGAACCGGGGGTGGATGCGCCATGTGCTGCAGGAATGTCTCCGGCATTTCCTCGTATGGAACTTCACTGAACATATTGAAAATCTTGTGGATATTGCTGGAACTGGGATGCCCTCGAAACGGGCTGCCCAGGGTAACGACCTGGCGCACAATATCCGGCATTTCGCGTGCAAGTTCGCGTGCATACACACCCCCGAGGCTCCAGCCAACCAGGCTGATCTTTTCACCGTAACGATCGACCAGCTCGGTAACCCGGTCCCGCATGCCGTAGTGCAGTTTGAAACTGTAACCCCATGTTGTAGCCCAGCTTCCATCGATGGGCACGGTAACCAAGGCCCGCAAGATACTTCCGTAAAGGCTGGGTGGAACGGGAACTGGCCAGGAATCCGGGGAATACCAGAACCGGGTGGTTATCGCCCCGGGGTAAAAACCTCTTAAGACCTAACATCGGCACCATGGCCGCGGCGTCGTAAACCGCCCTGCCCTCCAGTAACAACAGCAATTTGGACGGACGGTGTGAGTGATCGATCAGGTCCTTTTCCCTGGTCTTTTTCATTGTTATTTTAATCCTCGAGTGACTCGATGGCTTTGTCCAGTGCTTTGCTTGCCTCGCGAAACGCTTTCAATGAATCTGTGGAGTCTGTCCGTGCTACTTCTTCATCCGGGTACTCAGCAGCCAGTTTCACCGGATCTGCCTGCCTGACCGTATTTTCCAGATCATCCAGTGAACGGGAAATGCAATCTATCATGCAATCAGGATCCGGCACGATCTGCTCACAGGAACTGATGCCGATCGATATGCGCCCATGATAACTGAAAATCACCAGGATCAGCCCCAGCCCGTCGAGAATGGGCGCCATACCAAACGCACTGTGGATTCGAGCTCCGGCTACGTACAATGGAATCGGGGGTCCAGGGACATTGGTTATGGTCACGTTGAAAAATGGCCGGTGACGCCCACCAAGCCGGGTGCGCGTATAAACACGTGCTGCCGCCGCCAGTGTTTCGGATGGCAGAAATTCGGTAATCTGGTTGGCAGGTAGAGCGCCAGCGTGAATTTTTGAACTTTGTGTGCTCGACCGGATGTCCAGAAGACGGTCAAGCGGATCTTCCAGATCGGTCGCCAGGCTGACCAGCATGGCCGACACCTGGTTGCCGCTGCCTTCTTTGTCATCTTCTCTGCGCACCGAAATCGGCGCCATCGCCACCAGTGGTTTGTCCGGTAAAGCCTCTTTCCCCAACAGGTAACTCCGCAGGCCGCCGGCACACACAGCAAGAACCACGTCATTGATGGTGGACCCGGGCACAGCTTTGCGTATGGCCCGGATGCGGTCAAAATCAAAATTCTTCCCCCAGAATGTCCTCGGCGAGGCAATCGGCTGATTGAATATTGAGGACGGAGCCGTCAACAGCCTGGGGCGGCGAGTCAAGTTTCCTGAGCCTTTTGTCACTGTAAATATGTGCCTTGCCAAGCGCAACCTTGCCGATAAAACCGGCCAGGTCGAGGGCTTTGTCGCCAGCCCTGGACCAGGAGCGGGTAATGACGCTCAATGTGGACGGCAGGGTTTCCGGCTGCCAGTCATCTTCAAGCTCCATCTCCCGGATTTCAGCCGTAGTGTCCAACAATGCGGACATCATTTCGGTACTGGCCTTCCCGTCTACTGCGGCATGGTGCACCTTCGTAATCAGCGCAAATGAACCCTTTTGCTATTCCGGGTACCGTATTGAGGCCTTCAACAAAAGTCATTTCCCACAAAGGCCTTTCACGATTCAGCACCCGGCTCCAGGTATCCGCCGCCATCTTCATCAATTCCGCCATTCCGCCGGGCTCGGCAGTTTCATCCTGGGCAGGTGGGTATCCAGTTCAAATCCCGGATCCCGGATCCAGTACGGGAAGGACAGATCCAGCGGTACTTCCACCAGGCGCTCCCGAAACACGTTCGAGCATTGCAGGCGGCTTTTTACCAACGAACACCAGGAATCGTATGAAAAGCTATCCGGCGCATCATTTGCATCAATGACATACACACCTCCGATGGCCATGGGGCTGTGTTCACTTTCCAGGTAAATAAAAGTCGCATCCAGCGCTGAAAGCATATGCATAGCCGCGTTTACTCCGCGCGTGGCAAAGTCGGCCACTGGGTGACATTCAGAGCGTCACGGTATCCATGCCAGGTTGCATAACCCAGCCAGGGGATAATGAAGATGAAACCCAGCAATCCCGTCAGAAACCCGATTGCCGTAAATAAAACAATCAATAATGCCCAGGTAAACATCGTCCACCGGTTTCGCAACACGGCGTTGATGCTGGAAACTACCGCAGTGACCGGATCCACGTCCCGGTTGGCGATGAAGGGTAAGGAGAAGACGCTGGCCGAAAAAGTGAAGGCTGCAAATATCGATCCCACCAGGGAACCTACACCAAGAAAGACCATAAGGTCAGCCAGTTCGGCTTTGCCGTTGGACGGGAAAAATACATGCACCATGCTTCCCGCCCTTGCCCACAGCAGGAAAATCACCAGCAGTATGATCGCGAAAACCAGTGCATTGGCAAAGGGTTTACGCGCTGCAATCAGCGTCTGTTTCAATGTGGGCTTGTTGCCCAGGCACAATTGCCTGCTGACCGAGTACAAAGCGAATGCCGACAGCGGCGCCACAAAAATAAAACCCGACAGCATACTCAGCAGCAAGACCCAGCCACCCAGTTTCCAGGCTGCATAGGTGATGACTAAAGACAGAAGCCAGAAGAACAGGCCCCAGGCAAAGCTCAGGCCGGGCGCCTTTCTATAATCATCCCAGCCCCCTTTCAACCACTCGAATGGCGCACTTACCGCAAGATCATGGCAAGGAGCGACAAAAGGGAGCGGCTCTTTTTCTTCTCCGGTCCCGGAGCCGTCAACTCCTTGACCTTCTGTATTTTTATCTGACATTGTTCTCCCGGCGTTTGAACCAAGAACAAATGATGTTCTTTAAGCTTACGGAAATCAAACTAACGGGCTTCAATTTCGATATCCTCCAGATACACTATTTCGCACGAGCCGCCTCCCGTATCGTCGCGGCGGAGCGATGTTCTCCAGTGCCAGCCGGAGGGGTGGTCAATGTCCACCAGTTTTCCTTGCAGCCAGACAATATCCCCTACTCTCACGCCCCTTCAGCTTTTTCCTGACCCAGTTGTCGGCCGGGATCATGTGCATATTGCCACTGTTTTGAATGATTTCCCTGTCTGATATCGGGGCTGGCAGTTGGTAACGGGTGTGGTACCAACGAGAACCCTGGCTGATCTCAATACGGTCAAGCACCGCCTGATCGGACATAACACCCCATCCAAGCGCCAGGTCAACTGGAGAAAGGTCTGCTTCGGATCCCCAACTGTAGTTTTCCCGGGACAATACCCGGGCGCGAATTTTGAAATCGGCGCGCGCTGTGAGTTCATAGTCATCCATCATGACCGGAGCCGGGTCCCGAACATCGGTCTGCTTGGGAAGCTCGGATACCAACACACCAGGAGGATACTCAATATCACGCAAGGACCAGTCACGGTAGGCCATGCCCGCCAGCAGGACCAGCACGATAAAAAGTATTTTCTTTTCCCGGAGAATTTGCATCCTGGCTACACACCCGCTTATTACTTGAAGGGTATAATAGCGCCCCCGTCAACCAATACAGAAAGCCAATAGCCCGCATATTGCATGAGTTGCCGGAATTGTCGGTTGATTTCACGAGTACAGCCTGGTTGATCGCGTGCAGAGTCATAGCTTCAGCTATGGCTCAAGGGGGATCAGCCGGGATGTGCCGTGAAATCAGGTGACAAACCGGCAGCGGTACACTTTGTATTTTTTGCGAAACTTGGATTACTCTTGTATGTCATCGAAATTTCCTAACAATCAAGTAAAGCCCAGTGAAACTCATGCAATATGCGGGCTGGAGCAATGTTGAGTCTGAACCAGGTCAGTCTGCGCCGCGGGCGTAAGCTGCTTTTTGAAAACGCCAGCTTCCAGGTACATGCCGGGCAACGCCTGGGTGTGATTGGCGCCAACGGCAGCGGCAAGTCTTCCCTGTTCTCGATGATCCTGGGTGAATTGGAGCCGGACGATGGCGACCTTCAGATCAACGTTGCCGATGAGATCGCCCACGTCGCCCAGGACTTCGTCCTGGACGGTGATCATGAATTACGGGAAGTCCAGGCCGCGATTACCGCAAAGGAGGCCAGGGAAAAGGAACACGGCGAAGCGGGCGCCGACCTGCATATGCTGTATGAAAAGCTGGAAACCATCGATGGGTTTACCGCAGAAGCCAGGGCTGCACGCCTGCTGCACGGACTGGGATTCTCCGACGACACTTTCCAAAAAACCGTCAGGGAGTTCTCCGGTGGCTGGCGCATGCGTTTGAACCTGGCGCAATCACTCATGTGCCGATCGGATATCCTGCTGTTGGACGAGCCAACCAACCACCTCGACCTTCCCGCCATCCTTTGGCTGGAGCATTGGCTGAAACGTTACCAGGGCATTCTTCTGCTGATTTCCCATGACCGTGATTTTCTCGATGGGGTTTGCACCCGTATCGCCCATATCGAAAACCAGAAAATACGCCTGTACCCCGGGAACTACAGCCAGTTTGAAAAACAACGCAGCGAACAGTTGGCGCAACAACATTCCATGTACCTGCGCCAGCAAAAAGAGGTCAAACATATCCAATCCTACGTGGATCGTTTCCGCTACAAAGCTTCCAAGGCCCGCCAGGCACAGAGCCGTCTGAAGATGCTGGAACGCATGACACTGATCGCGCCTGCGCACGTCGATTCACCCTTTCGTTTCCATTTCATGGAGCCGAAAAAACAACCACAGCACCTCCTGAAACTGGAGGATGCTGAGCTTGGATATGAAACTCCAGTGCTCAGCAATGTCAGTCTGAGCCTCGTTGCAGGTGACCGCATCGGTCTGTTGGGTGTAAACGGCGCCGGAAAATCTACCCTGGTCAAAGCCCTGGCCGACGGCAGCACCCTGCTCAGGGGCGAAAGGCTGTTGAGCAAGGGAGACAAAAATCAGCTATTTTGCCCAGCACCAACTGGACCAGCTGAACCTGGAAAAAAGCCCGATCGATCACCTGCGCGACCATTCGCCTGGTGAGCGTGAATCAGATTTGCGTAATTACCTTGGCCGGTTCGGCTTTGGCGGAGACATGATCTTCGAGCCGGTTGCGCCGTTTTCGGGTGGCGAGAAAGCCCGCCTGGTGCTGGCCCTGATCATTCGCCAGCAACCCAATCTCCTGCTGCTCGATGAACCCACCAATCACCTGGACCTGGAAATGCGTCTGGCGCTCAGCGTGGCATTAGTCGAGTACAGTGGCGCTCTCGTGGTGATTTCGCATGACCGGCATCTGCTTCGCAGCGTGTGCGATGAACTCCTGGTAGTTCACGACGGAACAATCGAGCGATTCAATCAAACCCTGGACGACTACCCCGCATGGCTGAAAGAACAGCAGATCCAGGCAGATGCCGCTGTACCCACCCGCTCAACCATGAAAAACATGGAAAGACAACCCACTAAAAAGCAGGCCAGGCAGTTGGAAGCCCAGCGCCGGCAACGCCTGAAACCCCTGCTTGACCGGGTACGCGATATTGAGCAACGCCTGGCCGTCAACCGCATGGAACTTGAAATTCTGGAAAAGCGACTGGCCGATGAAATGCTATACTCTGATCCTGGCCGGAGAGAAGAAATGACCGGCCTGATCAGACAGCAGGGTCCGATAAAGGCATTGATGGAAACCCTTGAATGGGAATGGCTGGAAGCCAGCGAGGCGCTGGAGAAAATGTAGGAGCGCATATGTAAGAGGTCTCTTCGGGGCCGATCCGCACGCGATTTTTTCAGAGTCCTTCGGCCGCAAGCGATTTCTTACAAAAAACTCCGGGCAAGAATTACTTGCCCGGAAAAAAGTACCGTCAGCCTGGATCAATTGTCAGCTTGAACTCCAACACCCTGTATGAGAATGATGTCCTTGTTCTTGTCGACAGTGCGGACACCGATGCCCTTTACGTTTACGAGTTCATCAGCGTGGGTAAATGGACCATTGGCCTCGCGATATTCAACGATTAGTGCAGCTTTGCTGAGACCGATCCCATTGAGGTTCTCGGCTAATTCTTCTACCGAGGCAGTATTGACGTTTACCGGTTCCGCGGCCCAGGCCAGGGATGCCAGCATGCTGGTGGCGAGTAGAGTAAGTAAAAATTTCATAATGGTTTCCCTCTGTTTAAATTGATGAATCTTATTGCCCGTGGTCGGGCCCCTTCCAATTGCAGGATCAAGAGTAGGCGGATTTTGAAAAGGCCGATAGTCGAAAACTGCTAGAGCTTGTGTAGGAAAACTCCTCTCTCAGGTTTTGAGAACTCGCTGCGTTTAAATACCATCAGGCAAACATGATGACGCTCAAAAGGAGTGAAAAATGAAAGTGAACCAGGACCTGATTGGAAGGACGATTAGCGGGGTTGTGGCGGTAACGGAACCGGGTGAAAGTGTGCGTGAAATCTGGATGTTGCAGTTTTCAGATGGCACGCATGTGGAATTCGTATCTCCATCCGCAAAACGGTCTTTGAAGCGGTTTGCGCGCAGCCGGAAAACAATGGTTAACCGGGCTTCAAATGAGCTCCAACTATCCCATGAACGTGGCCTGAAAACTTATCCACAAAGACTGTGGATAACCCTGTGAGGAAAGTCCCGGCGTCACAGACGGCGTACGAACCGTTCCAGTTTGATCAAAAATTGATCATATTAGAATAAACGTTCAAATACAATGTCTTATAATTTTTCTAATTAAAGCCAGGCGGGTGAATTGATGTCATAAATGTGTCATAAAGACAATCAGTCACTTGTGCATAAAAAAGTCGAAATGAATCGAGGAAGTAGCTGTAACTTGTTGAAAAAATATTTGCAGCGAACAAATAAATAGTAGCAAATTTGGCATCAATAAATATTAATGTAAGAGCTCGCTTGCGGGCGAACTGGCTCTTGATTATTCGCCCGCAAGCAGGCTCTTACAGATTTTCCAGCCCAATTTCAAGCACCCAGGCTTCGAGCTGATCCAGTATGCCCTGAGCCCCGGGCTCGCCCTGCTTCAGTTCTCTTGCCTCGGCCATTTCCTGCCTGAAATCCCGCAGGGTAAAATATGCAGAATCCCGCGCTTCGATCAACCTCGCCTTGCGGTCTTTCTTCCACAGATCTGCCTCTTCCATCGAAAGCGTATCGGGATAATTTCTTGCGCGGTAACGGAACAACATCGAGTGCAGGCGCTCATCCTGGAAGGACCACGAATGACCGCCGAGTTTATTCGCAGGCACCGCGAGAACCTTTTTCATCAAGTGCCTGTCGGCCGGTGAAAAAAACCCGCCACTGTAAATCATGAGGTCGGGATCGTTCGTTTCCAGACTATCTGCGTACGAAGTGGAAAACACTTCCACTACTTTATGCCGGATCGATGCCAGGGACGCAATCAAGCTGGCGGCATGCCGGCGGCACCGATCAGGATCCAGTTGGATTCGTTGCAGGTCCACGCCTTTAAGCGTAGCGGCTGGCGCCACCATGGGTACATGATTACTGTGAACCGCCTTCAGCGGCAATCTCTCAACATCTTCCGGCATATCTGCCGCCGCCGTAAACACCAGGTCGTGAATCACCTCTGCAGGCTGCTGGATGAGCGGAGTAGGATCGGCCATCAGGTCGAAGACAATGACTGACTTGGGCCGGTCGGGCATTACGGCGAGCGGCAACACCAGGGTTGTGCAGCCACGCGTTGCCGGTATCCTTGAAGACGTGTGCAGGAACGGCCTGGGATCAACCGGGTCCAGCAGGTCCATAACCTGTTTCTGATTCCGCAGACCCAGCCCCCAGTCAAACAGCCGCGGCTGGGTTTTCCTGAACAATCGCGCCAGGTCGATGGTGGCGCGTACATCCGCCAGGGCATCGTGCGCGCCTTCATGTGCTATATCATTCGCGGCGCTCAGGTCTTCGAGACGGAAACTGGGTTTACCGGCTTCGTGCATCGGCCACTTTATTTCATCCGGACGCAAGGCATAGTACATGCGTGCGAGATCAATCAGGTCCCAGCGGGTATTGCCGTTTTTGTATTCGCGCTCGTAGGGATCATGCAAGTTACGGTACAGCAGGTTTCGCGTGACCGTGTCGTCGAAACGAATGCTGTTGTAGCCCACGCTGCAGGTACCGGGCTGCATCATCTCGTCCAGGATGTTCTGCGCAAACACGGCTTCGACCACGCCTTTCCGCCGCGCTTCCTGCGGCGTGATGCCGGTGATCAGGCAGGCCATGGGATGCGGCAGCACATCGTCCGCCGGCGAGCAGTACCAAACCACCGGGTCGCCGATGCAGTTGAGCCCGGCATCGGTTCGTTGTGCTGCAAACTGCGACGGGCGGTCTGTCATCGGCCGTGCGCCGAAGGTTTCATAGTCGTGCCAGAGGAATGAGGAGAGCACTAGTGTACCCTTGCAAAGGACAAGCCATTCCCTGCGGACTGCGCCTTGTCTTGGAACAACAGGGTAGCTCTGAACCCTACAATGTACGTGTGACAGTACACTAGGGCCTACACTTTTTGCCGGCTTGCAAATGCGTGGGCAATGGTGGATTGGTCCGTGTACTCGAGTTCCCCTCCCAGTGGAACGCCGTGGGCAATGCGGCTGATGACAATGTCATGTTTTTGCGCCATGCGCTGCAAGTAAAATGCAGTCGCCTCCCCCTCCACGGTTGGATTGGTCGCAATGATCATTTCCCCGGGGGGATGGTCTCTCAGTCGCCCGGCCAGTTCTTCCAGCCCCAACTCCGCCGGTCCAATGCCATCCAGTGGTGACAAACGCCCCAACAGAACGAAATAACGGCCCTGGTAACCGGTGGCATTCTCAATGGCCATCACGTCACTGGGAGATTCCACGATGCACAACAGGGATTGATCGCGCCGCTCATTGGCGCAAATCCGGCAGACTTCGTTTTCCGTCAGGTCACGGCAGACCCGGCAGCGGCCAATCCGCTCCATGGCATCTTGCAGCACTGTGGACAGGTGTAGGCCAC
>PVMK01128167.1_pt1 | contig 17568 bp, 13 predicted proteins | sample 1853481 | NCBI WGS metagenome assembly PVMK01 (sample SAMN08533507, study PRJNA380276) | Marine sediment metagenome, whole genome shotgun sequencing project. | reverse complement strand
AATCATCTGACAAACGTTCACCGCACTCGCACGCCCAGCCGATTTGCTTGGCAGGGTTGCCGACTACCAGCGCAAAATCTGGGATATTTTTATTCACCACTGCTCCGGCACCGATGAAGCAGTACCGCCCGAGTGTTGTTCCACACACAATTGTGGCATTGGCACCGATGGTGGCTCCCTTTTTTACCATTGTGGGGCGTACCTGATCCATTTTCCTAATTTCAGCTCTGAGGTTATAGATATTTGTGAATACCATTGACGGACCACAGAAAACGCCTTCTTCAAGAGTGATGCCTTTGAAAACCGAAACATTATTTTGAATCTTGCAGCCCTTTCCGATATCAACATCCGGTCCGATGACAACATTTTGGCCGATGTTGCAGCTTTCGCCTATTTTTGAATTGGAAAGCATATGGGAAAAGTGCCATATTTTTGTTCCCCTTCCAATTTTTACATTGTCATCAACGATGGCTGATGGATGCACAAACGCGCCTTGCGCTTCAGCGCACCGTATTGAGCTTATATCAGACGCAGTAGTAGAAGTTGTTTGTGCATCGAAATCAGTACCCGCGCCCAGCCTGACTATACGGCCATTGTCATTTAAAGAGGCCTGACTGGCGTTCAGGATTTTTAAGACCCTTAAGCCTTCATGACCATCGGTAATCGGTTGGGTGCCGTTCTTGATGCAGTCTAAAAAGTGCCGGCATTCCTGGCGCAAAGGCTCCTCCTGAGCAATATCCACTCTTTCCGGGTCCGCCTTGGTGGGAACGGGTAAGTTATTTTTCCAATTGATCTGATGGGGATATAAAAGAAGTTTATCCTTCCAGGGCTTTGTATCATCAAAAACAGCCATTTTCCCTTCGCCGACAACCACGAGTTTCTGTTCTTTAAAGGGATGGAGCCAGGAGACAAAAATGTGAGCCTGCAGTCCGGAGGGAAAGTTCATGTGGGGTGGTGGTCACATCCGCGATTTTTTGATGCAGGTAGTTACCGCCGGTGGAGATGATGCTTTCCGGATCTTCTCCTGCCAGGGCCAATATCATTGAAATGTCGTGGGGTGCGAATGACCATAGAATATTTTCCTCGCGTCTTATTTTGCCTAAATTCAGACGGTTAGAATAAATATAATTAATCCTGCCCAGTTCCCCCGAATGGGCCAGTTCTTTTAAACGCACAAAAATCGGGTGGTACTGCAAAAGATGCCCGACCATGAGAACACGATCATTTTCTCGGGCCAGCTCAATGAGCTCCTGCCCTTCTTCTTCTCGAAGCACCAGAGGCTTTTCAACATATACATGTTTGCCGGCAAGCAGGCTCTCTCTGGCAATGTTAAAATGGGTTTCAGCCGGAGTTGCAATCACCACTCCCTGGATGTCTTTGCTCGAAAGCACATCGCTCAGTGCAAGGCAGGTTTCGATGCCTTTGTACTGATCTTTATAATTGGATAAAATTGTTTCATTTTTATCGGATACAAGCCTCAGAGCATTGAGATTGTAGAAATTCCGAACCAGGTTCTTCCCCCAGTAGCCCCCGCCAATTATTGCAACAGCAGGGCTTTCTGCTTCGGGTGATGGGTTAGGGGTAATGGGTGATGGGATTTTTTTTTCATTTATTCTCCAGCATTGTATGAATAATTAAGGTAATAGGCCATGGGTAATGGGAAATAGGTTGTTGTTTTAATCGTTTCTTATTCATTAAAAAATCCTTTGTCCTCCTTTAAGCCAATCACCAATAACCCATCACCTATGACCCATCACCTATTACCCATTACCTATCACCGCTGAAATTTTCTGTTGATCTTCTTCTGCTAAATACGGATGCATCGGAAGGCTGAAAATACGCCTGGAGATTTCTTCACTGATCGGAAAATCTCCTTTTCTATAGCCCAGGTCTGAAAAAGCATTCTGAAGGTGTAAGGGTTTCGGATAATAGATAGCGCTGGGGATGTCGGCCACTTTTAATTTGTTTTGCAAATCCGTGCGCTGCGTTTCATCGGCGGCAAGAACGGAATATTGAGCCCAGGCGCTCTTATAATCCCGGGGGATGGCCGGAAGCTGAAGGTTGGAGTGGGCATTGAGCAATGAGGCATATCGATTGGCAACCTGCTGTCGCAGTTCGATTTCTTCGGGAAATATATCGAACTTGGCAAGCAGGATGCCCGCTTGAAATGTATCCAGACGGCCGTTAACCCCGATGCGGACATTGTCATATTTATGATGCCCTTTGCCGTGAACTCTTAAAGATTTCATAATCTCGGCAAGTTCATCATCACCGCTAAAGCACATGCCGCCGTCGCCATAGCAGCCTAATGGTTTCGCGGGAAAAAAAGACGTGCAGCCGATGTTTCCATACGAGCAGGCCATTTTGCCGTTTGCCTCTCCGCCAAACGATTGAGCGGCGTCTTCGATTACGAAAAGACCCCGTTCTTCGGCGATCGTGTCTATGCGGCTGTAATCAGCAGGAAGGCCGAATAGATCGACGCCGATCACGCCTTTGGGGGTGATCGGTAATGGGTTATTGGCAATGGGTAATGGGTGGATATCAGAATCATTCGAAATGAGGGCCGAGACGGCCCGATCAAGTTTGGCAGGATCGATATTAAAGGATTTGGGATCAATATCTACAAATACGGGGGTGGCGCCCAACAGGCTGATGACCTCCGCTGTGGCGATAAAGGTAAATGGAGAGGTGAAGACGGCATCACCCGGGCCGATCTGATAGGCCAACAGCGCCATCAGCAGCGCATCGGTACCGGATGCACAGCCGATGGCATGCTTTACACCGACGTAATCTGCCAGACGTTTTTCGAGTATCCCAATCTCGGGGCCCATTATGTACTTTCCATGGTCGAGGATTGCCGCAATATTGGCGTCTATTTTATCTTTTATGCGTTTTTGTTGAACAGCTAAATCTATGAATTGCATAATTTTAGTCCGTTGTCTGTTGTAAGTTGTCAGTTGTAAATCGAACGACGTCAGCTCTGACTTCTATATTTTTTCACCACAGATTTTCACTGAATTTCACTGGATTTTATTTTCATCCAATTTGGTAAATCGCTAATAACCTAAATATTCCGTGCTTTTCCGTGTTCTTCCGTGGTGAATTCACTTACTATTTTTTGCCTGGAACACCGACTTCCCCATTCCGAATTCCGACTTCTAATTCCTTCTTACTTCATCCTTTATCCGCTTCACATGCCCGCGCCCCAGTCCTTTCACTTCACAGTCAAGCTCAAAATATCGCCGAATGGTATCGTCATTGAGGATTCCGAAACAATCAATCACCGCCATGGGTTTTCCCGCCATTTTTACCATTTCATCCGGGTCCAGCGCGAGATAGTCCTGGTGGCGAACGGCAATCACCAGGGCATCCGCACCCTTGATAGTTTCGTCTAAATTTATCATCATGCGCAAATCACCCAGTGTTTCCTGATTTCGAAAAAATCGGGCCAAGGGAGTGGTCGGGTGCAGGATAAGTATCCTGTTTTTCCATCTCCCACCAGTGTTTTACATAGGGGTCGTGGACCACAACATCCGCTCCCATTTCAGTCAATTTGCGAACGATAATTTCCGAGCCGCTGTATCGGGTATCGCCGACATCCTCCCGGTAAGATACCCCCAACACGGCTATTTTAGTGGCGGCAACGATCTTTCCCCATATTGCGCAGGGCGTCGCGGACCAGCTGTGCCACCCGTAAACCGCGGGTATCATTTATATTAATCGACAGGGGAGTCATTTTGAAAATATCGTCTTCGAAGCCCATGAGGGTGTGATAGGCCCACACACCCAGTCCACCGTCTTTGGGCAGGCAATAGCCGCCGATACCCGGCCCGGGGAAAATGATGTTTGAATGGGTCGGACGGACCTTTATGGCTTCGATTACTTTGGTAAGATCAACACCGTTGCGCTCGGAAAATACGCTCCATTCGTCTAAAAATGCAAGGAGCGTCGCCCGATAAGAGTTTTCCACGATTTTGCATGTTTCACTTTCGATGGGGCGATCAAGAACCGTGAGAGGAAAATTTTCGACATTGAGGATACCACTTAAAAAATCCGTGACCCGTTTTCGTGATTCAGTATTGATGCCGCTGCATACCCTCCAGAAATCACGGATGGAAGCCACATAATTGCGTCCCGGCATAACACGCTCAAATGAATGCGCCAACAGCGGTTCCGTATTTTCCAATCCCCGCTTTTGGAACGCCCGTTTGATGATCGGATAAGCGACGTACTCGGTGGTGCCCGGAGGAACGGTGGTCTCAATCAGCACCATACATTCGGGCATAATTTTTTCACCAATGATTTTCAGGCTGTCCTCCAGAGCGGCAATATCCGCATGCCCCTGTTTTACATTACCGAAAGTTTCTTTGTGGTAATCACATTGAACGTCCACCACAACCACATCCGCAAGGGTAAGCACATCATAGGTAAAACTGGCAATCAGGGTTTTCTTTTCTAAAACACAACGCCGGATTAATGGTGCCACTTCCGGGTCTTCAGCCTCCACCGGAGCCATGCCGCGGTTCAAATATATAATTTTCCAGAAAGATCTGGTGGATGGCCGCTGCATGCCGATAACAAATTTTGTAGGTTGGCCGCTTTCGGGGTCAACCGAATCCGCCACAACCCCCGCCATAACTGAACCGACAAACCCGACTCCCATGACAACGACGATTTCCCTGTTTTTCAGCCGCTGTTCCTCGACCAATTTTTGCATCTTTTTATATTCTTTGGCGTAGTCATTGTCCTTTGGCAAGGGAAATTTTTCCCCGGACGGGCAAGTGGAATAATCAATTTCGTTCTGATGACCATCCACTAAGTTTTTTGAAGGGGCTTGTTTCGTCGACATGCAAAAACTCCTTTCGTGAAATGGATACAGCTCCGCTTGGTGGCTTACCTGTTCGGCTCCATACCAAACCGCGTTTGTTGTATATTTGATATTAAGTACTTGAGATTAAACACAATTAAAAACACGGATTTTGATCATATTTTGGTTTGCAAGTCAATAAAAAACACACCCGCGGGGAAAAGGGTTGCCTGCTTCAGAATAAGAACTGGAAAAATGGAACAATGGAAAGATGGAATATTGGGACCATTCGTGTTCCATCTGGTTGAAAAATAATACGGTTCATGGGACCTGCCCGCCATTGCCCTTGACATTCTATCACTAATTTGGGCATTATTATTTTTTTCATAAGTTCTTGGTATAACCATGCCATCAACCCGCGTGGCAGGCGGGTAAACAAACCATGGATCGAAAAAACATCGTAACCGAATTTTATAAGAGCCGAATGCACAAGCTGCTTTACTTCATTAAGTGTGTCGGTGGGAGCTATCTTCTGTTGGAGCTGGCGGTGCTGACCTCTTTTTTTGGATTTACGCTTAATCCCGGGTCATTGGGAGAGTTTATGAGGATTGCCGGTTCGATTTTTATTTTCAATGTGCTAATAGGAAACTACCGATTAAAGCAGCTTACCCAGGGCCATATCATTTTTTTTTCGATCTTTATGGTACTGCTGGTGATCCATTTTTTAGTGCCGGATGCCACCGTTCACCGCCGTTCCGTTCGCTATTTTTTAGCATTTCCCTGGCTGATCATGGCGATTCATTGTCTAGCTGTCAGGCGGTCGACGGCAGAGCATAAACTACCTGATTTTTTATACTTGTCTGCTGTCATTCTGGCTGTCCTCATCCAATTCACTGCCTATCATTTTTTTAATACCCCTGAATCCTGGGGGATGTATGGCAATTTTCACCACTTCGGCTATTTTACCAGTCTGACCATTCCTCTTTTGTGGTATTTCTTATCCCTGTCAAAGGGCTGGATTCGGCTTTTTATAGCTTTGACAATTTTAGCCGACATGTATCTTCTTTTGGAAAGCGGTTCGCGTATAGCCTGGCTGGCCTTTTTTAGCAGTATTTTTTTGACTTCGCTTATCTTTTTTAAGCTCAGACAGATATTAACTGGTATCGTCCTGTTTATAATTATTTTCTGCCTTGCAGTCGCTTTTTTCCGGTTTCTCCGATGCCGGTAATCGTATATTGGACTTTTTTGCTCAATGGCGCACGGAGGAACGGGTGGCGCTCTGGAGCGATACGCTGCGTCTGCTATCTGAAAACTCTTTACAGGACTGGATTTTTGGCCATGGCATTGGCAGTTTTCGGTATCACTTCGAGATATTCACAAATACCTCAGAGGCAAGTACAAGTATCTATCATGTTTTCCCTCACAATGTTTTTTTTCAAATAATATTTGAAAACGGGTTAATCGGCTTTTCAATAATCTTTGGGGGTATTGCATGGTTGCTGTTGTCTCTTTGGCGGGGATACAGCCGCCTGAGGGATAAAAACGATCGGAATCTTCTAATCGTCACCTTTGCAGTATTTTGGATCAACCTTGTCTATTGTGGTCTGACGCAATCATTTTACTCCAAATTCAGTCTTTACCCATTGAGCCTGATTTGCGGAATAGCATTTGTCCTGCTTGAAAAAGCCTCCCTGAACGAACCTTGGCATGTCTGGAAATTATTAAAACGGTTTCATAAGTAAACATTAGGGTTTATTCTAGCCGATCTCAACAACACGACTCGCAGATATTCCCATAGTCGCTATTTTTTCAAAAATAGATTCCGTTGAATTAATGGTCGCAATGAGGATACTGTCAAACCAAAGAGATTCAATCCGATCGGGATGCGCAACGGTAAATTGCATAAACTTTTTGCCGATGCTGCCATCATCGACCACCGCCACCAGTTCAATCCTGGATTGCTGCAGTGATATATAAGCGATTTCAGCCAGATCGTCGGCTCCGTAAAATACAATGCGCCGGACACCTTGTGTTTCCAGCTCTGCATATAGATCCCGCAGCTTTTGACGGGCATCTCTATAAAATTTTAAGGAATACTGAATATATTCATAGGTCAAACGGGATTTCTCTGCGACACCCCGGGGTGTGAGAATATATCGAACCCGGTTTTTGGGAAGATGACCAATCTTGAAATATCCCTTTTTGGCCAGCCGCTTGATAAAAGAATTTACAAGCCCGAGGGAGATATTCAGGTCCCGGGCCAAATCCCTCTGGCTGGGAGTACCGTCATTGTCGACTTTTTCAAGGAGCTTTAAGGTGCGTAAATCAATGGGGTCCATCTTTTGGATATAGGGAGCAAGGTGTGGGTTGAGGCCATTTAGCGGGGTTTTTCTGACAGCATGTTTTAAGGAACGTAAGGTTTCAGGTGTCGGTGTTCAGGTTTCAGCAATTAAAAAATTTCAAATAACAAATCACAAAGACCAAACAAATTACAAAGAGCGAAATTCAAAATCACAAACAATTGACGTTTGATCTTATTTGAGACTTGGATATTGTAATTTGGAATTTATTTATTATTTAGTGCTTGTAATTTGTTATTTCCGGTTTATCCGGGTTTAGGCCTTAGCGGGGTTTATCTGACAACATGTTGTTTGGAGCCACGAAATGACTGCCGCCTTCACGACGTCCAACCTTTCCGGCTTTCTGCCCTTTGGGTCACAGCTCCGCCCGGTAAATTACATAAGGAAACAGATGCGAATCATCCCAGACAATAAAAAGTACAAGATTTGGATCCGTGTGAGCGTTCACTCATTGAACGCTCACCACCTGAACATATCGCAATTCAGGTGTCAAGTAATGATTTGATTTTTTAAAAAACCCGTGCAAATTTTTTATTTAATGAACGGCCGGTATATCATTTTTATATCTGCTATTATGTTGTCAACCTTTTAAGCACCTGAATTGTTAACTATATTCAAATAATTTTGCAAAATTGGCTGTGAATAGACCGATAGTTGGTGATCCGGCTTGAACGGATGGCAAATGGGTGGTATTGTGAGTCAGAATAATTGGATATGGTTAGAAAAATGATGTAAGTAAGTGAAAATAATAATAAAAGTACGAGGTTGCCATGGAATTTTATATAATCCCAGACGAAGAAGCCCTGAGTAAATGTGCATGGTGCCAAAGCCATATCAATGACCATATGGAAGTATTAGGTTTAGGTGCGAAGCTAATGCCGGATGTTGACTTATCTGAATTTGAAAGCCATTGCATTCAGTTAGACCTGGTTTCGGAGGAAAAGCCCGTTTATATGATGGTAACAGCTCAAGGTTCGGAAGCCAGAAGTAACGGTAATGACTGTATGTTTTTAGTTTGTTCTGAAGGATGCGGCAAAAAATTAAAGCGCGTTTTAGAAAAAGAAATCTCTTCAGGCAAGATGTTTGAAACAGTTCACCTACGGAGGGAAAAATGACGAAGGAAAGAATCTACAATTTCAATCCGGGACCGGCAGCCCTGCCCCTTGTCGTGCTCGAAGAAATCCGGGAAAATTTTTTGAACTTCAAAGGATCCGGTATGTCCATTGCCGAGATCAGTCACCGGTCCAAAGAATTTGACGACGTTATCAACGATGCGGTAGCCAGAACCAAACGGCTGCTGAATCTGGCTGACAATTTTCAGGTGCTCTTTATCCAGGGAGGGGCCAGCCTGCAGTTTTGCATGATCCCCATGAATTTTCTGCCGGCAGGCAAGTCGGCGGACTATGTCGATACCGGCACCTGGTCCACCAAGGCCATCAAAGAAGCCGAGATCCAGGAAAAATCGATCAACGTTGTGGCATCTTCGGCAGATAAGAATTACGCCTACATTCCGAAAAACATACCGTTTAATGATGAGGTTGACTTCGTCCATCTCACCTCCAACAACACCATAAAAGGAACCCAATGGGCTGAATTTCCGGATACCAAAGGCGTACCCATATTTTGCGATATGTCGTCTGATATTATGAGCAGGCCGCTGGACGGTTCAAAATTCGGCCTGATTTATGCCGGCGCACAAAAAAATGCCGGTCCGGCCGGTGTGTGCCTGGTAATCATCCGCAACGACATGCTGGATCTGGTACCCGATTCGGTGCCGACCATGTTGAAGTATACCACCTATTCCGCTAAAAACTCCCTGTACAATACCCCACCGTGTTTTGCGGTGTACACCGTCCAGCTCGTCTTGAAATGGCTGGAAGAAACCATTGGCGGCCTTGAAAAAATGGCGGCGATAAATCAGAAAAAAGCCCAATTACTCTACAATCTCTTTGACGACAGCTCTTTTTACCGGGCAACGGCGGAGCCGGACAGCCGCTCACAGATGAATGTCACCTTCCGCCTGCCCAATGAGGAACTGGAACAACAATTTATCCGTGAAGCGCTGGAAAACGACATGGGCGGCCTCAAAGGTCATCGCTCGGTGGGTGGTTGCCGGGCCTCATTGTACAATGCGGTTTCATTGGATGCCGTGGAAGCTCTCGCCGATTTCATGACAACTTTTGAAACGAAAAACGGATAACTGGGTTGGTAGGCGTTCACGAGTTCAAAGGTTCAGAGGTTGATTTCCCCGTCACATTAACCAATAAAATCAATGGCAAAGAGAAAAGCCGCGAAACGATTAACCCGGAACCCTGAACCCGGAACCTTTTAACCTAGACCGACCGAATATCCAATTTATGGGCAATTCCGCGGTCTATAAAGGTCTACGGTCACTTTTATTTGATGAATAACGCGGTCTGCCCTTAGGGTTTTTCTTGACTTTACCATGAATAACGAATAATGACATCTATGGCATCCAAACCGATGCTAAAAATTCGGGAAATTCTTTAGACCTCAAGAGTAACATTTTGATACGAGCTGTCTGGGCTTTTTCAACCCGGAACGTTGAACTCTGAACCTTTCAACCTATGTTTTAATACCCTTCACCAAAAAGGAGGTACCAATGGACAAGATTGTACGAATCAACATGGCCGCAGACGGTGGCCCCGAAATTAAAACCGAACCTTTGGGTGATTATGCCGGTTTAGGTGGACGGGCGATGACCTCGGGAATTATCGCTAAAGAAGTTCCACCGCTTTGTCATCCACTCGGAGAGGACAACAAACTGGTGATCGCACCGGGAATGCTGAGCGGATCTGTGGCGGCTATGTCCGGCCGGATTTCCGTCGGCTGCAAAAGCCCGCTGACCGGCGGTATCAAGGAATCAAACTCAGGAGGACAGCCCTCCCAAATGTTGGGACGGTTGGGCTATGCCGCCATCGTACTGGAAGGTAAACCCAAAGACGACACGCTTTACAAAGTGTTCATCAACAAAGACGGTGTCAATATCAAACCGGACAATAGCCTTAAAATGCTTGGCAACTACGACCTTGTCGATAAAATGAAAGCCGAATTCGGCGAAAAAGTCCACTGCATTTCCATCGGTCCTGCCGGTGAAATGAAAATGTCCGCCGCATCGATTGCCTTCACGGATATGGAACAAAGACCCACCCGGCATGCCGGTCGCGGTGGTGTGGGAGCCGTTATGGGCGCCAAAGGTATAAAGGTAATCGTGATAGACGATGCCGGCACCTCAGCAAGAGCGCCTGCGGATCCCGATAAATTTAAAGCCGCCAATAAAGAGTTTGTGGCCGGATTGCGGAAACATCCGGTTACCGGAGAAGGACTGCCGGCCTACGGCACCAATGTATTGACCAATGTGATCAATGAAGCCGGTGCCTATCCGACAAAAAACTTTTCATTTGGCCAATTTGAAGGGGCCAGCAAGATCGGCGGGGAAGCCCTGGCGGAACTGGAAAATTCCCGGGGGGGTGAAGGCTCTGCAACCCACGGTTGTCATCGAGGCTGTGTCATTCGCTGTTCGGGGACCTTTTACGACAAAAACGGCAGATTTCTAACCAAGCAGGTTGAATATGAAACGATATGGGCCCACGGCGGAAACTGCGGTATCGATGATTTGGATGCCATTGCTCAAATGGACCGCTTGGACGATGATTTCGGGTTAGATACCATTGAGATGGGCGCTACCATCGCAGTGGTCATGGAAGCGGGTGTGGCCGAATTCGGTGATGCTGAAGCCGCCATCAACCTGATCAAAGAAGCCGGCAAAGGCACGCCGTTGGGACGAATCATTGGCAATGGTGCGGCCGTCGCCGGCAAAGTGTTTGGCGTGGAGAGAGTGCCGGTGGTCAAAGGCCAGTCCATGCCGGCTTATGATCCCCGCGCCGTACAGGGTATCGGGGTAACCTATGCCACGACGACCATGGGCGCGGACCACACCGCCGGCTATGCCGTAACCGCCAATGTTCTGGGAGTCGGGGGAAATGTAGACGCATTGAAACCCGAAGGCCAGGTTGAGCTTTCGCGAAATCTCCAGATCGCCACAGGGGCCATTGACTCTACCGGTATGTGCCTGTTCATCGCATTTGCAATTCTGGATCAGCCGGAAACTTTCCAGGCCCTGGTCGATATTCTCAGCGGCTTCAGCGGCCAGAATCTGACGGCCGATGACGTCACCGCGCTGGGTCAATCCGTTCTTAAAAAAGAGCGTGATTTCAATGCCCGGGCTGGATTCACCAACAAAGATGACCGCCTGCCCGATTTTTTCAAAAAAGAGCCGTTAGGGCCGCACAACGTGACCTTCGAAGTTACAGACGAAGAGCTGGATCAAGTTCATAACTATTAAACGGATCAGCATTGTTCTTTGAATTTCAGGGGAGTCCGGGATTGGGGCTCCCCATTTTAATTTCCGGCAATCAACACGGCTTATCCAGGTTAGTCCCTTAATTCTGAAATTGTTGTTTTTAGTGGCAAGTAATTTTTTGGCATCTTTGTAAATCCCTATCTATCAAGACTTCATCAGAATCTAAGCGGACGTTCAACTTTTTTTTAGTCAGTATAGTTCCGGCTTGACGGGGCTATGAATCTGTTTGGGTCATTTGGATTTTGGTAATTCGAATTTGTTTCGGATTTCGGATTTCTTATTTCGGATTTCCGGCTTGTCCGAGTCAGGGGTTCCTGATGGTAAAAATCAAACAAACATCATCTGCAAATAAGTCTGGCGATATCCCAGCCCTACATCTTTCCCTGGTCGTAAAGCCCGAAGTGGTGCCAATTTTTTTTCAATTACTGGGGCATGGTTTCAGCGTTAATTTCCAAACGGGTTGCAGCGTTAAAGAACTGCTCTGCAGCCAGTTAGGTATTCACGAAGATTATCTGGCAGGAAGGATTCAAACCATATTTCTGAATGCAAAGGTCGTAGATGACGTAAATTCAGCCATTGTCAATGAAGGCGCTACTCTGGCCCTGTCAGGTGCCATGCCGGGCCTCATTGGGGCTATTTTGCGCAGCGGAGGCTTTTATGCATCCATGCGCAGCCAGATCTCTTATGATAAAAATCTGTCGACCTCTCAGCGGGGAGACGGACAAGTCCTCATCAAGCTTTTCAACCTTGTGTTAAAAGAACTGGGGCCTGTATTTCTTCAACAGGGTATCCGAATCAAAAGTAAAAACCTTCACGATTTATTATACCAGCGTTTATCAGAGATAGAGACCGGATGCATTTCGGGTGAATTCGACGGCAAACCTGTCGAGATAGGTAGCCTCATGGAAATCAATTGGGAAGACAAACCGGCGGTTTTGCGAGTTACGTCTGAAAAGGCGGATTAACACACGGCACAGGGATCCCCTCCCACCCCCATCGCCGTCAGGCTAAGGTGAGACGAAAAGTTTCGACATTGACTACAAAACTTGTAACCAATTTCTTTTTATCGAAAGGGTGTATCCACTTTATAGGCCTAAACGATAAATCGTAGGTTGGGTTAAGCCGATGCTCTGCAACCGATCTTGTTGGGTTCGCTAATTTTGATGCTATTTCAGACTGTTGAGGCACATTAAAATAGGCGAACCCAACATAAATTGTACCTACATCCCGCTTAACCCAACCTACTATATGCGCAAGGCAAGCGAAAGAGATAGCCCGCTTATCGAATTTCTGTGAAAGGCTGCTAAACAAATAACGAATAACTGATAACAAATAACCCGTATTTTTAATCACAGAGCTCAAACAACGCCGCCGCTCCCATTCCGCCGCCGATGCACATGGACTCCACACCATACTTTACGCCCTGCTGCCGCATATTGCTTAAAAGCGTAGCGCACAGCTTGGCGCCGGTGCAGCCCAGGGGATGTCCCAGGGCAATGGCACCACCGTGGATGTTGATCTTTTCCATATCAAGGCCCAACTCTCGGATGCAATACAGCGCCTGGGAAGCAAAGGCTTCATTGATTTCAAACAGACCGATATCCCTGGTATCCATTCCGGCAAGTTTCATGAGCTTGGGGATGGCATACCGCGGTCCCACTCCCATTTCATCCGGTTGGCAGCCGATGGTCGTGTAATATTTCAATTTAGCGATGGGTTTCAAGCCAAATTCCTTCACCTTGTCTTCACTCATGACAATCGATACGGCGGCACCATCCGTCATCTGGGAGGAATTGCCGGCCGTCACGCTGCCGTTGGCCGCAAATACCGTACGCAGGTTTCCCAAACCTTCAATAGTGGTGGTCTCGCGAATTCCATCATCAAAATCCTGCAGAAAAGTTTCGCTTTTTGAGGTGCCGTCTTGCCGGGTCACATAGCGGGTTGCCGGTGTCGCAACCAATTCTTTGAACAACCCTTTAGCTTTGGCCTCGGCCGCCTTCATCTGGGATTGATAGGCAAATTCATCCTGCAGCTCCCGGGTTATTTTGTAACGGTTGGCCACGTTTTCAGCGGTGATGCCCATGGACATATAAACCTGGGCCCCTTTGCGCATAAATTCCGGATGGGGTCTGGGTAAGTTGCCGCCCATGGGAACGTAGGTCATGGACTCCAGACCGCCGCCGATGACAACATCCGACCAGCCCGCCATAACCCGTAACGAAGCCAGGGCGATGGCTTCCAGGCCGGATGAACAGAATCGGTTGACGGTGGCCCCGGTGGTTTCAACCGGGAAATCAGCCATCCGCGCAGCGATTCTACCGATGTTGAGCCCCTGTTCGGCTTCCGGGAAGGAACAGCCGATCATCAGGTCTTCAATATCTTTTTTTTCCAGGTTGTCGGTTTTTTCCACCGCTGCAGACAAAACAAAAGACAAAAGGTCTTCCGGTCGCGTATCCTTGAAGGCCCCTTTGCCTCTTCTACAACCCGGGGTCCGAATACTTGTTACAATATATGCATCTCGCATGATTATACCTCCATAAATTTAAATTTCAAAATACAAGCACCACCTGTTCTTAAAATTAGGCCAAATAAATCTCAAATTACAAAACTCAAATCCGAAATAAACTTTAAATTACAGTGATTCAAGTCGACTCGGCTGTCTGTCATAAGCTTCAGTTTGCCTGAGTTCGAATCGAAGAAAACTCCTTACTAATTCCTGAGGGGTTTTCCCGTTTTGAGCATATGATCGATTCGTGCCTGGGTTTTTTCCTCCTTCAGAAAATCAATAAAAGCGTTGCGTTCAAGGCTCAAAATGACATCATCGGTCACTTCGGCATTGTCTCTGACATCCCCGCCGCTGATCACATAAGCGATTCGCCTGGCCAAAAAGGCGTCATATTCGCTGATAAAACCGCCGTTGGCCATGTCGGAGATCTGGGCGGCCACCATGCCCTGCGCTGCCTGACCCAGGACTTTTATCCTGCCTTTCACCGGGGGTGCATAGCCGTCGTCCAGCATTTTAAGCACTTCTTTTTTGGCTTCACCGATAAGATGGTCCCGGTTGAAAACGATTCTGTCCTTGGGTCCCAAAAATCCGTTGGCCCGGGCCTCGGCAGCGGACATGGAGACCTTGGCCATGGCAATCGACATAAACACGGGGATAAAAAATTTGGCCAGATCCAGATCCGTTACCGCCGCCGGAACCGACGCTAAAAACTTGCGCCACAGGTTTAAACATCCGCCTCCGGCCGGCAGCAGACCGACACCGATTTCAACCAGCCCCATATAAAGCTCGGCATGGGCCACCGTTCTGTCGGAAGCCAGACACAGCTCACATCCCCCGCCAAGGGCCAGGCCAAAGGGAGCTGCCACCACCGGAAAAGGTGCATATCTAAAATTCAGCAAGCCGTACTGCAAATCTGAAATCATCTTTTCCAGATCTGCAAACCGGCTCTCCTCGACCGCTGCGGCAACATCCATCAGGTTGGCGCCGGCGGAAAAAGCACCCGGCATGCCCCCTGCCTGATTGCCGATGACCAGACCGGCGGCGTTTCCATCCACTGTTTCCAAGACTTCCGGCAGAAATCCGATGATTTCCTGATTCAGGGAATTCATTTTGGTGTGCAGTTCCAGACAGAAGACATCATCGCCAAGATCAATTAAGGATGCGGAGCTATTTTCTTTGACGACGTTGCCGGTGGATTTCAATGACGCCAGTGAAATGATGTTTTTACCAACCACCTGTTCTTTGTAGGTTTCGCCGGCAAAATCATAGTAGAAGCGTTTTCCGTTTTCGGTCTTGTAAAAAGCGGTGTTACCGGCCGCCAGCATTTTCTTGACCTTTTGCGGTACCGCCAGGCCGTCTTCTTCCATTTTTTCGATGGATTTCGCCAACCCAATGGCATCCCAGGTTTCAAAAGGGCCCATCTCAAAATTGAAGCCCCACTTCAGTGCGTTGTCAATTTCGACAATGGTATCGGAAATTTCCGGAATCCGGTTGGCGGCGTAGATCAGGTTGTTGGCCACAGCTTTCCAGGTAAATTGGGCACCTTTATCATTCCCGTAAACCACGGCCTGCATTTTTTCCGGCAGGGTTTTGGCTTTTTTGGCCGCATCCAGACACGGGAAACTCGCAAACTCATATTCGGCATATTCCAGGGTGGCCGGATCAATCACTTTTCTGATTTTCTGCCAATCCGGTGTTAAATCAGTTTTATAAAACCCGCCCTGGACTTTTTTACCGAGCAGTTTTTTTTCGATCATGGTATTGACAAATTGCGGCATCACAAAACTGTCCCGGACCTCATCATTTTCCACCAGATCGTAGGTATTTTTAGCCACATGGGCCAGCACATCCAGGCCCACAAGATCCGCGGTTTTAAACATGGCGGTTTTGGGTCTTCCAAGCGCCGGTCCGAAAAGCGCGTCCACCTCGGGAATCGTCAGGCCGTCTTCGACCATCATTTGAATGGCCTTCACCATGCCCTGGACACCAATACGGTTACCGACAAAATTGGGTGTATCCTTGGCCCACACAATCCCCTTGCCGAGATAGCGTTCACCATAATCGGCCATGAAGTCGAGCACCTCCGGCAGGGTTTCCTCTCCGGGAATAATCTCCAGCAATTTCATGTAGCGCACCGGATTAAAGAAATGGGTACCTAAAAAGTGCTGCTTGAATTCTTTGCTTAATCCTTCGGACATGGCTTTAAGCGGAATGCCCGAGGTGTTGGAAGAGACAATCGTGCCGTTTGACAGGATCGGCTCGAGGCGTTTGAACAGGTCTTTTTTGATCTGCAAGTTCTCGACCACCACCTCAATGATCCAGTCCACCTCCGCCAGTTTGTCAAAATCATCTTCCAAATTGCCGATGCTGATCCGGTCAACATCCTTCTTCTGCATTAAAAGAGAAGGACTTGACGCCAATACCGCATCCAGCCCCGCTTTGACGATGCGGTTTCTGGCAACCGGATCGTCTTTTTCTTCAGCCTTCAAATCAAAGGGAACGATGTCCAGCAACAAGGTTCTGACACCGACGGCAGCAAGCAAAGCCGCAATACCCCCACCCATGACACCGGAGCCGATAACAGCAGCTGTTCTGATTTTTCTTCTCATAATGACCTCCCGAAAAATGGTTCAAATATAAAAATTGAATGAATGAGTATTCATTTATTATCAGGGTTTATATCTGCCTGTCAAGAAAAAACTGCCCTCTATGAACAAAAAGAATAAAAAATATTATATATAATTATTTCAGCTGATTATTTATACCATAAATTGATCACTTAAATATTCTGATATGAGATAATCAAATTTATATCTGAATAATGAAAAATGAATAGTTATTCAATACTCAGCAATAGAGAAGGGGGTTAGGGGCATAAGCGCTTAAATAAGGGTAAACCTTCTCTGTGACGAAACAGAATATCTTGTAGAGTCTGGCTCACCGTGCCGACTTTTTCCCGGCAGCCACGGTGGGCTGCCCTACGCTATTCCATCATTCCATGCGGCTTACCAATAGAATGGCCGCAAAAAACTCTGTGATTCTCTCCGAGGCGTAGGCGCTACCCTACGAGCCGGAGGCCAATAATACAGATATCGTTGATTGGTTAAGTGGTTGTAAATATGGATTTATCCCATATTTGTAAAATAATTGGACATTTCATGTTTCAACAATCATAACATTCTGAAATTAGCACTATAATTTACCTAATCAACCATTCAACCAGTAAACCATTCAACGAAATCTGTAGTTACGGATTCAAGACCAAAGTATTCCGGCTATGCGCTTTGATCGCCGCGTCACTGAACCACCAGTAAACCTTGTTGCCGTTGATAAAAGACTCGATCTGATCCTTGCCGTGTTTGTCAAAAATTCGGCCGGATACACCGCCGGGCAACACTGCCAGGACTTTATCAGGATCAGCCAGATCTGCGACCATGATCTCGCTATCCAGGTTCGCTGAAGAAGCCCAGCTCATGTAGTAAACAATTGCCAGCGAGTCGGCAATCGACCA
>PVMK01122978.1_pt1 | contig 17569 bp, 18 predicted proteins | sample 1853481 | NCBI WGS metagenome assembly PVMK01 (sample SAMN08533507, study PRJNA380276) | Marine sediment metagenome, whole genome shotgun sequencing project. | reverse complement strand
TGAAAGCGGCACTTCCACGTTGTCGACCAGGGCGCGTGCCGTATGATTCCCGACATCTGTATGGATCGCGTAAGCAAAATCCAGGGCAGTGGAATTCTTGCGCAGGTCGATGATTTTGCCCTTGGGGGTAAACACGAATATTTCGTCAGGAAAAAGATCCGACTTGGCGTGGTCCAGGAATTCAAGAGAGTCGCCGGTATGCCGTTGGACATCCACCAGCCGCATCAGCCATTCCCTGGCCCTGACCTCGGCCGTGGCCGGCGCGGTGTCGGATGATGTGCTGGTTTTATATTGCCAGTGAGCGGCCGCCCCCTTGCTCGCCATGATGTCCATTTCCTCGGTGCGTATCTGAATTTCAATCGGCAAGCCGTAGGGGCTGTTCAGAATAGTGTGCAGGGACTGGTAGCCGTTGGCCTTCGGCAGCGCGATAAAGTCCTTGAAACGGCCTGGCTTGGGTTGATAGAGGCTGTGGACAGCGCCCAGCGCAAGGTAACACTGAGGTTCGGTCTGGGTAATGATACGGAAAGCGAAAAAGTCAGTCACTTCCGAGAATGAAAGATCCTTGGCCAGCCTTTTCTTGTAGATGCTGTAAGGGGACTTCTGCCGTCCCGTGATTCGGCAGGGCACAGCAACCTCATCCATTTTCTTTCTCCGGGCTTCGAGAATGTTCTGGACGATTTCCTCCCGGTGTCCGGTCATTGCGTCCAGGTGTTCGGCAATGGTCCGGTGGCGCCAGGGATAAAGATTGGCGAGCCCCATGTCCTCCAGCTCGTGTTTCATGCTGTTCATGCCAAGCCGGTCGGCAATCGGGGCATAGATGTCGAGGGTTTCCCGTGCGATGCGGCGGCGTGAGACTTGCGCCATGCCGCCCAGGGTGCGCATGTTGTGCAGCCGGTCAGCGAGTTTGATGAAAATGACGCGCAGGTCGCGCGACATGGCGAGCATGAGTTTCCGGAAACTTTCCGCATCGGCTTCGACCCGGGTGCGGAATTTCATTTTGTCCAGCTTGGTGACGCCGTCCACGAGGTCGGCGATTTCAGGCCGAACTTCTGCTCGATGTCCTGCCAGCTAAGTGCCGTGTCCTCGATGGTGTCATGCAGTATCGCAGCCGCGATACTCACATGGTCCATGCGCATGTTGGCGAGAATCTGGGCAACAGCTACCGGGTGGAGGATATAAGGTTCGCCGGTTTTACGGGTTTGACCTCGGTGGGCTGCTTCGCCAAGGTCATAGGCCCGCAGCACAATGGCAACATTCTCGGGATCAAGATAGGTATTGAGCAGGTCCCTGAGCTTCAGGACGGGTTCTGGATATCCTGTTGCTGCCTGCATGGGACCGCCTGTAACGCCTGGGGCTTTCTTTCGTCGTGGTTTACGGCGCGAAGTCGTCATCCTCGATCCGCGTATCGAATGCTTCCGCGGCTTCGATCTCTGCCTGCAGTACATCGACCCGTTCGGGATCGATCAGGCCAGCGGCAATCTCCCGCAGCGCGATAACTGTGGGCTTGTCGTTCTCTTCTTCGACCAGGGGTTCGGCCCCGTTGGCAATCTGGCGGGCGCGCTTGGTCGCGGTGAGCACCATATCGAAACGGTTGTTAATTCTATTGAGGCAATCTTCTACAGTAATTCGCGCCATTGTTATGTCCAGAGTTTCAGTTAAGTTAACCTATAATTTTATCTCGTTCCAAGCAGTTCTGCCAGAATTACCTCATTTTGCCGCTGATCATACGGCTGGCGCAGTTTGTCTGACCTGATAATCGAGTGCAGTTCGCCCAGTGCTTGCTTAAATTTTTTGTTGATAATCAGGAAATCAAACTCATCCCAGTGTGAGATTTCTGCCTGTGCATCCCGCATGCGGCGCTGGATGACTGTAGCGCTGTCCTGCCCACGCCCGATCAGCCGTTGGCGCAATGCATCCAGCGAAGGGGGGACGATGAAAATAGAGCGTGAAGAAGGGAATGAGTCACGGATCTGGCGTGCTCCCTGCCAGTCAATATCCAGGATCACATCAAAACCGGCAGCCAGTTGTTGCTCCACCGCCTCCCGGTTGGTGCCGTAGTGGTAATCGAAAACACCGGCATGCTCCAGGAAAGCGTTGCTGGCGATAAGCGCCTGGAATGAGTCCTCGTCAACGAAATGGTAGTGCACACCGTCCACCTCGCTGGGCCGGGGTGGCCGCGTCGTATAAGAAACGGACAATTGGATCCGATCGTCTTTTGCCAGCAGCGCGTTGATCAGGCTGGTTTTTCCGCCGCCTGATGGGGCCGCCACCACGTAAAGCCTGGGGTCATTCAATATTCTGGACCTGTTCCCGCATCTGTTCGATTGCGACCTTCAATTCAACCGCCGACTGGGTGGTCCTGTTATCGGCAGATTTTGAACTGAGGGTATTGGATTCCCGGTTGAATTCCTGCATCAGGAAATCCAGCCTGCGCCCCACCGGGTCGTCGCGCTCGAGCACCAGCAGGGCTTCTTTCACGTGTGCGTCGAGCCGGTCCAGTTCTTCGTCGATATCGATTTTCTGGGCAAGAAATGCCACTTCCTGTTCCAGGCGACCGGGCTCCAGCGGTTGCTGCAAGTCGGCGATACGCGTCAGCAATTTTTGTCTCAGGCCGGCGCGGATTTCCGGCATCCAGCCGCGGACTTGCACCACCCGGTCTGCAATGGTTTGCAGGCGTTCGCGAATCGCCGCATCCATCTGCTCGCCCTCACGGCCACGAGTTGCCCGCAGGCCCTTGGCCGCCTCTTCGAGTAGCTCCAGGGCGGCTTTGTGCAGTGGCTGCGGATCGGGGGCCTGCTCTTCGATCATGCCCTGCCAGCGCAGCAGGGAGCGTAAATCGGGATCCTGTTTTACGCCACTCAGGTCCTGCAATTCCTCGTGCAATGTCAGCAGCCGCAAGGCCAGTTCCGTGTTCAGTTCGAGATTGGAACTCGCCACTCCCGGCGCTGCTGTAAACCGGAGTGTTGCGTCAACTTTGCCACGGCTCAGGAACTTGCCGAGGATTCGTCTGATTTCTGGTTCCAGTGCCCGGAATTCTTCCGGGACGCGGAAGCCGATTTCGAGATAGCGATGGTTAACCGAGCGAAGTTCCCAGGTGAGGCGTCCGAAAGGATATTGCCTTTCGGTGCTGGCGAATCCTGTCATACTGCGGATCATAAAATGTTGTCCATTGATTTGATTGGCACAATATTACCGGCAAATGGCAGTCGCGTCAGCGATGATTAAGGATTCAAAAATGAGACCAAGCGGTAGAACGCCCGAAGAGTTAAGAAAGACCGTCATCAAGAGGAATTACACCCGTCATGCCGAGGGTTCCGTATTGATTTGTTGTGGTGATACCCATGTTCTGTGCACAGCCTCCGTGGAGGAGCGCGTGCCACCTTTCCTGCGTGGCAAAGGTGAAGGCTGGGTGACTGCGGAATACGGCATGTTGCCACGCTCCACCGGAAGCCGGATGTCCCGCGAAGCGGCGCGCGGAAAGCAGGGCGGGCGTACCCTGGAAATCCAGCGCCTGATCGGAAGGTCTCTGCGGGCGGTCATCGACCGGGCAGCGCTCGGGGAGAGGACCATCACGGTAGACTGCGATGTGCTGCAGGCAGATGGCGGCACCAGGACAGCATCCATTACCGGCGCTTATGTCGCCCTGGTTGACGCATGCCGTTGGTTGTCATCCCGGGGGTTAATCAAAAAAGACCCGGTCCATGGACAGGTTGCGGCTGTTTCGGTCGGTATTTTTGGTGATACGCCCGTGCTGGACCTGGATTACCCGGAGGATTCCAACGCTGAAACAGATATGAATGTCGTGATGAATGACGGCGGAGCCTTCATTGAACTGCAGGGTACCGCCGAAGGCCATGCATTCCGGCGGGACGAGCTGAATGTAATGCTGGATCTTGCGGAACGTGGAATCCGGCAGTTGATGGACTTTCAGCAAGAGTCGCTTGGTGACTGAACGACCCCCGCCGGACCACACGCTGGTTCTGGCCAGCGGTAACCCTGGCAAGCTCAGGGAACTCAATGCCATGCTCGAACCACTTGGCTGGTCGGTGCTGCCGCAAAGTGACTGGGGTGTATCCGAAGCTGTCGAAGATGGCCTGAGTTTCATCGAAAATGCCCTGATCAAGGCGCGTCATGCCTCAAAGCGCACCGGTTTGCCCGCTCTGGGCGATGATTCCGGGCTGGTGGTCGATGCCCTGAATGGTGCACCAGGAATTTATTCTTCACGTTTTGCGGGCGCTGACGCGGATGACAGCGCCAACAACCACAAGCTTCTCAGTGCGTTACAGGCTGTACCGGAATCCGCCAGGGGCGCACATTTTTATTGCGCCATGGCTCTGGCGCGCCATGGCGACGATCCTGCGCCGCTGCTCGCGACGGGAAGATGGGAGGGGCGGATTCTGAACATTCCGGCCGGCGCCGGGGGTTTTGGATACGATCCGCTGTTTCGGGTGCCGGGCCAGGGTTGCTCTGCTGCCGAATTGTCGGCAAAAATCAAAAATCGGCTAAGTCACCGTGGCCAGGCGCTGTCAGCGATGATGGAGCAGATGGGTTCATTCTAAGCGAATAGATCAGAGGTGCCCTGGGCATGGAGTTACCGCCACTTTCTTTGTATGTTCACCTTCCGTGGTGCGTCCGCAAATGTCCGTATTGTGATTTCAACTCGCATGCGGTCAAGGGTGAACTGCCGGCTGACGAATACGTCCAGGCGTTGCTGAAAGACCTGGAGCTGGAACTGCCATTGGTCTGGGGCCGCACCGTGCACAGTGTCTTTTTCGGAGGCGGCACACCCAGTCTCTTCAGCGCCAGGCAAATTGCAACGTTAATGAGTGGATTTCGGAGTCTCCTTCGAATCAGCCCGGAAGCTGAAGTCACGCTGGAAGCCAACCCGGGAACGACCGAGCATGACAGCTTTACCGCCTATCGTGACGCGGGGGTCAACCGCATCTCGCTGGGTGTTCAAAGCTTCAGTGATGACCTCTTGTCTGGCATAGGCAGGATCCATGGCAGCGCGGAGGTTGAGCGCGCTGTTGCAGCCATTCACAGGTCCGGGATGCAAAATTTCAACATCGACTTGATGTACGCCCTGCCCGGGCAGTCTGCCCGGGACGCCTTGCAGGATGTTCGCAACGCAATCGCCTGTGAACCTGCCCACATATCTCATTACCAACTCACGATCGAACCGAACACGGCTTTTCATGCCGACCCACCGTCATTACCCGACGAGGATTCTGCATGGGAGATGCAGCAGGAGTGTGGGCAGGTATTGTCCCGGGCAGGCTACAAACAGTACGAAGTTTCAGCCTGGGCGCGCCCCGATTTGCAATGCAGGCACAATCTCAATTACTGGCGTTACGGAGATTTCCTCGGGATTGGCGCGGGCGCCCATGGCAAAATCACCTTGCCTGCTGAACAGACGGTAAGGCGCAGGGTCAGGCAACGCCACCCCAGGTCGTGGATGAAGGGAGTTTGGGAGGGCAAAGGAATCATCGAAGACCGTGTTCTGGACCCGGCTGAACGTGTGTTCGAGTTCTTTCTCAATCAACTGCGCTTGCGGGACGGCGTGTTGAAAAATCAGTTGGAACCCAGGGCCGGTGTTGCCTGGAGCGAAGTGGCGGCGCGGGTTAACGGCGCTATTGCAAAAGGCTTGCTAAGGGATGAGAATGGTGTGTTGTCCCCGACAGAACTGGGCTGGCGCTTCAGCAATGAAATACAAGAGGTATTTCTGCCGTAAAGGTCTTGCAATCAGGCACCTGGCTCAGTAAACTGGCCGGTCTTTCGCATATGCGTATAACGAATTTAACAGGAATTGTCATGAAAGCCGACATTCATCCCGAATACAAAGAAGTGGTATTCCAGGATATATCTACAGATTTTGCGATCCTGACCCGCTCGACGATCAAAAGCAAGGAAACCATTGAGTGGGAAGACGGTAAGGAATACCCGCTGATCAAGGTTGAGGTTTCCAGCCAATCACATCCATTTTATACCGGTAAGCACAAGATACTGGATTCCGGTGGCCGCGTAGACCGTTTCAAGAAACGTTACGGAAAATAAGGCCCGGGCCGACTCGAAGAGAACCCCGCCCGGTCAAGGGCGGGGTTTTTTTATGCCCGTCTTTCGGGCTTGATTATTATCTATAAGAAGTTGAATATTAAGAATATTAATACTGGTTGGGATTTGATTAACTGTGCTATATTAGTATGTTCTGAATAACGTACTAATGCAGGAGAATCCAGTGTCCGATAAAAAAGTGTATATAACTGACGAATCAACGGGAAAACAACTGGAACTGCCAGTCATTGTCGGGACCGAAGGGGAACCGACTCTCGAGATCAAATCCCTTCCTTCAGAACTGGGATACTTTACCTACGATCCTGGATTCACCGCCACGGCGGCCTGCACCAGTAAAATAACCTTCATCGATGGTGGCAAGGGTATTTTGCGTTACCGGGGTTACCCGATCGAACAATTGGCAGAGCGGAGTACTTTTGTCGAAGTTTCCTACCTGCTGCTGCACGGTGAATTGCCTACTGAACAGGGACTCAATCAGTTTCGAGACGAGTTGACTGATCACACCATGGTGCACGAGAAACTCAACCAATTCATCTCCGGATTTCATTACGATGCACACCCGATGGCCATGATGGCTGGTGTGGTGGGTTCGCTGGCGGCGTTTTATCATAACCGGCTGGACATGGAAGACCAGGACCACCGCATGTTGGCGGCCAAGCGCATGATCGCCAAAATGCCGACCATCGCAGCAGCCTGTTACCGGCATCATATGGGTTGGCCTGCGTCTTACCCGCGAAACTCGCTCAGGTTTTGTGAGCGATTCCTGACCATGATGTTTTCGGTACCCAGCGAAGAATACGAAGTCAGCGAGACAGCCGCCAAGGCCCTGGACCTGCTGTTCATACTGCATGCCGATCATGAGCAAAACGCCAGCACCTCTACGGTGAGGCTGGTTGGCTCGACCGGGGCCAACCCCTACGCTTGTGTGGCGGCGGGCATATCGGCCCTGTGGGGGCCGGCCCACGGCGGAGCCAATGAAGCGGTACTCGATATGCTTGCCGAAATTGGCAGTATTTCAAATGTTTCCAAGTACGTAGCACGAGCCAAAGACAAGTCGGATCCGTTCCGCCTGATGGGTTTTGGTCATCGCGTGTACAAGAATTACGATCCACGGGCCACCATCATCCGGGCCGCCTGCTATGAAGTTCTGGATGAACTTGGCAAAGACGACCCGATGATGGACCTGGCGATGGAATTGGAGCGCATCGCGCTGGAAGATGACTATTTCGTGGAGAAGAAGCTCTATCCGAATGTCGATTTTTATTCCGGCATCATCTACCGGGCGCTGGGAATTCCGGTCAGCATGTTCACGGTCATGTTTGCCATAGCGCGAACGGTTGGCTGGGTATCACAATGGCTGGAACAGTGCGAAACACCGACCAAGATCGGGCGGCCCAGGCAAGTTTACGCCGGAGAGGTGGAAAGGCGGTATCGGGCGCTGCACCGGCGCGGTTGAACACTACGCTCATTCGGCGAGCAGGCATTCCGTTTCAACCAGGGTAGCCCGACATTGGGGTTTTCCATCGATCGGGCTTGGCGGCGCCTGCCTGAGATCAATGGGCGTAAAGATGGTCAGCTCAACAACAGCGCCATCCAGTTCAAAAACGATCAGAGGCACCGTGCGGTGCTTGCCGTCATGCCAGCGAATTTTTCGCTGCTCCTGGCCAAATACTGTGCCATTTTCCAGGAAGTAAAGAATCACGGACTCAACTGAATCCGAAAACACATGCAGGGCAATCCTCGAGTGCTCGTTGGCAGTACCATCGAGAACTGCTCCAACCAGCCTGGGGTTGAACGGTTCCAGCCCCCGCATGGCCAGGACCGCGGTCTGCCGCAAGAATTCCAGGTTATGGGTATGTGCGTTGCCACCGTATAAATTCTGATAGCGCCGCAGTGCATCCTTGACTTCCAGGTTGCTGGGCAGCGCTAGTCGTTCACTGACGCCAATTCTCCCGGCAGCCTTCTTCTTTGCCGCATGGTAGTTGTGCTGCCCTTCGGTAGCGATGATGCGAGAAGCCTCGGCAGCGACCTCCAACCGTATTTGCCGCAGCCGGTCAGTAGATTTCGTATGGGTCTTCTTCGAGCGGGACATCCTGGTCGTCTCCCTGATCAATTTCCTGCATGGGCGGCAGCCTGCCTGCCTCGAATATTTCCATGATTGCATCGCTGTTATCAAGCCGGGCCAGCATTCCAGTAGTGGGGTCGATCTTCGCCTGGGCCAGGCCTTCGGGCATGGCTGGCGGTTTGTCTTCGACACCATTAAGGGCGATAGCCATGAATTCCATCCACACGGGCAGTGCCGCCCGTCCGCCCACGTCACGCCTGCCCAGCGGGTCATGGTTGTCGAATCCAACCCACACGGATGTCACCAGGTGATCGTTGTAACCTGAAAACCAGGCATCTCGCTGTTCATTGGTGGTGCCGGTTTTACCTGCGAGGTCATGGCGCCCGAGTTGCATGGCCCTGGCGCCGGTACCGCGCCGGACCACATCCATCATCATGGATCGGACCAGGTAGGCGTTTTGCGGCGAGATGGCCTGGCTGGCATAGTTGTCTTCTGTTGCCAGTTTGCGGAATTCATTTCTGGAACCACTGGTCTGGACTTCCAACTCTTGCTTTCCGGTCGTAATATCCAACGGTCTGAATTCCGGTTCAATTTTTTCAACCAGTTCTTCAGCTTCTTCCAGGGCGTCAGGTTCCGGTTCACAGTCTTCACAGATCACCGAGGGTAATGTCTCGTAGACGACCCTGCCATTACTATCCGAGATGCTGCGAATGAATTGGGGCGTGACCAGGTAGCCGCCGTTGGCGAAGACGGCGTATGCCCTTGCCATCGAGAGAGGTGTCAACGAGGCGCTGCCCAGCGCCATGGAAAGGTTGGCAGGCATCTCGTTGCGATCGAAGCCGAATCGTTCAGTGTAATCCCTGGCGTACTCAACCCCGATTTCACGTAAAAGCCGGATCGACACCAGGTTGCGGGAATTGACCATGGCTTCGCGCAGTCGTGTGGGCCCGTAAAATTTTTCGCTGAAATTCTGGGGTTTCCAGGTTCTTTCCAGTTCTGAGTCCTCAAATACGATCGGCGCATCATTAACCAGGCTGGAGACGGTGAATCCTTTTTCCAGTGCGGCGGAATAAATGAATGGCTTGAAACTCGAGCCTGGCTGTCTGCGGCCCTGGGTAATCCGGTTGTACTTGCTGCGCGCAAAGTCGTAACCCCCGACCAGCGCCTTGATGTCACCACTGCGTGGGTCCAGTGAAACCAGTGCTGCTTCGACTTCGGGCAACTGGCCCAGCTTCCAGGCGCCATCGTTGTGCAAACGTGCGCGGATGATGTCTCCCGGCGCCATGATGTCTCCCACCTTTTTGGGCGCCCGGCCCTTGCGGTCGCGGTTAATGAACCGGGCCGCCCATTTCATGTCTTCCAGCGTTAACGCAATGGTTTGCCCGTTACGCAGGTAAACCAGGGCGAGATCATCTTCCGTTTCAACGACCAGGCCAGGTTCCAGACCGGACACTGGTCGATGAGGTAAGAGAATCTCGGCCCATTCTGCGGTGGTGATTTTTTCTGCGAGATCGACGTGCGCTTCCGGGCCTCGAAAGCCATGCCGCTGATCATACTCTTCGAGCCCATTGGATACGGCCAGGTTTGCGGCTGTCTGGAGCCTGCTGTTGATCGTGGTGCGCACCACGTAACCGCCGGTGTAGGCCCTGGAGCCGAGTAGCTTCAGGGCTCGGACCCGAACCATTTCAGCCACGTAGGATGCCGATATTTCGGCAATGGCGCCGTGGTAAAAAGCCCGATCCGGCTCCCTCAGCGCTGCATTGAAATCAGGTTCTTCAATGTAACCCAGGTCGAGCATGCGTTTGAGTACGTAGTCGCGGCGCTCCAGGGCGCGCTCGGGTGAAGTGATCGGATTGATCCTTGACGGCGCCTTGGGCAGCGCGGCAATCATGGCGCACTGGGCAAGAGATAGCTGATTGGTGGACTTTCCATAGTAGACTTCCGCTGCCGCCCCTACCCCGTAGGCCCTGTATCCGAGGAAAATTTTGTTGAGGTAGAGTTCAAGAATTTCGTCTTTATTCAATTCCTGCTCAATTTTCAGGGCCAGGAAGGCTTCCTTGATTTTGCGGGTCCATGTTTTTTCCGATGTCAGGAAGAAATTTCTGGCCAATTGCTGCGTGATGGTGCTTCCACCGATGGTTTTCTCACCGGTGGTCGCCAGCGACCAGACAGCCCGGGTGATGCCCTGGTAGTCAATCCCGGGATGTTCGTAAAAACGCGCGTCTTCTCCGGCGAGAAACGCCTGCTTCAGGTGATCAGGTATTTCTTCAACCGTGACGGGAATCCGGCGCTTTTCACCAAAAATCCCCAGCAGTTTGCCATCTTCACTAAAGACCCTCAGAGGAACCTGGAGTTGTACATCGCGCAATGTCTCGACGTCCGGGAGGTCCGGATCGAGCACCAGGTAAGTAATGCCGATAGCTGAAATCCCAAGTATTGAAGAAACCAGCACGAATATGATGACCCTACGAAACAGTTTCTTCACAAATCGTTCCTGCTATATTATTTTCTGTAAGATACGATATTAAGTGGTAAGCAGGGAAGCGGTCATTCCTTAAATTGTGTTTAGAATCACGCTTTTCAGTCCGTTTTCCCTGCCCGCCAAACCCGAACATTAGAGGGGTTTGAACCGTCTGTTCTGGCAACAATATTGAAAATAAATTCAATTCGGCATTGAGATACAGTTCAATATCTGTTAAAAACTAGTTCAGGAAGTGTCAATAACCCATTGTCGAACAAAGGATTGAGGACAATTTGAAACTATTAGGCACAAAATCACCACCCTTAATGGGCTTGGATATCGGCTCTTCAAGTATTCGCTTGTTGCAGCTTTCCCGGCATGGCAATTCGTATCGTATCGATCATTTTGCGATCGAATCGTTAGCTCCTGGTGTGATCGTTGAAAAATCGGTCCAGGACATCGAAGCCATCTCAGGCGCAATTCAGTCGGCAGTGAGGAATTCGGGTTCGAATTCCAAGTACTGCGCGGTTGCCGTCTCGGGTTCAGCTGTATTCACGAAGACTATCAGTCTCCCTTCAAACCTGGCCGAAGCAGATATAGAAAGTCAGGTGCAGATCGAGGCCAACCAATATATTCCCTACCCGCTTGATGAAATCAGCCTGGATTTTGAGGTTCTCGGACCTTCTGCCAGAAATGCGGATATGGTGGATCTCCTGCTGGCGGCCAGCAAGACCGAAAATGTTGAAAGCCGGCAGGACGCTCTTGAGTCACTCGGCTTGAAGACCAGGGTCGTTGACGTAGAGTCATTCGCCATGGCCAACGCTTTCGAGTTGATTCGCGAGCGTGAGGGGATAAGAAGTACCGAGACTATCGGTATTTTTGATATTGGCTACGACCTGTCCAGTCTGCTGATCCTGAGAAATGGACGCGTTGTTTACACCCGCGATCATCCTTTCGGTGGTAATCAGCTTTCTGAAGAAATTATGCGGCGCTATGACATGACAGCGGAGCAGGCTGGCTTTTTCATGCGAGGAGAGCCCGGCCCCGAGAATTTCGAAGATGAAGTTCTCGAACCGTTCATGTTGAATGTAGTGCACCAGATCAGCCGCGCACTGCAGTTCTACAGTTCGAGCGCTGAATTCTCCAACATCAGAACCATCTTTCTGTCCGGCAGCATGGCGAATATTAAAGGATTGGCTGACGTCGTCGAACAGGAACTGGGCATCAAGACTGCAGTGGCCGATCCGGTCAGTGGTCTTGAACTGGCCCCATCAGTGGCTGTCGCAGCCCTTAACAGGAATGCGTCGAACCTGATGATTGCGATGGGACTTGCACTGAGAGGGTTTGACTGATGGCCAGAATCAATCTCTTGCCATGGCGAGAAGAAGCGCGCAGGGAACGCCAGCGCCAATTCCTCTATTCATTGATGGGCACCCTGATTCTGGGCGCGATCCTGGTCCTGATAGTCGGTCTGTTTATCGATCAGCGAATCAGTTACCAGGAATCCCGCAACCAGCAGATCCAGGTTGAAATCAATCGGCTGGAGCAGCGGATTGCCCGTATCAAGGAACTTGAGAATACGCGCAACCGGCTTCTGTCACGCAAACAAATCATCGAATCGCTGCAGGCCAGCCGCTCGCTCACAGTGGAGCTGCTGGACAAACTGGCGAAGACGATCCCGGTGGGCATTACGCTCACCAGTGTCAGGCAGCAGGGCACAAGGTTGACCCTGCTGGGCACCAGCCAGTCCAATGCCCGGGTCTCTGCTTATTTGCAGGAGCTGGACGAAATGGACCTTTTTGTCAGGCCTGAACTGCAATATGTGCGGGCGGCGGCTAAACCTCCCAACCGGGTTGAAACTTACGAGTTTGCAATCACTGTAAACCTGGACATCAAGAAGGGTGACCCTGAAGCGGCCAGTGCGCAACCGGCGGGAGCAGGCTGATGCTAAACGAACTACGCGATCTCGATTTTAATGACATTGGAAGCGCTCCAGTATCGGTACGCTACATCATCCTGGGATTCCTGCTGGTCATCATACTGGCCATTGGTTATTACCTGTTGATCAAGGCAAAAACCGAACAGCTTCAGTTGGTGCAGAACCTTGAGAACACACTGCGGGTTGATTTTGAAGCCAAGCAGTCCAAGGCAGCCAACCTCGAGTCCTACGAGGCACAGCTTGCCGAGATGCAGGAACTCCTGGAAACCATGTTCCGGCAACTGCCGAGCAAGACCGAGATGGACAAGCTGCTGGTTGATGTATCTCAGACAGCGCTTGGGGCCGGAATTGACGTTCAGTTGTTCCAGCCAAATGCTGAGGCTTTTCATGACTTTTACGCTGAGCGTCCCATTTCGGTGCGCATGCTTGGCGATTACCATCAGTTTGGCGAATTCGTCAGCGGGGTTGCTTCGCTTCCACGTGTCGTGATTCTGACTATGCATGACATCAACTTGCGCCGGGCCAATGACCGGGACGTTGGAGCCAATGCGGGTGATGGCCGGCTGATCCTGGAAGGCACGGTCAAGACCTATCGCTATATTGATGAAGACGAGGCCGCACAACGGGCCGAGGCGGTTTCGCCATGATGAATTTAAACAATCTCAAGAGCATACCTGTGGTGGCGCTGATTGTTATGTCAACGTTGATCACTGCTTGTTCGGGAAGGCAGGACGACCTTAATCGATATATTGTAGAGGTCAAAGCGACGCCGGCGAGACGGATTCCTCCGCCTCCTCCGGTGCGAACCTACACCCCCTGCCCATCCGAAGGTTTGGTCGGTCGGGACCCATTCCGGCAGTCGACCAGCCAAGGCGCCGATCAGGTTACACAAAGTGGTCCGGCCAAGGGCCCAAGGCCTGATCTGCAGCGCCCGAGAGAATATCTTGAAAGATATGAGCTCGACACATTATCCATGGTCGGGACGTTTGCAAAAGAATCATCCGAGTGGGCTTTGATTCGTGATCCGGACGGTGTGATCCACCGGGTCGCAGTCGGAAATTACATCGGGAAGAATCACGGCAAAGTTAACGGCATTTCTAACGACGATGTGCAGTTGAGCGAGTTTATTGCTGATGGTATCGGCGGCTGGCTGGTCAGGCCGGCATCAGTCGCACTGGGTGGAAGCTAGTTATGGCAACGCTCAAGCGACTTAAATCGAGAGGCAGCGCAATGACTATCATCAAGGAATGCAGACTTTATCAACCGCACACGTGTGAAAGAGGGCGCAGCATGCGTAATTGGAGAAAAGGATTTCTTTCGGGACTGGTTTTGATTCTGGCGATCGTGCCAGGGGCAACAGTATTTGCAGCAAGTAGCGTGACCGCGATTAATCACGCTGCTACGGCTGACGGTGGTGTTGAAATATCATTGCAAACCAGCGGAGACGTACCCAAAGTCAGCGTATTTGCCACCGAGAGCCCGGCTCGAATTGTGCTGGATCTCAATGACACGAACAGTCAGGTCGATAGCGCGTCTGTTTATGTAGGCATGGGTAATGTTCAGCAGTATTCTGCGCTGGACGCCGGTGGTAGAACGCGTTTGGTTGTCGAGCTTTCACATGCGGCTACCTATAACTACGACGCGCAATCAGGCGTGGTCGTTTTGACCATCGCAGGTAGCGGAAACGTTGCTGCAGCAGCGGCGCCGGCAGCGGCCGCGCACGGTGGTTACAACGTGACGGGCGTTGATTTTCGCCTCGGCGATCAAGGCCAGGCACGGGTGATCGTCAGCCTCGACCGTCCGGGCGCCAGCATGACTATAGATGAAGGCACCAATACCCTGAGCCTGGATATATTCAATGCCAATCTGCCGGAATCACTGGATCAGCGGCTCGACGTTATGGACTTTGCCACACCTGTTCAATTGATCGACACGTTCGGCGTCAATGCCGGCGTGCGTTTGACAATGACGCTGACAGGCATTTATGAGCACCTGGCTTATGCAGCCGGGAATGACATCATCGTTGAGGTCAGCCCCAGGTCGCAGGCAGCCGAGGATGCTCAGGAAATCGAAGTCAAGTTCTTCGAAGAGAAAACCTATGAAGGCACCAAGGTAACCTTCAATTTCCAGGATATTCCGGTCCGGTCGGTGTTGCAGTTGATTGCAGATGTATCCGACCTCAACATCGTGGTGGCTGACAGTGTCGGGGGCAACCTGACGCTGCGCCTGACCAACGTACCCTGGGACCAGGCGCTGGATATCGTGATGGATGCGCGCAATCTTGATAAGCGCCACAACGGCAATGTCATCTGGATCGGACCGACGGCAGAAATCGCAGCGCGTGAACAGCAACTTTTACAGGCACAGCTTGATCGCAGGATTCTCGAGCCATTGCAGACCGTACTGATACCTATCAGTTACGCAAAAGCCGAAGCTTTAATGACCCTGATCCAGACCTCCACCAGTAACGTGGACTCCGAATACGGGCTGTTGTCAGAGCGTGGTTCGGTGACCATTGACGAGCGTACCAACACCCTGCTGGTGACGGATACGGTCGAAAAAATTCTGGCGATCCAGAAACTCATCACCGAACTGGATTACGCGGTTCGCCAGGTGCAGATCGAGGCACGCATCGTGATCGCCAATTCCGAATTCGCCCATGAACTCGGCGTTCGGTTTGGTGTAACCGCCCTGCACATTGGCAGTAATATCGGTGTACTGGCTGCAGACGGGCGTGTTGCAGATATAGCGAATCCAAGAATTGATTCGAGCGACGATAACTTGGTGAACTATGCTGGATATCCATCCCGGTACCAGGTTAACCTGCCGGCGCCTAATCAGAATGCCGCCACACTGGGTTTGTCATTCCTGACCGGCAACATAATGCTTGATCTTGAATTATCAGCGCTTGAGGCAGAAGGTGAGGGTGAGGTCATTTCAACGCCCCGGGTCGTTACGGCCAACCAGGCGGAAGCATTCATTCAACAGGGTGTTGAAATTCCTTACGAGCAAGCAACCTCTTCCGGTGCAACGGCTGTGCAGTTCAAAGAAGCTGTGCTGGAATTGAAGGTGACGCCCCTGATTACACCGGACAACCGAATCCAGATGGATCTTGCGATCAAGCAGGACACGGTGGGTGAAATTTTCCAGACTTCCCGTGGCGGGTCGGTACCGTCCATCGATACACGTGAGATTGAAACCGTGGTGCTTGTCGCCAACGGTGATACCGTGGTACTGGGCGGCATCTTCCAGGACTCGACTTCATCGAAAGAAGAGAAAGTGCCATGGCTGGGTGACGTCCCGGGTCTCGGTGTTTTGTTCCGCCGCCGGGCCAATGAGTCCCAGAAGCGCGAACTGTTGATCTTCGTGACGCCGACCATTGTCGAAGACCGGCCAATTCTCTAATCAGTTGAATCGATAGATTGTAGCAACGCCCGGGCAATGCCCGGGCGTTTGCCATACACTGGATGGATCATGTCCGACTTGCCATTCTCCGAAGCCTGCGAGCGTAACAGGGAACCCATTCTTGAAGCGCTCGGCGAGGTTTTACCGACCCGGGGAAAGGTCCTTGAAATTGGCTCCTGCACCGGACAACACGCGGTGTTTTTCGCACCGTCCTTTCCCGAATTAAGCTGGCAGCCATCCGACCAAATGGAGTACCTGGAAGGGCTTTCTGCCAGGATCAGGCTCGAAGGTAGCCCGAATATTCTCGAAGCGATCGAGCTGGACGTAAGGAAAGAATGGCCCGGACAGCTTTTCGACGCCGTTTATTCGTCCAATACGGCGCATATCATGGGCTGGGAGTCTGTCTGTGCGATGTTTGCGGGTGTCGGCAGTTGTCTTGTACCCGGCGGCGTGTTCTGCCTTTATGGACCTTTCAACGAAGGGGGGCAGTTTACCTCGGTCAGTAACCGGGAATTTGACTGCGGCTTGCAAGCGCGTGACGCCAGCCAGGGAATTCGTGACCTGGAGGCGCTTGATGCGCTGGCAGCCGATCAGCAAATGAAGTTAGAGCAACAATTCCGGCTTCCGGCCAATAACTGCCTGCTGGTATTCCGTAAAAACGGAACAAAAATTGATGCCTGATCGGGGAAACCTGGCTGTGATTTCCAGCAGTGGTGTATACACAAAACAAGTTAGCGCCGTGCCGGGGGGGAGGTGCCGGGTGTCTGCCTGCAGGACACGCTCAAGATGTCCATATGCTCTCGTAACACGCTCCCGGCGGGTTATGGTCCTGCAGGCAGACACCCGACACCTCCTGTGCAGGCCGACTTGCGGAAAAGGGCTCTGACCCCTTTTTGGATATCAAGAGCATTCAGTCACAGTTTTGACTAGCCGGTTCGGAGTAAGGGACCTGTTTCCAGGACCCTTTGAGACAGGAAGTCTCAAGAGGAGGCCACAGGGATGTGTTCATGCAGCGCAGGCAATGAAGGGGGGGCGACTTTGCCAACGGCAAAAAAGTACCGTCGGAATGCCGTTAAGCGCGTGTCCTGTAAACAGGTACCTTGCTTCGAATCGGCGGCCCGCAAGCACTACAGGCAATCTGCGGACAACGATGCTGGAATTCACATCCAGGGAAACTGGCTATTTTGAATACTTTTTGGACAGGTAAACGTAGGTAAACCCACCAGCCGCGCCGGCCAGAGCTTGCAGTAGTAAACCGGAGGCCGTACGTGCAATGGCGATCGGAGTGATGTTGAAGGCCAGGTTCAAAGCCAGGTGGATACATACCAGTGCGGCCGCACCTGCGATGACATAGAGCGGCATCCGCCATTGATTCAAATAACGGCAAATCAGGGCGGCTGCCATGAATGCGATCAGCAGACCGAAAGAAATCATCGGGAGAAACATTCCGGCCATGCCGCCGATATCTTGCAGGGTCATGGTTGCACGTTCGGCGAAACTGACCTCAACTCCCATGCCCGACAGGCTGGAAATCACCGACTGCGTGGCCATTACCGATGCCAGCAGGTAGGCGGCCACAACCGCCGACAGATAGATCGCCAGCCTGACCCCGAGGAACCTGATGATG
>PVMK01152149.1_pt1 | contig 17574 bp, 16 predicted proteins | sample 1853481 | NCBI WGS metagenome assembly PVMK01 (sample SAMN08533507, study PRJNA380276) | Marine sediment metagenome, whole genome shotgun sequencing project. | reverse complement strand
CAATGGTCCGCCGACCGCCGCGCCCAGGTTCCAGGTCTGGTAGTCCGCAACGCCACCCTCGATAGACCCGGACAGTTCCTCGGTCGGATCGTTCGAGCGGATATTGACCATGCCCGCCAGCGCGTTCGTACCGTAACGGGTGCCCTGCGGTCCGCGCAGCAGCTCGATCTGATTGATATCCATCATGACGGCGGCACTGGCTAAACCGTTCATGTCGACGTCATCGACAGTCACACCGACTGATGGAAAATATTTCGGATCGACAAATTGCTCGAGATCGCCGATGCCGCGTATCTGGATGAACCGTGCGCGCGATGCGCCGGACGAGAAATTGACGTTGGGCAGTATGTTCAGGATTTCGTCCAGATGCTGGCTGCCCCGATCGAAGATCGTAATTTCCGGCACCACCGAATCGCTGCCCGGTGTTTTCATCAAATCTGCTTCGCGAAAACGTGCCGTGACGACGATCTCTTCGAGCGGTTGGTCGGGCCGATCGGCCGCCGCGGTAACGCCGGCGGACAGCATTACGCCGGTCAAACTCAGCAGCAGAAAATATTTTGCGCGCAATGCAGACTCCTTAATATAGGTACTAAGAAGACCTGGATCGCCGGAAGGATTGAACTGAAAAGACCCGCCCTATCCCTACGCCGGTACGATCCGGATCAGGTTCAAAGGGTTCATCCGAAGATGTCTCAGGCCCCGCGGCCACCCCTTGGGTGTCCCAGACCGCTAGCCAGCCCGGAACAGAGCGGTATTCTAGCAGCTGTAGAGGAATTGGTGTCAGACACCAATTTCCCGGATTTACTAGTCGTCATGTGATTTGTGCGGATGGTTGTGCCCGTGTGTCGTCGCCCATTCCAGCAGGTTTGGTTTCTCCTGGTAGAGCTGCGTGGCTGCCCGCCGGGCGTTTTCATCCGGGTTGGTCCACGGATTGAAGTGGAAATAGTTGTAGAGCTCGCTGTCGATCCGGGCTAAAGCGATACACCCGTGTTTCGACCAGAAACAGCCGTGGTTGATATAGGGAGGCCGCCAGAAGTAGCCGCCGGTCGGCAGCTCGCCGAATTGCATCATCGAGCAATCGCCGTGGATGTGATAGGCCTCTTCGGCGCAGTCATGGTAGGAGATGTTGTCCTGCATGAATTCCGGTACCGCGGCGTAAAGAAATGTGTTGGCCTTGGTCAACGGGTCCATGCGCAGCGATTTGACCGTAAAACCACTGGCGACGCCGGGATTGCGCCGGGCGGCGCTGAGCCACGGCGCATCCATGTACGCATTCACCGAGACGAACGCCTCTTTCATGGCCAGCGGATGATGTTCGTCCGATTCGATAAACGTCGGTTGCCCATCGTTATAGAACACGAGTGCCTCAAAACCGTCGGCCGAGTGCATCTCTCCGATCGCGATTCCAGCCGGGATGAAAAAATAATGCCCGCGACCGTAGACCCGGTCACCGACCTGCACGCGACCTTCGATAATAAATAGCTCGAAATCCGAATAACTCATTCCGGGTTTACGGCGGTAACCCGCATCGAATCGCATCTTCATGCTGCAGGATCCCGTATCGGAATCCATACTCAGCATCTTGTAGTGGCTGCCCTGCGGAAAACTCGAGAGATCGAATGGCTGGTACGCATCGTTCAGCTCTACATAGGGTTCTATATGCGGTCGTGGCATCCTGGAATCCTCTGACTAAAAGTTGACCTTGAATGGCCGGGCCGGCTTCTTCGGCATTTCTTCGTCGGGAATTTCCCGGAGCAGGTCGCAGTTGTAATTAAAGCCTCGGGTCTGAATGCGCTCGAGAAACCCGTCGATCCACGCGTCGCGGTCAGGCGCTAACCGATCCATCTCGGCGACAATTTCCGCGTAGCGTGTTTCCTGACCTGAAAGATTGTCTTTGATCCAGTCTTTCTCTTCGTCGGTCAGCGCGGGTGCATCTTCCTGGACGCGATTCATAGTGGTCTCCTCAATCAATTCGCTTTCGGGTAGCCGGTCGGTGTTGTTGATGGACCAGCTCCGGCAGCACCGGCTTTCGGGTTCGCGTAATAGATGATCATGTGACTGATCAGGTCGTCGCGAAACTCGAAGAAATTGCAGTTGAGTAACTCCTGCGTGTCGGTTCCTGCGTAAAGTCCATCCGGATTGGGTGTCAGGCGCACCGTGAAGCGGCTTGCCGCGCGTTGCGCATCGATATCGATATAGTGTTCGTAGTCGCCGAACCAGGCGCCGTAGTTACCACACAGATGATCGTAGAATTCGCGTAGCGGAATCTCCCCGCCGGATGGCCGCACTCCGAACAGCCGCTCCGGGTTATCCCCATGGCGGATGATGACGTGAGCGTCGTTCGCAAAGCAGTCAATGACGGCATCAATACGGCCGCCGGCGACATTGCCGAAATACGTCTCTTCTATCAATGAGATACAGGATGCTCGGTCCATGCTCGGGCGTTCAAAGTACTGACCGCACTATGGTATACATTTCGCCGCCGCAGGTGGACGGATTCTGAGCCGATTAATGTTTACTTTGGGTGGTCTGGAGCCGACCAAATCGGTATTGTTTTGCCATGCGTTCAAAGAGTTACAGCGTTGGCCTATTGGCGATACTGGGAATCGGCATTGCCTCGGGTACGCCGGTCTACCAGCCACCCGGCGCGAACCTGACCTACGGCGATGTAACCCACGGGCAGCGTGTCTCCTCGGCTATGGGAAACCCGGCGGCCGCTGCTGCCAATCTCGATCGCTTCGGTGAGAAGGCTACCGGTGGCATGGCGGCGTCCGTCACGGCCGGGCTTGAATACGGCAACGTCCAGGAAATTTTTGACTTTATTGACATGGTTGCCGAAGCCTTCAAGCCTAGTGACGAGGAACCCGGCGAGCCGCCCCCACCGGGTCAGGACCCCGGCGACAAGCCGGGTATTGAAATCGGGGACATCATCGACGAACTCGATCCCGATTTCGTAGCGATGGTTCAAGACGTCGCCAAAGAGGTCGCGGTTCGTGCCGCCCTGCTGGCCCTGATGATATCGGAAGGCTATGCGAAGGCATTCGTCTCCGGCGACCTTCCGGTCGTGATCGGAAAAGAGATACTGGGCGGCGCCTGGACATTCGGTGTCAATTTGTCGGGCACGTCCAAGGCCTACGGTATTGCCGACCCGATCGAATTCGATGCGGATGCGGTATTGGACGAACTCGAAACACGGTTCGCCGGCATTTTGATCGACATAGGGATACCCATTGAGTTGCCGGGTGATACGGAATTAACGATCAGCCCGACGGGCAAGGTGCTGTTCGTACTCAGTAACGACAGCCTGATGCTGACCAAGGCGGCAACGACCGCCGAATTCGGTGTCGGCTATAGCCGGCGAGTCTGGCCGACTGCGCGGGGGAGCCTGTTTCTCGGCGGCGAAGGGAAATTCTACCAATTGCGCCTGTCGCGGGTCGATATTCGGCTCGGTGACATTACGGATTCGGATGAAGTTTTCGACGCGATCCGCAGAGATGACTATCGCACTGATTTCGGGTTTGGTCTCGATATCGGGGCGCTCTGGGTCAGCAATATTTACCAGCTCGGTGCAACACTGACGAACGCCAACGAGCCTGAGTTCTTGTTCCCGGCAGCCGACGAGTCAGTTTACTCGGATCCAACCATTATCGATTTACTGCGCCGCGATCAGTCTTACACGATGGAGCGGCAAATTCGACTGGAGAGTTCGATCTTCACGCCGAATCGCCGCTGGACCCTGAACATGGGACTCGACGCGAACGCGGTGCCGGACCCAATGGGCGACGATTTCCAGTGGCTGTCGGTCAGCGGCGGTTATGCCACGGAAAGCTGGTGGATTCCCGGTGTCCGGGTCGGCTATCGCAAGAACCTCGCCGGCAGCGAACTTTCTTATCTTGGCGTTGGCGTCACTGCGTTCAAAGTGCTGAATATCGATGTCGCATCGGCGCTGGACACGGTTCATATCAGCGGCATGAACCTGCCGCAGGGCCTCATGGCCAGCATCGGTTTCCAGATCAATTTCTGATCTTCTCTGTCCTTGATTCGGCCCCGGAATACTTGTCCGGGGCCCCGGGACGGTCTACATTGGCAGATTGCAGAATCAGTTGTCTGCCCCTCTTCCTGGCCTAACAATAAGGAGAAAGCCATGCAGAGTCTCGAAGACAAAAACGCGCTGGCCGGCAATACATGGGAAAGTCAGATCGACGACGATGGCCAGTATGCTCGGCGGCCGACGTCTTTCCATTCCGAGATTCGCGCCGAGGGCAGCACGGAATTTACACCGGTGGCCGGCCGCTATCATTTATATGTGTCGTTGGCCTGTCCGTGGGCACATCGGACACTGATCTATCGCAAACTCAAGGGACTCGAGGACGCAATCAGTGTCGACGTCGTCGATCCGTTTCTGCCGGCGGAAGGCTGGACGTTCGAGCAGAATGTAGCCGGCGACACCGGCGACACGGTCAATCACTTGCACCTGCTCCGTGAAGTCTATTGCAAGGCTTCGACGGAATACGACGGGTCGATCACGGTACCGGTGCTGTGGGACAAGGACATTGAATACGATCGTCAACAACGAGTCGTCAGAAATCATCCGGATGCTCGATTCAGAATTTCAGGATCTCGCAAATCATCCCGAAGTCGAACTCTATCCGGAACCGCTGCGCACGGAAATCGACGGACTCAACGAGTGGATCTATACGGAGATCAACAACGGCGTCTATCGCAGCGGATTCGCACGCAAGCAGGCCGCCTATAGCAGCGCCGTCAAGAAGCTGTTCTCAGCGCTCGACCGCGCCGAGATAATTCTCTCGGGCTCCCGCTACCTGTGTGGCGATCAATTAACCGAGGCGGATGTGCGATTGTTTACGACGCTGGTACGTTTCGATGCGGTTTATGTAACGCATTTCAAATGCAATATCCGCCGAATCATCGATTATCCCAATCTGTGGGGCTACTCGCGGGATATTTATCAAACACCGGGGGTTTCAGAGACCGTCAACATGGAACATATCAAGCGCCACTATTTCGAGTCGCACCTGCACATCAATCCGTTCGGTATCGTTCCGGAAGGCCCGGAACTCGATTTCGACACGCCTCACGGTCGTGGCTAACGGTTCTGCCGATGTCTGAAGTCATCCATCGGGCCGATTCACGCGGGGTAGCGGAGCATGGCTGGCTGCACAGCCGGCATACGTTCAGCTTCGCCGAGTACTACGACCGGGATCGTATGGGCTTCGGCGCGTTGCGCGTGCTCAACGACGATATCGTCGAGCCCGGCATGGGCTTCGGCACCCACCCGCATGAGAACATGGAAATTGTTTCCATCCCATTGTCGGGTTGCCTGCGGCACGAAGACAGCATGGGCAACAAACATATCATCAGTGCCGGCGAGGTGCAGGTCATGTCGGCGGGCACCGGGATCAGTCATTCGGAGTACAATAACTCGGACACCGAGCCGGTGAACTTCCTGCAGATTTGGGTATTGCCAAAAGAACGGAATGTTGCCCCTCGATACGACCAAAGGGTGATCGACCCGCACGACCGGGCAGGCCGGTTTCAGCTGCTGGCGTCACCAGATGGCGGGCTCGGGTCGGTCTTGATCAATCAGGACGCCTGGTTTTCAATGGCGGATTTCGGTGCCGGAGATTCAGTGCCGTATGAGCTCAGCGACAGTGCGAATGGAGTTTATCTGTTTGTCATCGACGGGGTCCTGGAGGCGGATTCGATAGCGCTGTCGAAAAGAGACGGGCTGGGCGTCATCGGGCGCCCACGTATCGAGTGCAAGGCGAACAGCGCGGCCACGGTGTTGTGTATTGAAGTGCCAATGAAATAATTTTGGATGAAAAGGAAGGGACAATGATTGTCGAGCAAATCTGGACCGGTAACTCGTACCGCAACTTCAATTACCTGATCGTTTGTCCGGAAACGGGCGAGGCGCTGGCTGTCGATCCACTCGATCATAAGAAATGCCTGGCGCTCGCGAAAGACAAGGGCTGGGAGATCACACAGATTCTTAACACGCATGAGCACGGCGACCATACCGGCGGTAATGGCCCGATGATCAAGGCAACGGGTGCGCAGTTAATTGCGCATGAGAATGCGAAAGACAGTATTTCCGGAATCGATCGCGGCCTGGCCGCGGGCGACGTCATCAAAGTCGGCAAGACGGTGGAGCTGCTGGCGCTGGATACGCCCGGGCATACGATGACTCATATCTGTTTGCTGTCGCAAACTGAGACGCCCGCGTTGTTCTGCGGTGACACGTTATTTAACGCGGGTGCCGGCAACTGTCACGGCGGCGGTCATCCCGAAGAACTCTACGGCACCTTCGCGACACAGCTCGAAAAACTACCGGACGAGACGCTCGTCTATCCCGGGCACGATTACATCACCAATAATCTGGAATTCACGTTGGACCGCGAGCCGGACAATGCGGAGGCAGCAAGCTTGCTCGAAGACCTCAACGCGAGCCACAATCCTGAACACGCAATGGTTACGTCACTCGGCCAGGAAAAGACCGTGAATACGTTCTTCCGGTTGACGAGCCCGACCGTAATCAAACGCTTACGTGAAAAATTTCCGGAGCTCGGCGAATCGCCATCGCCCCGGGAGGTTTTCGTAAGACTGCGTGAGCTTCGCAACGACTGGTGATCTCGTTGGGTGATCTATTTGGGTGATCCTTCTGAGCGATCCCGCTGGGTGATCAATCCGGGTCGTTAACCCGCAGCCTACATTGTCAGCAAGCTTTCGAGGCGATCGAGGTCGTTGACAACGCGCCATCGGCCGCCGCTCTGTTCGACTTGAGATTCCCATTCCTCGAGGCGTGACATGTATTCGCGTGGGTCTATATTGTCGGAGCGCAATTTCGTGACGTTCAGTGCGACGACATCAAATCCATCGAGATCGAGCGGAATGTCGCGCACATAACCCGATTTCAGGTCCTCCTTGAGATCGGAGAAAATGAAAATGGTTTTGTGCCCGGGGTTCTTTTCGTTCAGGAACTCGATTGCCTGGAGCAGGCCGCCGGTGATATCGGTGTAGGGTGCCGACTTCGCAGTCTTCGAAAAGTTGGCGATGCGTTCTGCAAATTGGCGTTTCTGCCCGTTCGCTGCGCTTGGCCGGTCCTCGAACGTCGCCTTAACGATGATGTCCTTCTCGCTGAAGCTGCCGGTATCGATTCGAGCGACAGCGAACGAATCGGCCGGGCCGAGGCGGGACAAGGTGTAATAGATGATCTGCTCAGCCTTCTCCAACTCCGCGCGATAGGTTCCAGACGTATCCAGCAGCATGTAGACACCGGTATTGTGGGCGACCGGCTCTCCTCCACAGGAGACCAGAAGCACGGCGACAATAATAAGAAGCACTCTCATAACAATCCCCTTTGATAGCTCTGTTGCTCGTCAGATTCACGCCGCGTGGCCATTCGCGCTTCGATCCACAGTGGCAGACACAAAGGCAAGTCGTAAAGTCGCTCGCTCAGCGTACCCATATGCCTGCAGGTATTGCCAAATATGCGCATGGACAACGAAAGAAAGCGCAGTGTCCCCATCGCGATCAGGCCCAGCACAGTCCGGAAGGACTGTACGAAGGTCTCCAGTGGAATCGCGACGAATACCAACGCAAATGGGAGAATAAACCCCATGCCCATCTGGGCTGCCGTCGTAATCCAGAGGTCTTTGGTCGGCAGAATCTGCGCCGTGTCACCGCGTAATATGGCGCTGGTCGCCAACTCGTCCTGCAGCAGGATCTCACGCATATAGGCGAGCCCGGCTTCAATGCTGGCGAGCATCAAAAGAATGGTGAAGGTGATCCAGACCATACGAATCCGCATCTTGTCCGGCAATGCGCCGATGACGGGAAACAGGCGTGTAATTCGAAGTGACTCCATGAGAAACAGGCCCATCGATATCTCGACAAGAATAATGACGAGTGCAGCGATATCCGCGATACGGAATGAGCCGATAAAGCTCGTTCCACCGACCATTTCGGCCATCGGCCGGGCGATCAACGAAAAGTTGATCGCGGCACCACCGGCTGCAATGGCCAGAACGAATGCGGAAACGAAAAAATAGACCAGTGAAGACGAAGACAGAATTGCGACCGCACGATCTGATCCCCTGACAATGTCCTCGTATTCGCGCATGTGACGATCGATCGCGACGGAGCGATCCAGCAGGCTTCTCACATGTTTATCGACTTGTCCAAGGGTCTGCTGAATATCCCGCCAGTACGGAATCATGTTGCGCAGGAGCTTATGTCTTTCAGCACACACCTCCCGGTATCTTCCCATCGCCTCGTTGTGCGCCTTGACCAAAGATTTATGAATGTCGCCCAGCACCTCACCCACACCGAAACCATTCCGCGCGTCGATTTTCGCGACGGCCTCTACCGCTTTGACCCAGACCGGCGGGTCCGGCGGGACCTCGACGGCCTGCTGGTGGTCTTCCTCAATACAGCGAATGGCCTCGCTGAGGTTGCGGTGCAACGTCGGATAGTTGGAGAGATCCTTGTCGACGGTACTGCTAATGCGCTCGAATTCTCTCTCGATCGCGCGCTCCTTGCCCTCACGGCCGGCTGCAAGCAATACTTCGCGATTTCGTCGGCCGAGGCGGGATTCTGCATCCCGTACGGAGCCTGCGCCCATGCGGAACGCCGCATGCAAAGCCGAGCTGATGGCGCGTATCGCCTGGTGCGCTGTCGGACGCGCCAAATACATTACGGCGATCAACAGCACTAACAGCAAGATCGCGGAGATCGCCGGGAACGGTGTGATAGCCAGCAAAGTTGTTGTGCTCACGATTAATTCTCCCTAATCAGCTTATAGGCGACACGGCCTTAGGCCATCGGTCGGCGGTATTATCGGAGAAATGCAGACGATCGTTGCAGGGACGCACATGCTCATGGTGCATGACGCATACTGGCAACCCCGCTGTCATCGGAATTCCGTTATCCCTTAGACCGGTAGCTTTGCGGCCCCCTCTTTCGAAAGGTGTGCCTTTGTTCAGTTAGAAATTATGGTGTCATGCTGCGAAAGTCGGTGTCAACATCATGAATGAATACTGTGAAGCACGGATATGCGTTACGTAAAGGTGCGGTCGGAGAGGGGGCGTCTAATACCCTGAGATAGCATGGGGTGCAGGGCGTTTGCGCAATTGAACGCCGCGTACTCATACGGGTTCGGGGAATTTTCGTTTTTGCCTGGCAGACATAATCCGTTTGAAACGCCTGTAGGCCAACAACCACCGCAACCGATTTACCCGAATATTTCCGATCTTTCATAATGCGGAATTTTCGGGACAGGATTTGTTGATTACTGACAAAAATTGTCACATATTGCGGGTTGAAATTTGGCAAACCCGGCGAAAGCCGGCGACGCAAAGCTACCGGTCTAAGGGATAACGAAATTCCTATGACAGCGGGGTTGCAAAAGTCACCTTGAACGTATCGTTCATCGCAAGCATCCCTTCTGTTTATCCCTGGTCCGGCCGGCGTCCGTCGAACGAGCGATTGGCTAGGGAGAATTCAATACATGCGAGGGTACGTTCTAAAAAAGCCGGCCGGCAGGTCAGGGCGAAAATTTCATAGCAAGAAACGGTCAAAAATTACCGTTCGCGTAAGTTCTGCAGAGCAAATTGCCGCCGTGCTGACGGACCGCCGTAATTACCCCTCTCCGGTTCGTCCGGTAGGCTCCGATAGTGGCAATACCCGAGCCACTCGTGTCCAGCAGGGCACGTTGATGGACATGACGGGCCTCGACAAAATACTCAAATTCACGTCGCAAACCGTGACGGTGCAGGCTGGAGTGCGCCTGCGTGACCTCGCAGAGAAGCTTGCCGAGCATGGCCGGGAATTGATTGGCGCTTACGACTTTCCTGATCGCACTGTCGGCGGCGTGATCAGCAGTGGTTCGTTGACTGCGGCAATTCCGAATGAAGGTGGACACCTGGGTTCATCTGTTCGCCGTATCACCTTTATTACAGGGCAGGGACATTCAGTCGAGATCGGCGAAAACTTCCGCTCCCTGCTTCCCGTCGTACGTTTTAGTTATGGCCTGGTCGGGGTGATCTACTCTGTGGAATTGCGTACCCGAGAAATCCATTCCTATGTTGTTCGCAACCGAAAATTCGAGTTTGAAGAATTAGCTGCCTTTATACCTGAACTGACGACCGTGAAAGCCGGCGTAAAGATGTTTCTCCTGCCATTTCGGAATTCTGCGTTCGTCGAGATTCGCCAATCCCGTGCCGGCGGCAAGCGGGTTCGAAAATTACCCTGGAAGATCAAAGACTGGGCAACAAATTCAATTTTGCCTGGGCTGGTCCATTCCGTCGGGCGGCTCGTACCGATCGGAAAATTTCGTGATCCCCTGATCGATGGGGTCAGTCAGGCGACGCAAAACCTGGTTAATAACCGGCTTGTGGCGTCAGGAAGCAACTCAATGGAACAAACGGGTCAATTTAAAAAGCTGGGTCAGTCGCCACGCCGCATCGCGTATGGAGTCTGGCTGTTCCCGGCGGATCAGTTCGGCAAGGTTATTCCGGCATTTCGGGAATTTTGCCGACGTCATTACAAGGAAACCGGGTTTCGCTGTGATCTTCCCGCGATTGTATATCGCATTGATCAGGATAGCGCGGCCTGGTTGTCTCCAACCTATGCGCACTCGGTCTTTGCGCTAAATGTCCGGTCGACCAACATGAAAGGCTGGGAAAACTTCTCGCTGGAGTACGCGGAGTTTTCCGCCCGATTCAAAGCAGTGCCGTTATTCAATCAGACTCGGTCGTTCACCCCGAATCACGTCGCAAATGTTTACGGGCGCCGTCTTGAGGAATTCCGCAAAATGAGAAAGCATCTGGATCCTCAGAATCGCTTGCTCAACCAGTTCTTTTCAGAACATATCGGCTGAGACGAAGAACCACTTATCCGCGCTGGCTGTCAGCCGTTATGAACCCGTCTTTAGGCGCGAAGGCATTATTCAGTGCCTCAGATGACAGGCCGTTGCCGTCATCTCCATCGATCGCATACCGGTATAGGGCGGCTGAAAAAACGCCTTGCAACGCTGCCTGGAACAATCCGAGCAGAATCATAACAATGAGACCCAGGACTGCGATGCCGGTGGCCAATATCGTTTCCTCACTTGAGAAAGCTGTACCCGCAAGGAAGGCGATTAACAGGAACACTATGAAGAAAACGAGTTTAAAAACCAGACCGATACTTGCACCGGCGATCAGGTTTTCGCCCCAGGTTCGTTTCAGCAAAGATGTGCTCTCCCTGATGGCATCGAGCGGTCCGATATTGCGGCTTACCAGCATCGGCACCGCCAGGTAGCTGGCAATCGACCAGGCGATGCCCGACAAGCCGGCGATGATTCGTCCCACGAATCCAAAGCGTCGTCCGATAATTCGAAGAAATAAACCAACGGTCGCGGAAATAAGGGCGTAGCCGAATATTGAGCCGACCTTTGACCATGCGATCCGTAAACCATCCATGATGCCGGGATTACCGCCGTCCATACGGATCATGGCGGCGCCAACGAGGGCGGAGTTGAAGAAAAACATCACGAAGTATTCCGCCAGGTACAGTCCGAACAGCACGACCATATTGATTGAGCTGTCTTCTGATTCCGGGGCGACGCCAAAAAGTGGAACAAATGAGGCCAATACCAGTAACGCCGCGATGGATGAAATCAGTGGGAAGACCAGTAACTCACGATCCTTTTTCAGCACTGCAGCACTGTATTTCACGAGCTGCCAGCTATTGGCGAAACGATTGAACATAGCGGTGCAGATGATACCAGCCTCTGTATTCAGTGTCTCAGGCACCGGTCTCATTTGCGGCGTCCGGCCATTTATGAATGACTTCAGGAAAGACACGGCATGACCAATGTGAAGTAATATTGGTTGACCGGGGGCGGACATCATTCCAGTAGAAGAATAAGGGGGACTCCATGACTGCACCAGACGCGCGGTAATTTGGAGGAGTACGGATCATATGTTTTCTTTCGGGTATCTGATCATCGCGGTTGCTGATTTCGCAGTGCTTGTCTGGGCACTCAAATTGTGCAGGCAATATCCCAGCAATGCCTTGTTTCTTGCTACCGTCCCATTGTTTTTGCTCTGGTTCGACAACCTGACGATTGGTCTTGGCAGTACAATAGGCGAAGGGTCGTTGCTCAAGGGCCTCAATACCGTAAGATTCATTGGTCACTATGTATGTCTGCCGATGACCTTCATCGCGATTGGCGCCATGGCGCGCGAGGCAGGATTTAACTGGGCCAGGCCGAAAGTGGTGATGGCGGCGTTTTGTATTCTGGCGACCTATTTCATCGTCCACGATCTATGGCTGTTCGCGGGTGCGACATTTTATCCCGTCGTGTTTTGCCGATACCCTTCGTTATACCACGCATATTTCTGAATACACGGCCTGCACGGCAGATGCCGCGATCGGTAGCGGTATTCGAATTGCGCCGATACCGGCCATAACGCTGTCGAATATGCTCTTCATATTCGGCATCGTCTTGTGGGTAAAAATCGGCTGGAAATGGCTGACGATAGGTACCGCGATCGCGCTGGCATTCTTTACCGTGCCGTATTCCTCCACGGGCGGTATTGTCGGCAATGTCGGTGAACCGATTATCAGTATCGCGATCATTGCGACGGCAGCGCACATCAGCCGCCGGTTCGGATTGGCGAGAGCCGCCTAAGCTGATTCTCTGCCGGGTTCGACGATGTCCGTGACGACCGAGGGATGACGCTTGCGTGAAGAATTTCTGGGCTTGAAGGCCTTGACCTTGGATTTTAGCAATTCGGCGGCTTCTTCGGCTGGTACCGCCTTGCTGATGTAGTAACCCTGTGCGATGTCGCACTTGAGGCTGCGCAGATAATCGAATTGTTCCTGGGTCTCAACACCCTCGGCGACGACGCGCAGCTTCATGCGTCGCGCCATCGCAATGACTGCTCCAACCAGGGCGGCGTCGGTCTGATTACTCGTGACGTCCTTGATAAAAGAGCGGTCTATCTTTAGCTTGTCAACCACCAGGTGCTTGAGGTGGCTCAGGGATGAGTAGCCGGTGCCAAAATCATCGATCGCAATATGGATGCCCTTACTGCGCAATTTCTGCAAGACCCTGTCGATCTTGCCAACGTTGTCGATCATCGCAGTCTCGGTCACTTCGAGCTCGAGATATTTCGGGTCGAGTCCAACCTCGTCCAAAATGCGCAGTACACTTTCGACCAGTTTGTCCGACTGGATCTGAAGGGCGGACAAATTGACGGCAACCCGAAGTTGGTCATTGCCCTCCGTCAACCATACTTCATCTGGCGACACGCTGACCGCAATACCCAATCTCCGAGGTCGATGATGAATCCAGAATGCTCGGCAATCGGAATAAACTTGTCGGGACCAATCAAGCCCATTTCAGGGTGTTGCCACCGAATCAGTGCTTCCATGGAACGAACCTGACCGCTGCGAATGTCAACTTCCGGTTGAAAGTACAACCTGAATTCGCCACGCCCTATTGCCTCGCGCAACTGGCCCTCCAGCAAAATATGCTCATAGGACCGCTGGTTCATATCCTCTGCGTAAAATTGGAATTTGTGCCGGCCGAGTGCTGAATGAGCGTGATGTCGGGCCATGCTCGCACAGCGCACCAAGGTCTCTACATCCTTGCCATCGTTTGGGTACAGGCCAATACCGACGCTGCAGTTGGCATAGACTTCACCATTCTCTATCTCTAATGGCGTGGACAATGCATCAAATAAGCGTTGCAGGATCCACGTCACAGATTCGGTACTGGCCAAATCGTAGAGGGCAATACCAAATTCATTGTTGGCCAGACGCGAGATGGTAATAGAGTCACTCCCTTCTCCGAGCAGCGTTTTGGTTATTCCGCTGTTCAATACCGCTTCCAGACGATCAACAGTGCTCTTTAGCAGTTCATCGCCCATAACCGGCCCAAGTACATCGTCAACCCTCCGTACCAGGTCAATATCGAGGTAAAGAATAGCAACCGTTTTTTCGTCGCGCTGAGCCATTTTCAGTGATTGCGTGACCCGGTCATAGAAGAGAATCCGGTTTGGCAGCCCGGTCAACTTGTCGAATCCATGCTTTTGATGCAGTTTCATCGATTTTTCTTCGATCATCGCATCGAGCTCGGTGACGCGTTCGCTCAGTCTGGCCATTTCAAGTGTCTGTGGTGCATCCGCGGACATTTGAATCAGCATGCTTTGATCGGTATCCGGTTGGTCATCGCTAATACCGTCTCGATCCCGTAGAGTCTCAATACCCGGGTCACCCCATCTGACCACACGATTGCGTCCACCGGCTTTGGCTGCGTACAACGCTTTGTCGGACAGGTCTACAAGGTCATTTGCGGATTTGACGTCGGCATCCAGTGACGCGACCCCGAGGCTAATCGTCAAAGACTTGCTCGATGAAAAATTCTGCTTGAAATGTTCGTAGACACTCATCCTAAGTTGTTCGGCGACTGCGGTCGCATCCCCCAATGCCAATCCGGGCAATATGATGCAGAATTCCTCGCCACCGTAGCGCGCCGCCAGGTCTTCCGGCCTTGCGGCAGTCAGTATTTCCTTGGCCACGAATTTGATGATCTTGTCACCACCGGCGTGGCCATAGTGGTCATTCACCGATTTGAAATGATCGATGTCGATCATGATCGCGGACAATGGCAGCTTGTCGCGGCGGGCCTCATTGAACAAGCGTTCGAATCGGTCAAACAGGGCACGGCGATTCAACAGGCCTGTTAGAGAATCACGTGTCGCGAGGAAACGCAGTTCGATATTTTGGCGACGAACTTCTTCTCTCGATTTTGCCGAGATGCTCGAGCGCGTACTTCAATTCCGTATTTTTCCGCTCGAGGTCACTGACGTCGTCGAAGGTCGCGAGGGCGCCTCGCGTATTGCCGCTATCGTCCAGTATCGGCGCCCCATTAACGATAAATGTACGGGTTTGACCGGTACTCGCCTTTCGCTGCAGCGATACCCCGGTGTAAACCATACCGTCCTTAATTGCGCTCTGCCACGGAAAGGAACCAGCATCTGCATCAGCGTCGGACAGTGTCAGGCCCAGTTCGGACGCTCTCAATCCTGCGATGTCGTCAGGATCTCGCTCGATGAGGTTGCCGAAGGCTTTGTTGGCCAGGATGATTCGTTCCTTTTCATCGACAATCAAGACGCCCTCGGCCAGTGAGTCGAAGGCGGACTTGACGCGCTCTGGAATTACGCTGGACGGATCCAGCTCGCGAAAGGCACGGCGCAGATACACAAAGTAAATCGCGAATCCGGTTAATGCGACGAACAGCAGTAATGCAATTTGCGAGTTTTTCCATCTGGCAAGCCCGGTTCCGGACAGAAGCGGCGAGAACCTGAGTTCGACGACACCGAACTCTTCTCTGTCATTCAATATAGGTACCCGGACATGCGTGGGTGACGAACTGCCGTCTTCCGGGGGGTCCCAATTTTCGTCGTGCTCGCCGGCGACGGCGACGGGTCTGCGGCCGGATACGCGAAATGCCGCAGAGAGGAGTTCGTCATTGCGCTCGACGACGGCCGTCAGCATGGTCTGGATCGTTTCGTTATCGTTGCTGCCGGCTGCTATGGAGATTTGTATGGCGAGGGCCTCGCATATCTTCTGGCGCGCTTCGAGAGCGATCTTTGTCTGATCCGGCATCAGTCCGAGCATTCCCGAAGCGAGCAACAAGCTCAAGGTGACTGATACCAGCCCGAGGCTGAGTCTAGCCGTTGTTGACCACTGAGCTATCTTCATGATTTCTTCACATGCTCGATGTCTGCGGCGGGCACATGTTCTCCCGAGAAAATTTGCTCAACCAGCATCGAGTCATACTCATCAGGTTCGTCCTCGTCCTCGTCTTTCTTTTTCTTGCGCGCGGCGAGTAATGGGAGTGGATCGAATCCAGCCCAGGTAGGCATCGAGGAAAGTAGCATCGCGGCCAAAGCGCCTCCGCGTAAAATCCAGCTGACATATCCGGCACTTAGTAAAATACCGCTCCCAGCGGCGATCTGAGCCATAAACACGGCTTGCGCCTGTTCTGAATCATCCATCCCGCTCATCTGACGCTTCATGGTATCGAGCGCTTCCCAGAACAGTGCGTTATCCAGATTCACATTTTGTAAATTAAATCCGGTGAAATCTAAAACTTGTGACAGATCTCCCAGTCTGTCGTAGAAGAATTTTGCTCGTGGCCCCGATTCCTTGTTTTTGATCTCCGCGTCGCTGGATCCGCCGGATCTGCTGGCCAGTCGAATGGTGACCTCATTGCGTACGAATGGGTTATCCGATGATATCGGTTGCCCATTGGCCACCATGACTCCTTCGGAGGTTACGGAAGATGTGATGCTGGGGTCATCTGCAGCGGTTGATGTTTGATCATCCGGATCATCCCCGGTTGTATCCGGTGGTGGCGGGTCAATGTTTGTCGAACCACCGCCAGGAATGAGTCCGCTAACATTGATGATGATGAGCGCGGTGGATTGTGCACCGCTCGGATCTGCGACTGTGTATGAGAAGCTATCAATTCCGACGAAACCCGGGTCCGGGGTATAGATGAGTCCGCCACTGCCGTCACTGCTCAACGATCCGCGCGCCGGCTGTTGAAAACTTTGAAGACTCAGAATATCGCCATCGATGTCAGTGTCGTTTGCGATAATCGATGCATTGGAAAAGGCAAACTGAGTATTTTCGTTAGCAAACATCTGGCTCCCGACAGCGTTGGGTGCATCATTAACGGGTGCTACAGTAATGGTCACAGTTGCCTGAGCAAGCGCCCCGTTGCCGTCGGATATTTCATAAGCAAAGGAATCCACGCCATTGAAGTTTGCGTTCGGCGTATAGGTGAACGTTCCGTTTCCGTTGAGCAAAAGGGTTCCGTTGGTTGGGCTCAGCGCTGCTGTGGTAGTGACGGTCAACGGATCGCCATCGACATCGGTGTCGTTCATCAATAAATCGTTTATTCCCGACACAGCGTTGAGCAGCGTATCTTCGAGTACATTGAATGAATCGCTGACTGCACTTGGCCCGTCGTTAACGGGGGTAATGGTGATGACGGCGGTGGCCTGTGCGAGACCGCCGAAGCCATCGGAGATTTCGTAGGTAAACGCATCTGTCCCATTGAAGTTGAGGTTTGGCATGTAGGTAAATGTACCGTCGGAATTGAGAAGGACAGTCCCGTTAGCCGGCGGAATCACGGGCGTCGTATTGACCGTCACTGGGTCTCCGTCGATGTCGCTGTCATTCTGCAGCAGGTCGTTGATCCCGAGGGTGGCAGTGAATGGGGCGTCCTCGGCTATGGTGTAGGCGTCATCGAGTGCGATCGGCGGGTTGTTTCCAGTAGTGACCAGGATCAAGAGCGCAGCCGAGTCATCAGGCGTGCCCGCGATCGCGACATCGTCGATCTCGACTGTGACCTCGAGCAACGGGTTGGTCGCGAAATCCAGCACGGCACCGGCCACCAGGAACAGCTCGGTACCGACGATCTGGAACAGGGCCGCGTCGGGACCGACTAAGGAAAGCGTATTCGTACCCAGTGCATCGTCCGTGATGACG
>PVMK01189482.1_pt2 | contig 17576 bp, 17 predicted proteins | sample 1853481 | NCBI WGS metagenome assembly PVMK01 (sample SAMN08533507, study PRJNA380276) | Marine sediment metagenome, whole genome shotgun sequencing project. | reverse complement strand
ACCCTGGCGTTCCTCGTCCATAATATATTTTGGCTTCCTTGCATTACCGAAAATATAGGTACCACCAACGAATATCGCGGAAAATCCTGCCTCTTCGACCAGCGGACTATCAATAACATCCGATCCGGTGCCAGCAAAACCGAAGTTACCGAATAACACGATTCGATCTGTCGCGTGCCAGGCCGTATTAACACCAAATCCAAGCCATTGTGATTCGCCGGGCGCATAGGCTGGACGGCCTGGCACGGCTTCTTCCTCACTCACACCGAAATAGTAATTTGTCAGGTTGTCATCTTGCCAGGTTACGCTCGCGTACGGTGATATCGACCAGGGCCCCGCTTCGAAGCGATAGCGGTATCCCAGCTGTACTTCCTGCCCGTTATGTCTGTCAAAAGTATCCGTGACCCAGTGCAGATTGAGGTCACCCCACTTCCTCTTCATTCGAAACTGAAAACCAGCATCCAGTGTTTGCTTGCGCTCCTCGAGACCCTCGTAAAAAACATTGCTATCCGGGTCCAGCTTCTGAAACCGGTACTTGGCGTAAAGATTGACCTCATACGTTTTCGTTCCTAACGAAATGTATGCCGCCGACGGCGCCACGAAAAAACACGTATTTGCCCTGGTACAAATACAACGGAATCAGGTCTTTTTGTCGCTGATCTTCATTATCAGTCGCAAAATAAGGACTCTGGCCGCCGCGAATACCACCGCCTAAGCCGACAGTACCCTCAGGCGCGTCAAAAAATGGAATCTCGGCAACTTCCTGGCCTCTGACTATGATTGCCAACAGCAGAGTGCAGGTTACGCATACCAGTTTCAGCGATAGTGATAGTGATAGTGATCTATTTTTTTCAGGCATAATTATTTTTGGCGGTTGGTGGGAATTATCCAGTGGGGATTGTGATGACGGGCAAATTTGCATTGTCGCCACTTTCTGTCAGTGAAAAAAGAATCATAACAAACGTAAACACACTCTTCGATTTAAAGTCCCGGTCATCTATGGAGTACCAGTGATCACGGTAGCGCACGGAGACAAATGCGTTTTCTGGCTTTTCCGTACTGCTTGTAATGCGCACGAGCCGTTTCCGGCCGCCTTCGCCCCCAAACTGTATCGATGGCACGGTGCGACCATCTGCCACATGCTCGGGCGGTACTTCTATTTGCGTCGCGAGCTTGATGATTATCTGCAACATCGAATAGGTGATCATCGCGATTTCGGTATCGTCAGTCGGCAGATACCCATACCTTACGCCAATCTCCTGCAGATCCGGTCGCAGGCCTAACAACGTATCGAATTCGGAAAATGCCGCCTCGCCCTCTTCATCCAGCGCAGACTTATGGATGATCAGCAGCGCTGTTTCATTCGACATTTCATCCTGCTGCAGTTGCATGCCTGTGGCGCCGTCCAGTTGCAACCTGCGAATCAACTCAACCACGCGATAATAATCGTCATCCCCGGAACGTGCCCTGCTTCCTGCGGTGATCTGGCTGCGCAATCCATTAATCGAATCTACCGTGAGCGGGAAAATCATGTCTGCCGACCAACCAGACTGCAGCAGGAACAAGACAGAGCGGGGCGGGATCGGCGTCATGAAGCTCTTGTTGAACTGACTGCCGGTAATTGGCGCGTAGGTAATAGTCGGTCTGTCAGTAAACGTGGCACTTCCACCCACTGTTGCAGAATTTCCCCTGGATGGAGCCTGTCGAAGACCGGGTGCCGAGAACATTTACCTGGCTTTCCAGCGTATAGCCACTGACAACAGAAGAGATATCAACGAACAGAGGCATGTCTGCATAACGCAGCTTCACTATGTTGAGCAGCGTCTGCTCTTTCCAGGAATCGGATATGGCGGCGTTGTAGTCAAATCGATCTCTTGGAATTGTCTTCGGACCGATGTTGTAACAGGCGGTCACACTGAGTGCGGCAATGATTATCGTAAGAAATAATCTGCCGTTCATCGTTCGTCTATCCCGGTTTTTGTTCTTTGATGTGAACATCTCGTTGCGGATACGGAATTGAAATTCCTTCCTCATCGAACTTGAGTTTGACTTTTTTCGTCAGATCCCAGTATGTCTCCCAGTAGTCGGCAGTTTTTACCCACGGGCGAACGGCGAAATTCACTGACGAATCGCCGAGTTCCAGGACCCTGACAATCGGCTCCGGATCATCCAGCACCGCTTCATGGTTCTTAAGGATGCCCTGCAAGACTCGTTGCGCTTTCTCTACATCGTCTTCGTATGAAATACCAAAGACGAGATCGACTCGTCTCGTGTGCTGCGCAGTCAGGTTGATGATGACAGAACTCCATATCAGGTTGTTGGGGACGACCAACCGCTGGTTGTCGAACGTCAGGAACGTCGTATTGACAAGGCTCATAGCTCTCACCTTGCCGCTTACGCCACCAGCTTCAACAACATCCCCAACATCAAAGGGCCGGTATAACAGGATTAACATGCCAGAGGCAAAATTTGCCAATGAGTCCTGCAGCGCGAAACCGATGATGAAACCGGCGATGCCGAGTCCCGCCAGCAGAGGTCCAAGCGAGACGCCCATCTGTGCAAGGGCAATCAGGACACCCAAAATGATAACGAGATTTCGTACCGACGAAAGAATCATCTCTTTCAGCAAGTAGGAGACCTTTACTTGCGCCGCATTCATGCCACTTCGCACGAGCCGCTGAACGACCTTTGCGAGTTGCACGAACCCAAAAATGATCAGCGTCATTATCAACAGTTTAACGAGCAGTTTGGGCCCTTCCGTAGCAATCAGACTAACGATTGCCTCACCCCAATCTGACAAGAGATTCGCGATTATGCTGATGTCCAGCACATCAGTAGTAATCTCTCCGGTCACTGTTAGTACCTGCTTTCGATATTGCCGGCTTTCAATGTCGAGTGAGGACATCAACGGGATAATTTCGTTCATCGACCTGGCGGCAAGCTGAATCCTCGTTTGCACGGCACGCAACCAGTCTGCCAGTTTCGTGTTGCCTGGTAACGTCGCGACTGACGCCTGCAGCATTTTGGCGTCAAGCAGCGCTTTTTCCATAAAGATCGAACGATTCGCGGCGCTCTCTTGCACGGTCCTGATCATATTCTCACGATCCTCGGCAGCATCGAGGCCGAAATCATCAGCGATCAAAATGTATGCGATGAACGCCGTATAGATTGCGTCAAGTTGATTCAACTGAATGAAGAGTTTTTGATCGGCGATCACGAAATCTTCTGTCGCTAAATCAGGAGATGGAAATACAACGCGCGCAAGCAACCGATCCATCGCACCATACGCCTCAGCCGGCAATACACTGAGATCGGTGAGTATCAGCTCATGATAAGCGGACACATCCATGTTGTTCGCTTTTTGTTTACTGACGTCCCTTGGCGAGATTCAACGTGCCCTGGAACATTTCAGTCCAGAGTCGGTCCCGGCGCAGGACGAAAATATCTCTGATTAATCCCTCAGCTTTGTCGATCTGCCCTTCCAGTTGTACGATGTCTTCTTTCTGGATGACGATGTTTTCCTGCATCTGGTCGAGGCGCACTATCTCCTTTTCGGGTAGCGGTTGCGGTGGTACCTGTTCGTCTGTTTCCTCTTCAGTTACGTCCCGGACTTCTGCGTCCTGAGAGTTCTGCTCCTGGGCGTGTACCGAATTGCTGAAGCATAAAGCCAGGGACAGAACACCTGCCAGAACCAGGAGCGTAGGACGGCACCAAAGCATTGCCGACAAACCGTCCTTCACAGGAACGCCCCGGCCAAATTTAATATCAGAGAAAGAGTTTTTCATTGCACCATTCTAATTCGCAAAGCGCCCCACCCGGTTGCCGGATGAGGCATTTTGCCATTCTACAGGCGTATCTTGAATTCTAGCAGAGCAGCGGACTCGCAGAACGCGAATCCGCTGCTGACACTATATATATTACTTGGCTTCGACCTTGAATTTCTGGCCGCCAACCGCAGCTTCATACATCAAGCCACCCTTTGTCTGGGTGAAAATAGCCATGCCGCCGTTGAATTCAGCGTCGGCAGAAGCCCCGGCTGTGACCGCGACAGCGGAAGCTTGTGCGTTCAGCTCGAAGTTGCCACGCTTGAAGTTCTCGAGGGTTGCTGCGTCTTCAAAAAATATGAACTCGCTGTAGGCTTGTCCGCCCCACTGAAAGCCGAAACTTAACTGGGTCAGCGTGACAACCGCGGTTACTGCATCGCCTTCGTAAAGAACACCCTTACCGCGGGCACCGCCAATGCCAATACCGCCTTTACCTACGGTTGGAATGACAACATAGCCCGCTGACTTGGCGATAAAGCTTTCAATCTTCGGATCTTTTTCTTTAAACGCGGCGAGGGCCACTTGAGCTTTTGCATCGTACTCCGCTCCCTCATCCGGATCCCAGGCAGCGTTAGCCGTCACCCAACCCATCGCTGAAATGGTCAGGATCGTTAAAAATATCTTGCGCATTTTTTTCCCCTTTTTGTTATGTAGCCAATTATGAACTTTCGTGTAAATTTGGTCATCTGCCAGTCAGGAACCAACAGCAGTTAGCCGGACTCGCCAACCCGTTACTGTGCCTTATTTATTAGATTCAGTCTACCGTCATCAGGTAGGTATTTGCCGCTACTGTTGCTATTGCTGCTCCTCAACACATAGAACCGATTCAAAACACACATCATCGCCGCCCAAAGGCACATGGCCTGTTTTGTCCAGAATACCGTTCATCAGCAAATTGGCGATATCAGCGCCGCTTTCACTAACGGTCACAAGCGTCACGTGATCCATCGAGCGACCTTCATCCGGAAGTTGCACACCGCCCGTTGTAGCCAGGCGAATATAGTCTCGTCCGCGGCGCTCGATATGTTCGTATGCGTGCACGTGACCATTAAAAACCGTGTACGGACGGCCCGCCAGCGCGTCCTCGATAGCGGTGAAAGCAGTCAGATCTTCACGCAACCAGGGCGACTTGTGCATGAACAGGAACGTCCAGAGAACATCCGGGTTTGCGGCGATTGCATCCAGAAAATATAGGGACTGCTCTGCCGAAATATTTCCAGCGAGATTCTCCGGCATGTTGACGTATTTAGTTTCCGCGAAGGCATCCCACCCCTCCTCCGCAGCAACCTTTAGAGCCTGGTTTCTCGCTGCGAAGATTTCCTGCATTTTCTCTGGTGTGTTGTCCTCTGTGTCCAGCACCAGGAATAAGGTGTTCTTGTAGACGAAGTGATAGTAACTACGCCCGTAACGCTCGTCCCAGACGCCCTGCAAGAACTCGCCAGTTAAGTCGTGATTACCGCCAACATAGAACACAGGCGCCTTTGCTTTTGCTGCACGTTCGTCGAATGAATCCCATTGCGAATCGGCTTCTGCCGGATCTTCCGTGCTGCCTTCAATTAAGTCCCCGACGTTAATAATCAATTCCGGGCGCAGCAAGTTGAGTTGCGCAACAGCGATTTCGAAAATCCCGCCGCGTTCACCGCCGGTGAGATCCGAAAAAACAGCAAACGTGAATTTGTCATCCGCTGAGTCGAATTGCTCGGTGTTCCATGGCAAGACATTGCCGGTTAGATCGTGCTGGAAGACCGGCTCGTCCGGGTCAGTAGATGAGCCAGAACATCCCAGCAAGATGCACAGGATTGGGACAATGATCGTGATTCGTTTCATGGGCTCTAATTTCTCTTCAGTGAATCAAGGGACGCGATATCACTAAAATGTACCAGATTTAATTGTTCAGATTAGCGGAAATAATTCCGGCACCAATGCTGTCCCAAAAACCCTGTTTTCTGGCCGTGCGATTATGCATTGGCGCAATGTTTAGCATCTTTTGTTGATTCATGACATCGCCCGCTGGGCGGGCTCCTACATTGCTAATTAGGACTGTAGGAGCCCGCCGTACGATAGGAGCAGGGCCTCAATTCTTGTAAACAGCGATCTATCGGCACGGGCGATTGGCGACTCGAGGTCGCTCCTGCAGTCCTGGTCTGGCATCTGGAGGAGCGGGCCCTGAACCGCTACTTATCGTCTTTCCTACAACGTGTTTTTATAAATCTCGCCGTCTTTCATAATGATGCGGATAGTCCCAGGGCTCTCTGGCGGCGTCGGTGCGTCGAACCATTTGTCATTGCTGCCGATTACCGACAAATCCTGAAGCGGATTGCCGTCCACAATTAGGAGGTCAGCATAGGCACCTTCCTCGATCACACCAAGTTTGCCTTCGGGATAGGGGTTCATGTACTCGCCGGTCATCGCCGCGATCTCACCACCGACCGAGGTCATCGCGACGAGTGCGTTGTAGGCTCCAAAGTACTCCCCATTGAGACCCTTCTCATAGGCGATTTGCTTGGTGCACGAGGTAACGTCGCCTACACAGTCGGTGTGAAATCCGCGCTTCACCGGGCATTTATTCATGTTGTCGACGTAGCCAGCGAATGTGGCCGACGCGGACTTCGCTTTTCTCAGGCTGGCGGGGACGTTCTTCACTGCGGGAATTTCGAGTAAGCCCGGCGCGAAAGCAGTGAGATTCGTCGTGATGTAGGCATCCTTTTTCTTCATTAACTTGGCGACTTCGCAGTCGAAACCGAAGCCGTGCTCGATCGACTTCACACCTGCGTTCAGCGCTCGCAGGATTGACTCTTTCTTGTATGAGTGTGCCATGGCGTAGCTGCCATATTGATTGGCGATCTCTACTGCTGCCTCGATCTCCGGGACAGTACGACCCTCCATCTGCCAGGGATCGAAGGCCGAGACGACGCCGCCGGACTGCATCACTTTGAGCTGGCTAGCCCCCATGCGGAAGTTGTTGCGGGCGGCCTTCAACATTTCATCTACGCCGTCGACCTCCTGTGCCATGTTCAGACGCGAGAAGTTGGTAGGATCGCCCATCAGCGAGGCGAAGTTGGCGAAGTCCGCATGACCGCCTCGCCCACCCAGGAAAGCTGCCGACGGATAGAGTCGCGGTCCGATGATAGTGCCAGCGTTGATCGCCCGCTGAATCCCCCCATTGGAGCCACCCGCATCGCGCAGCGTAGTAAATCCCTGCAGCAGATACATCTCGGCCATCTTGGTTCCGTGGATCGCGAAATCCTCCCACGTGGTCATACCCTCCATAGCTGGAAGGGTTGGCCCCATAAGCATCAGGTGTGCATGGTTTTCGATCATACCTGGCATCAGTGTGCGTCCACCGCCGTCAATCACCGTTGCGCTGGCCGCGCTGATTGGCTCGGCCGAAACCTGTTTGATTAGATTGCCTTCCACCAAAACATTCATGCCCATCGCGAGCTCTTCTGCATAGCCGTCAAAAACGTTGACGTTGGTAAATAGCGTTTGCGCCGGTGCTTCATCCTGAGCTTGCGCAATCGATGTGATTGCAAGCAAGAGACTTGCACAAACGGCTGTAAATAAATTCGCTCTGATTTTCATGGTCCTCTCCCTTTCCTATGTCCTGTTGTTTCTTCGGTATTCCTGCGGTGATTGTCCAGTCCAGTTCTTGAACGCCCGGGAAAATACGGTTGGGTCTTTGAATCCTACAGACTGCGCGATGTCCGCGATCTTTCGGCCGGACTCCTCTAATTCTTTTACTGCACGCTCCTCGCGCAGGTGGGCGATTTCACCGACCAGCGTGGTGCCTTTGCTTTTCAATATTCTTGAAAGCTTGCGTTTTTCATAGCCGCATATCGCTGCACCGCGTTCCACGGTCAGGTCGGATTCATGGATGTGCGGTAATAATGCTTCTCGCAACGAGTCAATCAATGAGAGTGGTGGACTTACGAATTCCTGGTTTGCGTCACGTTCACGTGTGAAAAAATGTTTACTAAACGGTTCGAACAGCCACTCGCTTGGGAAACCAAAACTCACGCCACGATTATCGCCCTGAGCCAGAGTCAATGGTCCGAGATCGGCTGGAATCGCACTGGGGTCGCAAACTTCCGCCAACACCAGGTTTGGCTGCCAGCGATCACCCAAAGCACGTCTGAAAAGGGTAACCAGCAGGCCAACGTAGAAGGCGTCATTTTGCGACGGCGGAGTATTCGGGTTCTGTGCTCTCTGGAAGTGGAACTTTGAACGAATTCCTTCCGTCTGCAAGGCCATCTTTACCGAGGTCGCATGATGATTGGCGTTAACGACAAAATGAGAAAGGAGTTCATTGATAGATGTGGCCGCGTCCATTGACTCCGCGAAGGGTGGCCATGATTCCAGGACCAGGTTGCGACCGACGGTGGCTCCAAGGTAGCGGTCGCCCGCTGCTTCTGCGGCCATTTCAAGAAAATCGTAAACCGAGCTGGCCGGGACAAATACTTCATCCGCAATCGGCATCTCCCGGGGGAGGCCGACGCGCTCCAGAAGGGGTATGCTGTCGACGTTTCGGCGCTGCAGCTCGGCAATAAATGGATTGATCAGCCTGAGTCTGACCAATGGCATTTCGGAGGTGGCAGTTTGGGCGTTTTGCATGCTGTTTTTGTATTTTCTTGGCATTTTTTACAGCATAGCAGCGCATTTGGAGAAAAATATGGCATTTCAGACAGCTTTATGCGATCGGGATGTCTGAATTGCAATGATTTAGCAACAATGTGAACGTATTGTCATGATCCCGGGGTCCCGGGTGCAAAACGGAGAAATTGCAGCATGACCAAGTCAACGGTACAAACGATTCTTGTCGGTTTCGCTTGTTTCATTTCGGCCTTCGCCCAGGCCCAGTATCAGGGGCCGGAATCAGAGCGACTTGGTCGCCCGACATTTGGCGGCCCGGATGCTGTCGAAAATGTGTTGGCAGATCAATACAAGTCCTGGGACAAATGGCAAAGGGGCCTGAAAGACGATCACGGGATTGCTTTGAGCTTTGACTATACCGCCGTGTTTCTGTCGGCAAATGATGTATCAGCAAACAATACCGCTGCGGGGGGCATCGCCAGGCTATTCGGCGCCTTCAACTTCGCTGGTGATGGAAGTAGCGCGCTGGTATTCAAAGTTGAACATCGCCACGAGTTCGGCAGCCCGTCACCATTCGAATTCTCGATTGGCGAACTCGGCTATGTAGGCTTGCAGGAGGCACCTTTCAACGATGCTGGATCAGGGGTCACGAACCTGTACTGGCGACAACGCTTCGGCAACGGCCGCTCGACAATCATTGCCGGCATCCTCGATCCAACCGACTACGTGGATGCGTTTGCTCTCGCAAGTCCATGGCTGCATTTTATGAATTTTGCGTTTAGTACGGGTAGCGCTGCAATTGGTCTGCCCAATGATGCGGCAGTTGGTGTCGCTTATGCGACGATGCTGGACAAGAACATGTACATCATCGCCGGCATTACCGATATCAACGGAGATCCGGGAGACCCATTCAAAGGCTTCGACAATTTTTTCAGCAACAACAATTATTTCACAAGTTTTGAACTCGGCTGGACCTCTTCTCGTGACCGTATCATGTTGGATAACTTTCATTTGACCGCCTGGCACAGAGACAACCAAAGTTCTACAGGCACCAGTGATGGGTACGGGTTGGCGTTCTCGTACTCGCGTTACGTTAACGACAGGCTAATGCCGTTCGTGCGTGGCGGATATGCGAAAGATGGCGGTTCGCTGTTACAGAAATCTTTGAGTATGGGCGTTGGTTATCAAACGAACGCTTTTTCAGGTTTGGTGGGTGCGGCTTTTAACTGGGGTGAGCCGAATGACGATACATTTGCACCTGGACTGGAAGATCAGTATGCGATTGAAATATTTTATCGCGTGCCAATCCTTAAACGCTTCGCAATTACGGGTGATATTCAGTACATCAAGGACCCGGCGTTGAATCCGAGCAAGAATACGATCTGGATGTTTAACCTCCGTGGGCGTGGTGCCTTTTAACGATTTGACCTGACGCACGCAACCCCTCTTGTAGGAGCCCGCCCAGCGGGCGAGTTCGCCAATCCTGGCTGTTGTACTGATGATCAATCCGCGCTAATCACTGTTTCGCTTCTCTGTTATCTCAGGCTAACTCGCCCGCTGGGCGGGCTCCTACAGAAGCTTGCTACAATTTTTAATCATTGAATTTATGGATAGTATGCGGTTATTTTGGTGTTGCGTGAATCGTCATCAGGCCCCAGAACCAATCGATTTTTTTCCTTGTCTTGCCGACAACCTTGAAACCACTCTGTGACAATTGGTGTTCCAGCTCTGCAGTGGTGTAAGTATGCACGTGAGCGTGCTGAGTCCAGGGCAAAACTCGATTGAGTAATCGCATCCAGAAATAATTTCTACACCAGTCAGTAATAACCAGGTTGCCGCTCGGCGATATCACGCGCCGCATTTCCTGCAGGGCAGCAGTAGCATCCGTAAAATAATGCAAAGCATTAGTACTGGCTATCAAGTCAAAACCAGCATCATCAAAGGGCAGATGCTCTGCCTCACCTTCCAGCAGTGTTGCCTGTTTACCGATATTTGCCTTCGCCACATCAAGCATTGCCGGCACTCTGTCGATGCCTGCCAGCTCCGGATGGTCCGGTCGTTGTGCAAAACTTTTTAATAACAGGCCGGTACCGCAGGCAATGTCCAAAACGCGAGTAGCGGGTAATCCGGTTACAACGTCCAGCGTCATAGTGAATGACGCAGCCAGGTAGGCCGACCAGCGCCGATCATAAGTCCCAGCGATTGCCGTATATTCTTTGAGAAGTTTTTCTGTTTGCTGTGTGCTGGTTTGCACGGAGGGCATGCTCAAGGGTACATAAAAAAAGCCGGGTACATTGATCGTAAATGTATCCGGCCCCTTAAATTGATGCTATACGTATCCGGCCTCCTGAGAAAATATTACTGTTGTACCGGAGCCCCGCTGCCAGCAACGAAGGGATACTGCGCAAAAAACTTGGGCACACCTTCACGCACACCTTGCTCGAGATTATTAAGTTTTTTCTCAGTGATGCGACCAACGCCGACTGCCTCCCAGACCAGCTGCTGTTTCCTGGCATCGACAAGGTCAATATTGAACGTTCCCTCTGTGTACTGTGACACATGGGTATCGGTTCCATAACCGTATCCGCCCCATGCTCCGTAGTACGCACCGCGATAGCCGTAGTACCCACCCATCGGCGGCGCCGAAGGCGTTGTCGTTACCTTGGTCTTCTCCTGAATATAGGCGTTGAAGTTCACCAGCAGGTCAGGGTTATCAGACCTTGTGTAACCGCGCTTATCCATTTCAAGCGTGATGGCGGTAACCATGTATTGCGAAAAAAGACTCTCATAGCCTTCATGATCCGGCCCGGCGTCTTCAATGAAGTCCCAGGTCTTGTAGGATGCAAAATCTGCTCCGTGATCGTAGTCCGAGCGGATTTTTGCGCTCGATGAGCAACCTGCAAGGCTGGCGATAAACAACAGAACTGGAAAAATTTGCAGTGCTTTGAGTTTGTCTGGGTACATTGTGAAGCTCCATCTCATGTTCATTCTTGATTGTTGGCGCATATTACTACCTCAGGGCGCGGCCCACCAACTTTCTGCAGATTGGCGAAATTCAGACCTTTGGTTTCCCGCTACACTTTGTCAGAATTCATAGGTCAGTGTCGTGTTGACACCATAGTCACTGGTCGTTGCTGTGTTTGACTGCGGCTTATTATCAAAACTGCTATAAAATGTGAGACCCCACTTCAAGTCGTTGATCAGTTCCCATTTTAGACTCGTGTCAAAATTCGCACGAACTCGCCCACTTTCTGTCAGGCTGGGGAACAAATCGAGCGTCGTGCTCCAGTCGAGTTCTGGAGCATCAAACCGGAACCAGTCCCAATCGACTGAAAAGACGGCCTCGACTGAATCAGTCGTTTCCGAAGCAGTGGCAAAGATGGGCGGGATTGGTTGGATGATTATCTCAGTGTCAACGTCCTCACGCGAAACCTGCAGTCCAGCCTCCACGCCCAGCAACATGCTGTTCGATTGGATCAGATAACGACCACCACCACCGCCGAGTGAGGTTCGGAGGTTGAGGTCCAGTTCATCGTTTTGATCCGCAGTCAGATTACCAGTCACAAACCAGCGGTTTCGCCAGAGGCGCCTGTATTGCAGGCCGACGTTTGCCCTCTTACTTGCTTCTTGCTCCTCACTGTCGTTTACCGTGGTACTGGCGGTGAAACTGTAAATACGTACCCGAGTACGGTAGTCAACATCGACTCCAACGTTTGCCTGCGTGACGCCACCGGCCTTGGCAAAATTGTAACCAACCGTCAAATCAATATCGAAAGCACCGGCTCCCCTTTCTTCAATTGGGGTCATCAGGATGACATCTGCATCGTCAAGCGTTTGCAGCCCATTGCCTGTATTTACAACGACGACGTCATCTTCTTCTGTCGGCTCAAGATGACCGAAGAAGCGCGTACCTGTGCTCGTCTCAACCTGGATGTTCTGCAGACTCTCGATGTGGCTGATTTCGGCCCATTCAATGCTGATAGTGCCTGTGGCATCGGTATTGAAACTCAGTCGTCCGCGTTTCATTGATTTTATTTCGCCAGTTAATTTGTCGCCATTCTTGAAAATGATGATGTCTGTCTTGGGTGCAGCCAGTGCCGGCAGCGACAGCAATCCGAACAATGCCATCACAAGCAGGGTCGGAAATATTTTGACGGAGCGGTCAGTCCGCTCGGGTAATTCTTTCATCGGTTTTTCCTGTTAATACGGTTGGTCAAAAAACACAATTTAGAAACTGAACTCAACGCCCAGCGCGAATCCTTCCGCGGTCAAATCGGCGAGAAAATCGTCTTCCTGGAAGTCGAGGGTTAGGTATCGATAACCCAGGAACAATGATGAGTGTTTGGTCATATTGAAATCTGCGCCAACAACTGCATTGAATGTAAGGTCGGACGAAACACCAAATCCACCAAGATCCGCCCGCACGATCGCGCGCCATCGTTGCCCGAGTGGACGAATGTGGCGTATACCAATTAACGGATCGACCCAGTTCTCTTTCTGCAATCCTTGCGGACCAGGCGTCAGACTAACTCCTATTTCGATCGATACCTGACGAACGCCAAAAATGAATTCAGTATGTTCAAAGCTGTCCGGTCGATAACCCGCCGACAACTCCAGTATGCTGCCCTCGAGATCTACTTGAGTGGCAAGTGGACCCAATGTGAAGTCATCAGCAAATTTCAGAAGCACTATGTCGGTTTGTATCGTCCATCTGCCCTTGTTCGCGGAAGCGGCAACAAACAAGGCGCCTTCGAAGTTGTCCAGACTAAGAAACGTATAGCCGATATCAATACCGGAATCGCCGCCTTCTGCTCCTGCACTGCCTTGTATCGATGCGATCCAGAGATAGGGAGATATCGTAAATTGCCATTTGTCAGGCTCAGTTTCAGCCGCGTTGCTTGTGCCGGGTAACGCGATAATAAGAAGTAGCACCAGGTACTGACGCATTTGATTCACAGGTATTTGCTCCATCGAGGGTGTTTGCAGCTTATCCGATAGCTAATAAGACTACCAAACCATCGGCCGCTGGGCGGGCTCCTACAACTTTTGTAGGAGCCCGCCCACCGGGCGAATGCGATATACCCGGATCGCATACCAAAGCGAGCAACCGCCTAAATCAACGCCGCTTTATCCACACCAGCGCTTTGCTCTACGTGCAGCGTCCTCGCCGGCAAAGACAGACTTGTACCTGCCGCAGCGACGATCTCCAGAATACTAATATTCAAATCCTCCGCAAACTCGAGGTATTTCGCCCAGTCCGTGGTATTCAGGTACGCATTGGCCTCGACCAGTAACGCATCGTCGGCAATTTCATGGAAGCGCACGCGCTGACTGTCCGGCAGTACGTGTTCGTGGGTTTTGAACAGATTGCGGATGCCTTCCAGAATCTGCCGAAGTTGCTCCGGTGTCGTGTCATACCGGAGTCGCAAGATTGGCCGGAACCTGATTTTTTTTCGTACCGAGATATTGTCTATCGGCTCGCTTGCCAGCCTGGAGTTGGGGATCGCGATAACTGTATTGGCCAGGGTCCGGAGACGTGTCGTTTGCAGACCGATCTCCTCGATAGTGCCGGTCGAGGTACCGATTCGACAGAAGTCTCCCACCCGAACCGGCTGCTGGGTATACAGCATGAACGCACCAAACACATTCTCCATCGGTTTTTGCAGCGCCAGCGCTACAGCGACACCACCAATACCCAGCCCAGCCAGCACGGTGGTGATGTTAATGCCCAGCTTATCCAAATAAATGAGTACGGCTGCAATTAGTATCAGCATTTTGATCGCGTTTGTGGCCGGAACGAGCAAAACTGCCGCGCCGGAACGGTTCCGGTCACGCAGGCGATTCGCATAGACTTCCCGAATCAGGTTCATCCCGGCAAACATCATCCAGACGGTAATTAACATCGGGGCAGGCGATACCCGCTGAAATGCTGCAGCCGTCTCACCCACACCGAGCGACACTGTAGTGCTATTCACGACAATTATGATTACCCAGAGCCCAAAGGGCAGCACAAGAAAACGGAATGTCCGTCGGTGTGAGGGCACATTCGGATCGCCCATCATCCGCCGAATAACAAGCGCTAACAGAAAAACTATGACATACGAGAATATTCCGACTGCGACTACGACGATCCACTTGAATAATTCGTAGCCGAGGAAAGTTGAATGAGGCAGGCTGCGACGCAGGTCTTCAATGAATTCCGGGTAACCGTAGGTGTCGTAGAGTTGCGGTATCAACGACACGGTAGCATTAGATACTTTCCAGATTCTCACGCCATCACCACGCGGTACCTTTTGCATGAGCAGCCTGACTTCCTTGCCATCGTCCAGAACGATACCGATCGAATCCCGGTAGTCGGGCAGGTTGTCGTTGCGGCGACCGGCCGGATCGTCGATCAGATCATCGATGTCCACCCAATTCGCCCGGTTGATGATGACGGATAAACGCCGCGCAAGTTGCGCACCTGTCAATTCAGTGGCTGTACCGTGCAGATTTCGCAGATCCAGGTAATTTGCCGCGGTTTCATAGTCGCCCGTATCAACCACGGTCGTGAATCCCTGCGCACTTCGAAAAGGTGTACCGCGATCAAATTCGTCGGCAGGGATTGTCGGGCCTTCCTCGGCAGGAGGGCTTGTGTCCTGGGCGCCTGCCTGCAGGCAGACCAGCAGGAGCAAAACGAGAAAAGGGGTCATTCGTATCGATGTCACGTCACTATCGCCTGAGTTGCGGTTATTGCGAGTCTGAATTCGCAGATTGTCTGGGTTTCTGTGCGGATTGTCGGTCGAATGCGCCGCTACAGCAAGTTTCTGGAGTTGAGACTTATCGCCTGTGCTGACAGATCGATTATCTCGAATATTGGCCATACTGACCGAAATGGTACAATCAGGCTCATTAGTGCCCGACCAGCATCTCGCAGGGAGCGACTTCAACACGAATCCAATCATTAGATATGAAGGATAACTACGATTTTTCTCAAGGCGTACATGGTAAATACGCAAAACGGTACGCGAAAGGTGCGAATGTTGTTGTCCTGGATCCCGAGATCGCAAAACAATTTCCAAAATCTGCGGCAGTGAATAAGGCGTTGCGCGAAGTGATTGAGCAGGGGAAAAAACCTTCCAGTCGTTCCGGCAGTTAGCCTTATTTTTATTGTTTTAATCTTTCGGTAATGAAAAGAATTATCACCCCCGATATTCACCGTGGCACGACGTTACGTATGTCCTCATTACCCGTGCGGATGACAAATCCCCTTTGTAATCGCGTATTGGCTGTATGCGCCATGCTGCTGTTTGCCACACCAACGTTGGCCGACGCGATTGTGCGCAGTGAGGCAATGTTTGCAGACACAATTGCAGAATTCTACGTTGAAGTTGATCAGGTTCGACTGGAGCTTGAAATCGGCTCCAACGATGTCGGTGCGTTCCGTAATTTACTGCCTGATGCGCTTTATCAACGGCTGGATTATGGCGGCACTCCGCTGCGCGAAAGACTGCCGAAATTTCTCGCTGAAGACATGCCCGTGTTTGTTGGCGAAAAGAAATTGGCCGGCACGGTCACTAAAATTGGGCCAGCAACGCGCCCGCTTCGGGATGCAATTACGGGCGAGGCATTGCCGACACCAGAGGAACAGGCGATTGTCGTAATTCGCGCAACGGTAATCTTTCCATTCGATGAACGTCCCGATTCACTGACATTTGTCGCACCTCGGGAAACGGGTATGGCTAATATCGGTTTTGTGCTGTATCACAATGGCGTCGCCGTCAACGACTACCGCTACCTGAGTAGCGGACTTACCGTTAACCTGAACTGGCAGGATGCATGGTATTCGGCGTTCTCCGAACGCGGCATGCGGCGGCAATATTATTCACCGATGACCGGCTTCATATACGTGGAGCCGTATGAAGTACGTAAAGAGATCATCGTGCGGCCCGCTGATATACAGCAGTTCGTCGATTTGGGGCTCGATGGCGAGACGACAATTCCGGCCGAACGGCACGACGACATAAAGGAAAAAGTTGTTGCGTTCCTCGCCGACCACTTCCCGGTAAAGATCGATGGCGAGCCTGTCGAAGGCACTGTCGATCGCGTCAATTTCCTTAGGAGAACACTCCGCAGCAGCGTTGTAGTAGACAATCAGGATCTCGAGCTCCTGCCCGCAACTGTGGGTGTCATCTATGTTTTTCCTACCGACGGGTTGCCGCAAAGTGTCGAGATGGAGTGGGACTTGTTTACCGAGAAAACGCCGACCATCCCTGCAGCCACAGTCGATCAGGCTGGCCCGTTACCGGTCATACTCGAGGCGGATTTCAGCACACTTCGCTGGGACAACTTTTTGAAATTTCCGGAGTTGCCAACACTTACAGTTATAGAGAAACCGCCGACAGTTCTGCAGGGTGTCGCCGCCTGGGCGCGCTGGCTCATGCTGGCGCTCAGCATTGTCCTGTTCGCCGGAATGCTGAGATCGTCGTCTGCACAGCGGCCATTGTCACGACCGCTGTTGTCATACTCACTATCGGCTCTGGCGATAACAATATTGTTTTTCCATCAGCATCGTCAGGTCGCAATGAATGACGAACGACTAACGCAGCTTGTTGGCGATCTTTTACACAACGTCTATCGCGCTTTCGACTATCGCGGAGAAGAAGTTATCTACGATGTACTCGAGAAAAGCGTTTCGGGCGAACTGCTCACCGACATCTATCTGGAAACACAAAAAGGTCTTGAGCTGGCCAACCAGGGCGGTGCACGCGTCAAGGTGAAGACTACCGAAGTCGGTAGTGCAAAACTGGTCGCACGTGACGGTAACCGGTTGACGATCGTCAGTGACTGGAATGTATCCGGTTCAGTGGGGCACTGGGGCCATGTGCACCAGCGTACCAATGGTTACCGAGCCAATTTAGAGGTCAGTGAAATCGACGGCGTCTGGAAATTAACTGGCCTCGAGATTCTCGAAGAGCAGCGGCTCTGATTCGCGATGATCAATATCAGCGAGCTGGCATTTAGCTACCAGGGACGTGGACCGAAACCGGCATCGTCGTTCAGCATGCGGGTGGCGGAGTTTATAGTTCCACCGGGGGCCAGCACCGCTCTAGTGGGGCCAAGCGGGTCTGGAAAAACTACGCTGCTTGGACTGATTGCGGGCACGCTGCGAGCCACTTCGGG
>PVMK01125487.1_pt1 | contig 17576 bp, 18 predicted proteins | sample 1853481 | NCBI WGS metagenome assembly PVMK01 (sample SAMN08533507, study PRJNA380276) | Marine sediment metagenome, whole genome shotgun sequencing project. | reverse complement strand
TGAATGAACGGGTATTCTCATTGGACCAGCATAGATTTATTGGAGGCAGGCAACAGGACATCAAAATTTCAGCTTTATAAGAGTTTGGCAGCAAATTAAAGCCTTTCAGGGTGCAGCAGACCGAAGACGGCTCCTCAGAGGATAAATTAATTACTTAAAAGGCTCTTCGCAATCTCCCAAAAGCGATGCTGGAAATCAACAGGACAGGAATCATTGCTGTAATGAAAGGGTTCATGTTTAACAGTAATCCCCACTGGATGATCATCTGGTCAGCAAAATACAGGACAATACCGACAAAGGCGCCCATGGTTATACGATAACCGGCAGTGACGCTCCGCGTTGAACCGAATACAAAGCTCAGCGAAAGCAACACCATCGCCCCGGTGGTCAAAGGTACACTGAGTTTGCGCCACAGGGCTATGGAATACTGGTCAGCATTCTGGCCGCTCTGCCGCAGGGCGGATATATATCGAATAAGGTTGGAGGTGGATAAACTGTAAGGCGGCAGTTCCAGGACTCTGACCTGGTCGGCACTTAAAAAGGAGTCCAGCGTCAGTGTTGCCAGCCTCTTTGTGGTAACTTCATTGTCTGAGACGATTTTCTGGATGATGCCGTGCAGGACCCACTGCTTGTTGTCCTGCAGGTTGGCATGCTTTGCATGGGTAAAAGTCTGCAGGCGTCCCTGGTCGTTAAATTCAAAAATATCAAGATTTGCGGCAACCCCTTCACTTAACATCTTGTCAACATGGATGTAGGAATTGTCCCGGCGTGCCCAGAATCCCTGTTTTGTCAGGGTAATGCCGGTAGTTGAAATAGCTTGGGCGCGGGACTTGCGAGCCTGCTGTTCCATGCTCGGTATAACAATTTCAGCCAGTATGCCGGACATTAGCATTAAAAGCATGCCGGTTACAAATACCGCCGTACAAATCCTTAGAACCGATATACCCGAGGCCTCCATAGCTGTAAGTTCTCCATGGTCGGCCATTAACCCCAGGGCAACAATGCCGCCAAGAAGGGTGCTGATTGGCATTAAGTCGAGTAAGCGCTTGGGGAGTGTGAGAACGATGAAGATCAGGGCATTGGGCAGCTTATAGCTCCCCTTCCCGACATCGTCCAGCTGTGAGAGCAGTTCAAATAAACTGAACAGCACCATCAGGATAAGGATGATGAGAAAAAAGTATTTTAAAAAACTTCTGCTGATATAAAAATCCAGTATTCTCATTGCAATAGTTATCGCTTGCGCCAGTGCAGGAAAAAGGCCGGCTGCCATAGTAGAAGTAAGAGCAAAGACGCCAGCAGCAACTGTCCCCACCAGATTCCCGGCAGGGCGCCAATAACCCCCTGGGATACCCATTTTTTCAGTATGGCGCTGAAATTGTAATAAACGGCAAAAATTAAAATTGCTACCGGTGCTCTGGCATATTTCCCCTGACGCGGTGAAGATCGGCTTAAAGGTATGCCGAGAAGGCCTAAGAGGATGATCGACAGGGGAGTGTTGAACCGCCACTGTAACTCGGCTATTTCTTCCAGGTTATTCGAGTGCAGAAGCGTTTTGGTCGCCACGGCTTTGACTTTGTATTCAGGCTGGATAACATCCTTGGGATCCAGATGCATAGCCGAGCTCTCGAACTGTAAGATCAATCCCTTTTCACCGGCCATGGGAAATTCATACAGCTGGCCGTCCTGAAATACTATGATGGGCTCACCGGTGGTTTCGTCCTCATATTGGGTGGCCTTGTCAGCATAAATTATCTGCAGTGAATCTTCCGTTTTTGTTTGGATAAAAACGCGTCTTGCGCGGTTTTTCTGGTTATCGACCTTATCGGCAAAGATGACCCGTTCACCACCGCCGGTTTTATAAAAATTGCCGCCTTTCATCCTTGTCAGATCGAAACTTGCTTTTGCCTCAGCCTTTAACCAAAAGAACTGGTTCCAGGCCCATGGACGGACGTAAAGCGATAGACACGCAACAATCATGCCGGTTATAATGGATAAAAGCAAAACAGACCTGATGATCCGCGTCATGCTTATGCCGCAGGCAAACATGGCGGTAATCTCGGCATCCTTGTATAAACGGCCCAGGGCGATCACAATCGACAGGAAAAGGGTGGTCGGCAGCAGCACCTCAAGGGCTATTATGACTCTGAGCAGAATCAGCTGAAAAACTATGACGCCCGGCAACTGGCCCTGCACCGCGTCTTCCCAGTAGCGGGCCGCAATATAGCACCCGAAGATTAACACCAGCACAGTACATATTGTCACTGTGGGTTTAATTATTTCACGCATTATATAACGGTCAATAATCATGGCTTATCCCTTTTTTAAAGTAATCATAAGAGAGATGTGTATATAAATACTGATTAATATAACACATTTCAAGGTATGAGGTGCAAAGCTAAGAAAATTTCTTCAGCTTCACGGTGGGATAAAATCAGGTCCTGCCATTGGTGCCAGGATTCTTTTATGTAGATTACATTAAGAGATGATTCAATAATTATGACCGTTGGGGTGCCGCAATTTTCTGTTTTTGTGAGTTACCCGCTACGGCGTGCCCCATGCCGTTATTGTTAAATGCTGCAACTACTCTGACGGCCTGTTTGAGGTCAGCAGGATAATCGACTTCGCACCAGGCTAATCCTTTGATCGAACATGTCAGCACTGTTCTTTCTTGAGCGATTTCATCGATTATTGACAGGTACCATCGACGGACAGACTTTGTATCTGCCATGGCTTTTTCCAGGCTGTTTTTGAATATCGCAGGACCCTTATCACGGAACAGTATCATACCAATGGATTCTCCGTGAATATTTCCAGAAGATATGTCTTTACCGACCTTGGTAAGACGGCTGCCCTCCATGCTGACCTTCATGTCATCTGCATCATAGATATCTTTATGGTTCACAGTAACCGTTACCGGGCCGGCAGGTGATTTGAGCAGGCTCTTTACAACGGCCGCCTCAAACAGGGTATCGCCGTTCAGCAGGATAAAATCGTCAGTCATTTGCTCCCGAACCTTCCAGCAGCTGACCAGGTTGTCGGTCGTTGCATAGTCCGGGCTGTAATGGGTCTGTACCCTTTGCGGTCCGTAACGGCGCTGCAGTAAATCTTCGACCTTATCCGCCCCGTATCCTGTAACAACAGTGATCTGATCAACGCCGCATTTATGCAGTTCATCGACCTGCCATTCAATGATTGTTTTACCTTGGATTTCCAGGAGACATTTGGGTATTGTCGCAGTCATTGGCAGCAATCTTGTGCCCTGGCCGGCGCTTAAAATAATCGCCTTCATAAATAAGTAACTCCGTTTTTTGTGTGCGAAATATTAATTTTTTAAAATAGCTGGATCATTATAAAAGGAAAATATGACATCAATGGAGTGTACATATTTTACATGTACACCTGGTAGGGACCGTTGGTTGTCCTAATTTATGACCCGTTAGATTTACAGTAATATTATCCTGGCAACAAGCTTTTTTATTTGGTTGAGCCACTCAGGTAGAGGGTAAACTTTACTAGAAGGATCCATTTTTTGCATATTGACCTTGGTTCTCAACCTGTGTATCGTCATTTTTGTCAAAAGACCGTATCCGTGACGGGAAACAGTTTAAAACTGTTTGAACTCCATGTTTTCAAGGGTTACAGCCGGCTACTTACGGATATAGGAAAAAAAGCACCTTCCTCATAGCAAATACTGTTCAAATTGCATGAAAGAATCGGAATTCAGAAAATCAGCCCAAAAAACAATAGCGAACTGTCAGGCAGTCCCCTGCAAATTGTTAAGGTAGAAGGTCGCCGGGCATTCAATACTTTTATCCGGGTACCATGGTCTCTGTACAGGAACGATCCAATGTGGGTGCCGCCGCTGTTGCTCGAGCGGCGCATGCATCTCTCTCCCAAAAATCCATATTTTGAACACGCGACTTGTTGTTTCTGGATTGCTTACCGTGATGGCAACCCGGTCGGTCGTATCAGTGCCCAGATAGACCAAATGCATCTTGAACGCTACAAGGACGCCAGCGGTTTTTTTGGAATGCTGGAAGCTGAGGACAATATTGAAACGTTTCAGGCGCTCTTTAACATTGCGGAATCCTGGCTGCGCAGCCAGGGAATGGTACACAGCAGGGGTCCGTTCAACCTGTCTATTAACCAGGAATGCGGTTTATTGGTAGCAGGTTTCGACACTCCGCCATCAATGATGATGGGACATGCGCTGCCTTACTATGCCGAACGCATCGAGCAGTGCGGATACAACAAGGAAAAGGATTTACTGGCTTACATAGTTGAAGGAGATGTTGAATACTCAGCGACCAGAAAAATGCTCCTGAAAAGGGCCAAAGGCCGTATTAAGACACGACCGCTCAGAAAAAAATATTTTCAAGAAGATCTGGATATTGTCTTCAGCATATTCAATGATGCATGGTCGGACAATTGGGGTTTCGTCCCCTTTACCCCAAAAGAACTTGAGCACCTGGCGAACGATTTGAAACTTCTGATAAAGGATAAGCTTGTCAGTATTGCAGAAGTGGATGGAGAGCCGGCAGCATTTATTGTGGCGCTCCCAAACCTCAACGAGGTCATTCAGGATTGCAATGGGAAGTTGCTGCCGTTTGGCTGGCTAAAAATATTGTGGCGCCTGAAAGTAAAATTTCCTGAAACCGTACGGGTAATGCTTATGGGTGTTCTCAGTAAATATCAAAACAGCCCTTTAGGCGCGGCGCTCGCGTATGAGGTGATTGGTGACGTGCAGAAAGCAGTTATTAAGTACGGCATTAAAAAAGCCGAGCTGTCCTGGATACTTGAAGATAATATGGCGATGCGGAATATAATCAGGGATGGCGGCGCCAGGGAGTATAAAACATATCGTATTTTCAGTAAGGATCTTTGATGGCGTCGTAAAAAGTCCGATCTACTGCGTCGGGGCACATTTTTGTTCGCTCGGCATACCAGATGTATGGCCTCGCTCGCAGGTAGCGCAGACTCCGAAAATACGCCACTCCTCGGAGTCTGCGCTTACCTGTATACTGAACTTTTCGAAGGTCTCGCGGAGCTCGCTATCTACTTAGCCATTCCACGATTTTTTACGAGAGCATCATTTTTGATTAGCAGAAAATTATGGATACTGTTCAGCAATTTTTTACGGCAGTCGTGCTTGCCGCAGACAGGGAAGCGGAGAATCCGGTAGCCAAAGCAGCCGGTGTCCGGTGTAAATCTCTGGCCCCGATCAACGGCACGCCGATGATTTTCAGGGTCCTTGAAGCGCTTTCCTCCTCCAGCAGAGTCGAGAACCAGATCCTCTGCGGACCCCCGGGAACCATTATGGAGCAGGAACCTGAACTCAGTGAATATGTCAATTCCGGCAAGGCGGATTGGATGGAAAACCAGGCAACCCCAAGCTTGAGTGCGCTTCACGCCATGCAGTCAGTTCCGGAAGATACGCCAGTCCTGTTGACAACCAGCGATCATGCTTTGTTAAGCTCCCGGATAGTCGATTACTTCTGTAGTGCAGCGCAGAAAAGTGGATGTGATGTCGTTGCGGCAGTGGCACGCCAAGAAACAGTGGCAGGTGCCTATCCGCAAACCCGCAGGACCGCTTATCGTTTCAAGGATGGTGCATACTGTTCGTGCAATCTTTTTGCCTTTTTAACCCCGCAGGGCACGGGCAGCGCCATCTTTCTGGCGCCGTGTTGAACAGCAGCGCAAGAATCCGTTACTGGTGATCAATGCTTTAGGATGGATTACGGTAATGCGTTATTTAATCGGCAGTCTGACCCTGGCAGATGCAGTGGATCGGATATCACACCGTTTGGGGTTCAGGGCCGGGATTGTTGTCATGCCTTTTCCGGAGGCTGCCATTGATGTTGATACAAAAAGCGACTGGCAATTCGTTGAGCAGATTGCGGCACAAACTTCTGCATGACTCAATGATCTGAGCCGGCGGTATCAGTTCAGTCCAGCGTTTTGCAGCTTCAGGTCAAGTTTCCCAATACTGTTGTTGGTGCCGCTGATTCTGACCGGTATCTGTTTTTGCGGATCCATGTAGATGCGGATGTCTTTATGAAGGCCAAGCAGTGAAAAATTTTCCGGTTCCTCTTTTTCCGGTGCCAGGGATTCAGTCTTGATGGAATAAACGAGCGGAGTGATTTGTTCTTTGATCGTTTCTTCCTCCTGAGATGAGGTCTGGGTCTTGTAGGAAACCTCTATGGGTGAAGATTTTACCTGTCGTATGGTCAGCCGGTGCAGCTGCTTTTTGCCGAAAACACAGATTTCATATGGGCTCTTTTCACTGCTTAAATCAAGGGTTGAAAGAATATAAAAAATAAGAGACGCGTCTGTTACTGAACTGCAATCTGTTTGTTTTTTGGGATACTCATAAAAGGACTTTTTGCGCTCCGTCCACTTGGTCGGCTGCTGCTTGATTTCGGCTGAACCGACCGGCTTAATTTTAAGTCGACGCACTCCCTCATCTTCCCAACAGTAGCTTTTTACCCATGGATCATCATCGTTTCTGATACGAATACGTTTATATGGGAGTCCATCAGCCGTTTTAAACCATACCTTAACCTCGTATTGGCCCTGTGCGATCAGCCCTTTCAAAGACCATTTCAGCGTTAATAACGTGCTGTCATTATCCGTCTCTGAACAATCAGCTAGACCGTTTCTTGTTTTTTTAGCAGAGGCGGCGGATAGCAGGTTTCCCGGCCCAAGTTGTATTTTTACATTGAGGGAAGTGAAAAATTTTGAGCCCGTAAATGTCAGGTCGGTCCAGGAAATCTTTTTATAAACAGTGGATTGAATAGCTTTATTTTCAGCAGCAGCAGTTTGTTGAGGCAGGATAACGAGAAATGCCAGAAGTAAAATAATATGTATTTGTTTTGGAAAAAGTTCCATGTTTCAAAATATCTCCTGTCGTCAATTTGATAGGCTGTTTTTTGCAAAGCGGGTTATGTAATTTTTTTAGTACACATTCGGAAATATTCATAAAGAATAAAACAGAAACCCGGTATAAGCAAATAATGAAAGTTCGTCGGCATCGTAAAAAGCACGATGCGGACAGGTATTGCGCACGTAACTAGCTGATATTATTAGGCCCCGTTGATGACTACGAGACTTTTTACGAATGTATCAAGTTTGGCTCATTGAATATTACCCCAAAATAATCTTTACTGTGATATCTAAAGAGTACAAAATTTGTGATAAAAGTCACAAATTTTGTTCTTGTGCGTGCTTTTTGACACAGATGTGTGTCAAAAATGTAAACCACTTTTTTTAATTAAAATTAATATGTTAATGATCTACCATGCTTTTTAGGGAAATTTGAGTATCATTAAATGTATGAAAAATGTTGGCTTGAATATTGCATAGATAAAGTAACCTGTAGTGAATAATAAGAATAGTAAAGGTTTTTTGACTTTTTCGTTAAAATATGCTTTAAGGTTTTTCAATAAAAAATTTTCACCTGTAATTAAATAATGAAAAATTATGACGAATCTGCTTTTTCGGAGATAAATAGCTTAATGAAGGGTACGCCTACTTCTAATAATTTACCGTTGCAACTTGAGAATTTTTCAACCCTTGCCGAAGCTTTAGATTACGCCGCTCAAGGACAAACCGGCTATAATTTTTATTCCGGCAGAGGCAAACTCTATGCTGTTCTTCCCTACAAAAAGCTACGCCAAGAAGCTCGTATTCTGGCGAGAAAATTAATCAGTCTTGGTGTAAGTCGTGGTTCTCGAGTGGCGCTTGTGGCAAACACGCATCCTGATTTTGTCCGCTTCTTTTTTGCATGCCAATATGCCGGTTTCACTCCTGTCCCCCTGCCGGCCAAGATACAATTAAGCGGTCGCAAAGAGTATATTGAACAGCTTGAGCGCTTACTGGCGATCTGTCAGGCCAAACTTGCTATGGCGACAGATGCTTTTATGCCCTTTTTGGTAGAGGCTGCCACGAGACTGGATATCCATTTTCTGGGAACTCCCCAGGCGTATGATAAATTTCCGGAATCCAAAGTCGAACTGCAGCCCCTGGATACAAATGAGTTGGCTTACCTGCAATATACCTCGGGCAGTACCCGTTTCCCGCGCGGCGTGATGATAACTCAGGAAGCAGTTTTAAATAATCTGTCAGCTATCATAAATCATGGTCTCAAGATTAGAACAGGTGACCGTGCAGTATCATGGCTTCCTTTCTTCCATGATATGGGACTGGTCGGGCTGCTTTTGGCGCCGCTGGCATGCCAGCTATCCGTTGATTATTTAAGTACCCGGGATTTTGCAATGCGGCCCCGTTTATGGTTGAAACTCATGTCCGAGAATCGGGCAACCATATCTTTCAGCCCGCCGTTCGGCTATGATTTGACCGCCCGCCGGCTGCGGAATGATGAGCTTGGCAGTTATGATCTAAGTGCTTGGCGGGTTGCCGGTGTCGGTGCGGAAATGATCCGTACTGAAACGCTTGAGTTTTTTGCCGAGCAGCTTAAGCCCAGCGGCTTTAATGCCCACGCGTTTTTACCCTGCTATGGAATGGCTGAATGTTCCCTGGCGATCTGTTTCGGCCAACTCGGCAAAGGCATGCAGACGGATCAGGTTGATGCCAACCAACTTGCAGTGGATCAAATTGCTGAACCTGTCAATCCTGTTCAGGATAGAGAGAACAGCAGATCAAATACCTTTGTCATCTGTGGCAAGGCGTTACCCGGTTATGAATTCGAGATTCGCGATTCAGAAGGGCAGATACTCCCCGATCGACAATGTGGCACACTGTATTTACGGGGGCCAAGTGTCATGTCAGGCTACTTTGGGGATCTTAAAGCCACACGGGAAGTTCTGTCGCCGGAAGGCTGGTTGAACACCGGGGACATTGCTTACCAGATAGGGCTTGATGTAGTAATTACCGGTCGCTCAAAAGATCTGATAATTATCAATGGCCGCAACATCTGGCCACAGGATATTGAATACCTGGCAGAAAATCAGCCTGAAATACGAACAGGAGATGCAACGGCATTTTCAATTCCTGATCCGCATGGTGACGAACTTGCCATTGTCATGGTCGAGTGTCGAGAGAATGACAAGCAGATACGGCTTGACCTGACCAAACGATTAAATCGATTAATCCGTCAGGGGTTGGGGATTGACTGTATAATTGAACTGGTTCCCCGTAACACCTTAACCCGTACAACATCAGGAAAGCCATCCCGCCATGCAACCCGCAATGATTATTTGCAGCAGATTGCCACAGACCAACCAGAAAACAGTTCTGAGATCAATGCGTTATCTGTAAAGTGAGCTGTTTGCAGAATTCGGTTGCAGTAAATCCAGTTACCCATAATGATGTTTTAACAGCAGCAGCATATTTTATTATCACCAATACTGGTGCATATTGAAACTTTTTATGTCTCGTACGATTGCGATAACTGGAGCGACTGGATTTATCGGCAGCGTGTTAGTGAAACGGCTGGCCTCCACCGGTTGGCAGATTAGGGCGCTGGTCCGTTCCACATCACTCCATAAACGGCTGAAAGACATCGAAGCAGAGTGGGTTGCCGGTGACCTTGAAGATACGGAAAGTCTTCAACGGTTGGTTGCTGGAGCAGATGCGATTGTGCACTGTGCCGGTGCTGTCCGCGGCGCCAGCCAAGAGGATTTCGACCGCATTAATGTTGACGGCGTCGCACGGCTGGTACAGGCTGCAACGGCACAGAACCCCAAACCTCGTTTTTTATTGATATCCTCTCTGGCCGCCCGCGAACCGCAGTTGTCATTTTATGCCGCAAGCAAACGAAATGGTGAAAAGGCGCTGGCCTCTCATTCGGGCAATATGTTCTGGGGTGTTTTGCGGCCGGCGGCGGTATATGGACCCGGGGACCGTGAAATGCGGCCCCTTTTTCAATGGATGTTCAGAGGCTTGGCTCCAGTGATCGGCTCCGACAAAAATCGTGTTTCACTTCTCTATGTGGAGGACTTGGCTGACGCAATAGTCTCCTGGCTGCAAAACAGTAAACATTCGCAACGGTTCTATGAAATGCATGACGGACACCAGAGTGGTTATTCATGGCCGGCAATAATAGATGTTGTCGAACGTTAGAACGGCAAATCAATATTTCGGGCCAATATTCCGGTATCTTTTGTAAAGATGATGGCATCGGTTAACCTCATGGCGGCAAATGTTTTTGGCGGTTCGCCAATGCTGACTCCTGGAAAGGTCAGAGAGTTGATCCATGCAGACTGGGTAGCTGATAATACTCAATTGAGCAGTGAAACCGGTTGGGCGCCCCGGGTTTTACTGGAAGAAGGGCTACGGCAAACGTTTGGACCTGTAGGGTAATCAGCTTTACATTTAAAGTATAAACAGATAAACAAAAAAGGATAGTAAGTCACATGCCGACAAACGAAGAAGTATTGCAACAGATTCTTGATATATTGAAGCCGATGGTGCCGGAAAATGGCCCGCAGCTCACAGCAGGGTTGGACCTGGTTAATGACCTGGGCCTTGACTCGCTGAAAGTTATGGCAATTCTGGAAACCTTAGAAGATACCTTTGACATTTCCATACCAATTAATATACTGCCGGAGATCCGTACAGTGGAAGATTTAGTTGTCGAAATCCAAAAGTTAACTGAAGATGAATGATAATGGCTATTTTTGATAAGTTTCAACAGCTGGCAGAAGCCCGCCAGGCGATGGAGGAAAACTGCAGCGATTTTTTTAACATCGTTATGGAGGATATTTCTACAGCTACCGAGGCCATTGTCAACGGCCGCAAAGTGATTCTCGCCGGCACGAATAATTATTTGGGCCTGACGTTTAACGAGGAATGTATCCGTGCATCTTGCCTGGCAGTTGAAAAAGAAGGTACTGGTACAACCGGTTCACGGATGGCCAATGGCACATTTTCAGGGCATGTGGCATTAGAACATGAACTGTCTGATTTCTTTGGCCTGAGTCATACCATTGTGTTTTCAACCGGTTATATAGCAAATCTTGCAATGCTGTCAACCCTCGTCGGCCCCGGAGAAGTGATTCTTTTAGATGCTGATTGTCATGCCAGCATTTATGATGGATGCAGGCTGGGGGGCGCTGAAGTTATTCGATTCCGGCATAATGATACAGATGACCTGGAAAAGCGTTTGCAGCGGCTTCAAAAAAGAAATACCAATGTCCTGATTGTTGCGGAGGGACTCTACAGTATGATGGGCGACAGGGCGCCATTGGCGGATATTGCCTCTTTGAAAAATAAATACGGGGCATATCTGGTTGTCGATGAAGCGCATTCTTTGGGTGTTCTGGGAAAGAACGGCCGTGGATTAGCTGAAGAAGCTGGTGTTGAGGAGTCCGTTGATTTTATTATCGGTACTTTCAGCAAAAGTCTTGGTGCGATAGGCGGTTTCTGTTCCAGCAACCATCCTGAACTGGATCTTATTCGTTATGCGAGCAGGCCTTATATCTTCACCGCCTCTTCTTCTCCTTCAACCATTGCATCCACCCGTACGGCCCTGCGGATTATGCGGGCTAAGCCAGAGCTGCAGCACCAACTGTGGGATAATGCCAATTTGTTATATAAGCGGTTGAAGGGGCTGGATCTCAACGTTGGGCCGGAGGCAAGTCCCATTATCGGGGTTCGCTATAGTAACGTGGAAGACGCGTTTGTGATTTGGAACTCCCTTTTGGAACAAGGTATATATGTAAACATGGTGCTGCCGCCGGCCACGCCTGATGGCGGAGCACTCCTGCGCTGCAGCCTCAGTGCTGCTCATTCAACCGAACAAATAGAAAAAATAGGCGATGCTTTCGCTTCTTTAACAATCAACCAGGACTAACGTATTTATATCACTCGACCTGAAAGTCAGTTTCTGTTTCGTCGATTCTTCCTTTAGTATCAAGTTCAAGCCATGCGTTTAATCATTACATTTTTCCAGCGTTATCCAGCTCAAAGCATACTTACCCTTACGGCTATGCTTTTTGCCGGCATTGCCGAAGGGTTTGGGATGGCGATGCTGCTGCCGTTACTGGGTATTGCTATTAGCAGTCCCGGTGGAACAAATATTTCTGCACAGCAATCCAAATCTGTCCTTGAACAGATGGTAACCGGGTTTTTTGATGGTGTTGGCCTGAGCCCGACAGTCGGTGTATTGCTAATAATTTTTGTGTTGAGCATTATACTGAAAGCCGTCCTGGTCCTTATTGCCAATAAAAAAGTGGGCTACATGGTTGCCCAGGTGGCCACTGATCTTCGCTTGGCTCTCATACGTGGCCTGTTTGCTACTCGTTGGGAGTATTATGCCCATCAGCCGATTGGCCGGTTTGCCAATGCATTTGCCACAGAGGCCACCCGCTCTGCGAAAGCGTATCTGTTTGCTATCCGGGTAATGGCACTGCTTCTGCATGCGGCCGTATATGCATCGGTAGCCTTAATGCTGGCATGGAAGGAGACCCTTATTACCCTGGGTGCCGGAATAATAATACTGTATGTTCTTCGACGTCTTGTTACCAAGGCCAAAAAAGCCGGCACGCGTCAGACCAAGCTGCTTAAATCTCTGCTTTCCCGGTTAACCGATACCCTGCAGTCCATAAAACCACTGAAAGCCATGGCCCGTGAAAACATGGCCGATCTGGCCCTGCAAAAAGAAACATTAAAATTGAACAAGGCCCTACGGAAACAGGTGTACAGCAAAGAGGCACTTAAGGCACTCCAGGAACCCCTGATCACCATCTTTGTTGCCTCCGGACTTTATGTGGCGCTGGTCTGGTTGAATATGGAACTGGCAACCGTGATAATCATGGTTTATATGCTGGTGAAAATATTAAAAACCCTTCAAAAGGTTCAACAGGAACATCAGGCCCTGGTCATTGCTGAAAGCGCCTATTGGTCACTCTGGTCAAAAATCAAAGAGACCGAAGATGAGAAAGAGGAAAACATCGGCACATGCAAGCCTTCCTTTAGTGACTCAATCCGTCTGGAGGGAGTTAGTTTTTCGTATGACCAGCAGCCTGTCCTGAAAAATGCATCGCTGACGTTTCCCAAAGGGTCATTTTCGGCAATCATTGGGCCTTCCGGTGCAGGAAAGACAACGATAGTTGACCTGATTACCGGTCTTCTTATACCCCAGGAAGGCCAGGTGTGGATTGATGAAATGAAGCTGACTGACATTGATATGAAGGGTTGGCGACGGATGATAAGATATGTACCCCAGGAAACGCTGCTTCTGCATGATACAGTGCTTGTTAATGTAACCCTCGGCGATACAAAATTTAACGAGAGTGATGTTGAGAGTGCACTGCGTGATGCAGGGGCCTGGGATTTTGTGGCTGAGATGGCTGACGGAATCCACACCGTTGTTGGGGAGCGGGGCAGCCGCCTTTCAGGGGGCCAGCGGCAGCGTATTACAATTGCCCGGGCCCTGGTGCATAAACCGGAGCTGTTAATCCTGGATGAAGCGACCAGCGCACTTGATCCCGCCAGTGAAGCTGAAATTTGCCAGACACTGCGTCAACTGAGTTCCAAACTCACTATTCTGGCAATTTCACACCAAACAGCCTTGTTGGATGCAGCAGACAGAGCATACCGATTGGCAGGTAACATTGCCGAGATTATAGAATAAAATAAAGTTTGATGGCGTCGTACGAATGTATCATGATTGGCTAAGACAACAACCGGTTGGTGTTAAAGCTTAAACTCTTCCCCAAGGTAAATTGCCCTGGCTGTGGGGCTGGCGGCAATGAGGTCAGGTTCGCCAAATTCCAGAATTTCTCCATGGTTGAGAATATATGCCTGATCGCAGACCCCGAGGGTTTCGCGGACGTTATGATCAGAGATCAGTACACCAATCCCTTTTTCTTTCAACTGTACGATAATATTTTGAATATTAAGGACAGCAATAGGATCAACTCCGGCAAAAGGTTCGTCCATCAATATAAATGCCGGTTCAATAACCAGGGCCCGGGCGATTTCAAGACGTCTCTGTTCGCCTCCGGATAGAGTATAGCTCATATTTTTTGCCACGTCTGTTAAACGAAAATCCATCAACAGCTGCTCCTGGCGCTCCTGCCGTTCAGACTTGCTAAGATCAAGGGTTTCCAGGATCGCCATAAGGTTGTCCTCGACTGACAACTTGTGAAAAATAGACTGCTCTTGGGGGAGATAGGATATTCCGGCCCGGGCCCGGGTATATATGGGCAAGTCGGTCAAGTCTTGATCGTCGAGAAATATCCTCCCTTTGTCGGGCTGAATCAGACCGACGACCATATAAAAGGTTGTCGTCTTGCCGGCGCCGTTCGGTCCTAACAGGCCGATGACCTGTCCGGAATTGATCTCCAGGCTGATACCGCAAACTACAGTCCTGCCTTTATAAGACTTCTCAATTCCCTGTACTGAAAGTTTTCTGGCCATTAATTATACGGTTTTTTCTTTATTATTGAGGATAGTTATAAACTGTCCATGCCGCCGAGAAGGGCTTTCACATTGCCTAATAGAAGCAAGGTCCGATCTGCAACATCCATCTGCATGCCTTTGCCACTCACTACAAAGTGATCAAAACTTATTTTTACCATTTCATCCGTCTGCAGGCTATTGGTAGATTCTTTATATTCAAGGGAGTCAGTCAGCAAGGTATTGCCGGGCGGACTCATAACCTTCACATTGGTGCGGACTTTTACTGTTCGGTATTCAGGCAGCAGTTCACCCTGGTCGGCGGTAAGTACAATATCGCCCATTTTCCGGTCAAAAAATACCATCCGCACATTTTTTATCCGGGTGATGCCATCTTCCATTGAGTGGGCGGCCGAGTCAGCCATCAGAGTCCACAACGGTTCTCCGTCGCGGGTTTTGGTATATTTTATATTTTTAAGGGCTAAATCTACGTTGTCGGGAATAGGTTCAAAGGTTAACTCCGGCCCCAAAGCAGGGTAATTGCGCAGTGCCAATACTGTCAGCCCTACGGTTATAAAAATAATGACAAGAGTTAAAAGATTACGGGTAGTTAACAATCTTACCATAGAATACTTCTTATATTATTCTACGCTGAATTTTTGTTGTAATCATTCAGGTCGATTTTGATCTCTCTTTCCTTGATATCAATTTCCTGTTCGACCAGGGTGTCAAAATTAATATCATGCTCAATAAGTGAGTTCAGAAAGGACAAACAGTTCTTTCTCTCGCGGTCACGGTCTTTATCCAGGGTTTTCAGTTCACTGGTAAGATGGATGCGTAATTCCTCTAACTCTTCCGTAGATTTCTTGTCATATAATGCATTGCTCAGCTGCATCATCTGTTGAGTGAGTGTATTCAATTGTGCTTCTATTGCATTAATTTCCTGCTGTAAATCAACCCACTCTTCAATTAATGAAATATCTTTATCCGTAACAGCCATGAGCAACTCCCTGTTTTATTTTAATCTAATTAAATATACTTAAATTCCTAATAGGATGGAAGTCCAATTGTAATGAATTCGTAAAAAGTCTCGCAGTCATCCACGGGGCCTAATAAAATCAACAGATTACGGGCGTAATACCTGTCGGCAGAGTACTTTCGGAGTCTCACTTCGCTCCCTATCTGCGAGGCCGACAATCGTCAATAAGGTTACAAAAATACATAATAGGAGTGATTTCTCATAAAATAAGGGAATGCGCAGCCATATTTCAGGGGTTTACCTTATAGCTCTTTTTTATATTTGCCGTATTATTGTAGATGTAATAATTTAGGAATATTTCTCATATAGTAAAATATAGCAAAAACTATTTAAATAACTCAAAAAAAGAAAAAGGAATTTAAGGTGAAACAAATGAATATCTTGAGGAAAAAACTCGAACTGGCAAACAATACCCGCAATATCCTGCTCTGTGCAATTATTGGATTGTTCTTATCAGTTGGCTTAATCAGCTGCGGTTCCAGTGGATCCGGGCCGGCACAGGCCCCCAAGGCCTTTATCCAGGACTTCATTGCCAAGCATCAGGTCATGGTGGATACCTCTCTCGTTGAATTTTACATTAAGGATGAACAGGCCCAGGTGGCAAAGCTTATCGATAAGTCGATCAGCAACCTCAAGGCCCAGGGTACCTTGGAAAGCCTGCAGCAGGCAACGTTTGATTTTTCCAACCTGCAGTTGGATGTTTTGGGGGAAAAAGAAGAATACGTTGATGACGAACCAAAGACCTTTCTCAGGGTTGCAGTAAAGGGCAGCTATACAATGAGCCAGAAAGACGCGACCAAAACTATACCTGCCGATGACATTATTATTCTTGAAATGGTTGGCAATAACTGGAAAGTCACCGAGACTATCAACCCCTGGAGTTAAAACCGGTTAAAGCTACCAGCTGTCCAATAGAAAAAGGGGCCGAGCAAGGCCCCTTTTTCTATTTCGGTCCAGAAAATCACGTCCTATGGGGATGGATTCTTTACTTGGTTTTTTATTTAGCCAGGGTCAACTTTCTCTGGAAGAATCACGGGACAATTTGCCGAAGCGTGATTATTATTCGGGCTTTTCAGAAAGCACCCGCCATCTGATTGGTTCAAAGGTATAGATAGTGCCGCATTGCGGGCATCGTATCCTGGTATTGTTGATTATATCCTGTACCTTATCCCACATGTTTTTTTTGCATACCCCACATTTCAGTTCCCTGAAATCGTTATAGATGTATTCATTCTCATCTTTCAGTACTTTCATGTGTGATATCTCCTGAAATGTTTATGTTTATCTGTATCAGTATAAACCTTACTTTTTATATCAATTACCGGAGTCCCGTCAAGAATATCAAGGCCTGATACTTCCAAAAGGTTCTCCTTGATATCCACAACGTGCAGTTCAGAAACAGCTATGGGATTGGGCCGGACAGGGCTCCTGGTAGAAAACACGCCGCGCTTTGGCCTGCTTGTATCGCCCCTTGGATGCACCCTCAGAATATCGCGCGCCGCTTTGTGCAACCAGAAAAGAACCATAATGGTATCCCCTTTATTGACCCCCTCAAGGGCAGTCAGAAATTCTGGAAAAATTTCAATTGTCCCTGGCTGACTTGATATATCATAGTTCTTGGGAGCGAGTTCCTTGCTCGTAATATCACAATGCAAAATGCCAATCGGTTGAACAGTAAATGTCTCCATGAATAGCAATATCTTTATGGGAAAATGTATTAATGTTCAAGAAAAAATTTCTAAAGACCGGTTTAATGTTATTTGTAAACCCCAGGTCTCTGACTCAATAACTATTTGCAAAACCAGTGGACAATGTACTGAAGGTGGCGTATATCAAACTATTGCACTTGGGACATAAAAGCGTGTAAATAGTATGTGTACTGAAATATATGGATTTGTTTTGGAAACTTTGCAGGAGAGAAAAGGTGACTGCAGAAACAAATGACAGAATCCGACAGGAATTTCCCAACCTGCCCGACAGGCTGCTCGGCTTGGGTGAGATGGCCGAAAACCTTTGGTGGAGCTGGCATCCAGCGGCGCGCATGGTCTTCAAATCGCTGAACCGGCAGGCATGGAAGGAAAACAGGCACAATCCTGACAAAACCTTGAAGGAACTTCCGCCTGAAATGTTACAGGCTGCTGCCAAGGATGCAGATTACCTCAGGCACTACGACCTG
>PVMK01183683.1_pt1 | contig 17577 bp, 13 predicted proteins | sample 1853481 | NCBI WGS metagenome assembly PVMK01 (sample SAMN08533507, study PRJNA380276) | Marine sediment metagenome, whole genome shotgun sequencing project. | reverse complement strand
GCCACACCACCATCGAACCTGCGACCACGTACTTCGGTCGTTGGGAGGAGGGCGAGTTCAACTATCGCGCGGACCTCGAGACCTTCAGCGAGAATTGCGCCAACTGCGAGGCCGGCAACTGTTCGAACTCCTGCCGGCGTGACTACGTAACGATGGACCTCGAGACGACTCCCGGGTCCCTCGGCGACGAGGTCGGCAAGCTGACCACGGTAGCTTGGCGGACACCAGAAGAGGCTGCGGCCATCGACAAGGGGCCAAGCGGCCTCTTCGACGAACCCGGCAAACAGGACCAGCTCGCAAGCTGCGCTGTGCAGAACTTCTCGGAGTTCCTCTTCAGCCGCGAGCTAACCACGAACGAAAAGAGTGGGTGGCTCCCCGACCAGATGAGCAACTTTCGAAACAATGGCTATGACTTCATCCGGATGGCCAAAGACATCGTGATGGACCCACGCTACCGTCGGATCGACTGATCCGCCGGTCGCAATAGGTGCTCTACGGCCGGCGTCACGGGTACGCCGAACTCCTGGAACTGTTGGCGAATCCACGGGGCGGCATCCGCGATCGACGCGAACGGCTGGATGGGAACCGGGACTGGGGCCACCCAGGTGACGGCTTTGAGAGCGCCGCGAATCAACGCGTTGCTGAAGAGAACCGCGATCCCAAAGTGCACCTCGCCCGCCAGGGGGCCCGTCACCTGGAACCACTCGGTGAGACGCTTGCGTTGGGAGGCGGTAATCGCCGTGCTCAAGCCTCGCGAGTCGAGGATCGCGGCAAAAAGGATGCGTCGCTCCACATACTCGGTGTAGCGAGTGATGAAGAATTCGAAACCGTCGTCGCAGAGAGGCTTCGAAGGGAACCGCACGTATAGAAGAGGCCACGCGGTATCGTCGAAGGTGAGCCCGAACTGATGGGTCACGTTCGGGACTGCGCCTGTCGTCATGTACTCTCGTCCCCGACCGCCGGCGGCAGTGTAAGGCGGAACCGCGTCTCTTTGTCGTTGCTTGCGGACACCTCGAGCCCACCGCCGAGCTCTTCGGCGATGCGCTTAGAGATCGCAAGCCCAACCCCAGCCCCGTGTAGACGCCCACCGACGCCGAAGGGCTTGAACACATTGTTCACCTGGTCGGCATCGATCTGCGGCCCGTTGTCGGACACGTCGAGCACCGCCTTGCCGTCGAGGATGGCGGTCGCCACGCGGACCACGCCCTGACGCTCGGTCCGGCTAGCGGCCCGTTGAATCGCATTGGCCAGCAGGTTGAGCGCGATTTGCACGATGTTGGTGCGGGTCGCCAGCACCTTCGGCTCGACCCCCGTCGCTACTTCGATCAGCGCGCGCCCGCGAAGCCCACTGCTCTCGGCCTTGCGCAAAGCTATACGCACGGCCTCGGCCAAATCGACGATCTCGGCTTCGACTTCTTCCGGCGCCCTCGCCATCTCCTCGGTCAGCTCGAGAATTCGCTTTACTCCGTCTCGCGCGTCGGTCACCGCGGTGTCGACCTGCGCCAAAATCCCGCGTGCCCGCGTCAGGTCCGGAGTCGCTTCTCCGAGCGCGGAAGCTGCGGCTCCGACCGAGGTCTCGATCACCGTGAGGTTGTTGCGAATCCACCCCACCGGGTTGCGAAGCTCTTCGGCGAGCCCGCTCGCCACGACACTGAGCGAGTACGCACGTTCGGTGTCGAGCAAGCGCTGCTCGAGTTGCTTGACGCGCGTGTTCAGCGTGTAGAGATCGATCGCATCGCGAAGCTCGGCCCGAAGCACCTCCGGCTCCCAGGGCTTGCGCATGTAACGACGCACGTGTCCGCGGTTGATCGCATCCTCGGCCGCCTGAAGGTCCGAGTAGGCCGTGATCAAAAGCCGAATCGTATCCGGGTATTCGGTCTCGACCTTTTCGAGAAGCTCGATCCCCGTCATCCCCGGCATTCGTTGGTCGGTAAGCACGACGCCGATCTCGTGCTCCTTCATCAAGGCGAGCCCGTCGGCTGCACTCGAGGCGGTCAGGACCGGAAAGTCGTCCCCACAAACCGCCTCGAAGACAACCAGATTCGGTTCTTCATCGTCTACGAATAAAACGTGCGCTGTCATGCCGCCTGCTCCATGGCTGGGATCTCCATCACAAAGCGAGCCCCCCCACCGGGCCTAGGTTCATATCTTAGCTCACCACCACACTCCTGCGCGATTCTTCGACTCAAATGAAGCCCGAGCCCCGTCCCCTCGCCTTCCACTCTCGTTGTAAAGAACGGGTCGAAGATCCGATGCACCATATCGGCAGGCACGCCCGGCCCATCATCAGCGACTGTGACCGAGATCACTTTTTCCCGTTGCTTGATCTCAATCCAGATGTTCTTAGCGCTGGAACGCGCGGAGTTGTCGATCAGATTCAAAAGCACCTGATTGAACGCCCGTGCAGGTACGAACACGTCCCCCGTCACTTCGTAGTCCTGATGCACCGTGACGTTCCTCATCTTGTGGTGGAGTAGGTTGAGCGTGGACTCAACGGCGGTCCGGACGTTGCAGGGCGCGAGGTCAGTCCCGTCAGCCGGGCGAGCGTGGGCCCCTAACGCCGAGACGATACCGTCGATGCGCTCGATGCCATCGATGATGACGCCCAGCAGCTTCTCGCTCGGCACGCGCGTTGAACCCCCTTGCTCCAGTACTTTGGCGGCGTTGACGACGGCGTTGAGCGGGTTTTTCACCTCGTGGGCAAGGCCGGCTGCCAGAGTGCCCGCCGAGGCGAGACGGGCCTGGTCAGCAAGCTGGAGCGACAGGCCGCGCATCTTGAGGTGGGCACGGATGCGGGCGAGAAGGACCTGCGTGTGGAAAGGCTTGGACACGAAATCGTCAGCGCCCGCTTCGTAGCCCTCGAGCGCGGTCTCGCTTTCGCCTCGTGCGGTCAGCAGGATGACGGGGATCTGTCGTAGCGCAGGGTTGTCTTTGATTGCCCGGCACAGATCGAGACCGCTGGTAACGGGCATCATCACGTCCGTCAGAACGAGGTCCGGGCGCCGCTCCTTGATCAAGTCCAGTGCTTCTGCACCGTCTCGTGCTGCGTCGACATGATAGCTCTCCGACAGGACACCCACGATGAAGCCACGCAAATCGTCCTCGTCTTCGGCAACGAGCACCCGCGGGACCCGACCACGATCGAGCAACACCCGCGCCGGTGGCTGCTGGCTCTGGCGGATCTCCATGGTCACTTCCTCCATAGGTCGCTCGTGCTCGGAAGTGACTCGATCTTCGATGCGACGGCCCGGGTGAACGTCCGCGTGGGCTTGTCGTCGCTCCAGGATCTCGGTGTGGAAATGTCCTTTGCCGCTTTGGAGGAATAGGGTGAACCTTGAGCCCTCGCCGAGCTCGCTTTCGACCGTGACCGAGCCTCCGTGAAGCTGAGCGAGCTCGCGTGCGAGCGAAAGCCCGATGCCGACGCCTCCCTTTCGACGCCGCTCGGAGCTTTCGGCTTGGTGGAAGCGCTCGAAGATCCGCTGCTGCTGGTCTTTCGAGATGCCGGGTCCGGTGTCGCAGACCTCGACCGAGGTGCCCACGGGCTTGTGGATGACACGAACATCGATGCGGCCGCCGGAGGGTGTGAATTTCATCGCGTTGCCGATGAGGTTCGTCAGGATGATCTCGATACGGTGCGGATCACCGAACAGCTCGGGCGGTTCGCCCTCAGAGGAAAACGTTAGCTCGACGTCCGTCGCTTCTGCAGTGGGTGCGGTATTTTCAGTGACTCGCTGCGCGAGCTTTTCCACATCGATTTCCATCACGCGCAACCGCAGGCCCCCCGCCTCGAGTCTCGCCAGATCGAGGAGGTCGTCAATCATCCGGAGCAGTCGGACTGCGTTGCGACGAACGACCTTGAGCGCATCGCGTTCCGCGCTCGGTCGGAGCTTATCGAGCAGTTGATCGACCGGAGAGAGAATCAAAGTGAGGGGTGTACGAAGCTCGTGAGAGACGTTCGCGAAGAACTTGCTCTTCAGCTCGTCGACCTCTTGCGCCTGCCTGAGGGCAGCGGTCAAGTCAGCTGCTCGTTGGCGTTCGGCCTCCCGCAAGGACTCGGTAATCAACTTCTCCTGCTCGAGAGCATGCCGCGCGTCGTGCTCGCGCTTTGTGGCGTTGTACCGAGTCACCGTCAGTACGACGTTGAGGAGCACGCCCGTCAAGAGGTATCCGTGAGCTGCATCCGCCTCGTAACCCCCGATCTCAATTTGGGCCATCGCGGCCTCACCGATGGCCAAGATCGCCAGAGCGTTGGTGAGCCCCCACCACCACTTCCACAGGATGAAGGAGGCAGAGGCCCATTCGAGCATGAACAGAACGATGACGTGGCTGAGCACATATTCCGGCGTGTCGGGAATCATCGCCGCCGTCGCGGTCGCCCACGTGAGAAACCAAACCCAAGCAGCCATGTTCTTCCAGAACGGCGCCTTGGCCCGTAGCGCAAAGAGTGTGAGCGCCGCTGCAACGAGCACCGCGACGATTCGATAGGCCAGGAACTTCTCTGCGAACTCCGGAAAATCCTCGAAGTCCGCGGGGCTCCACAACAGGTACAGGAGTCCGACTACCGCGATCCACGGAATCAGTAGGCGCGCGTTCTTGTCGGCCAGCTTTCCCTTGAGAGACAGATCTGCGCTCTGGCTCGAATCGACAGTGTTGGTCCGGTTGGTCAAAGCGTTCAGGTGCATTGCGGCATTCGCTGTGTGTCCTCTTTGGTATTTTACACAAAAGACGGTATTAGGGTCGAACTCCGCGCGTTGTCCTGAATGCCTGTACCGTTGGGAATTCGCGATCTTAGTGCTAACGCGTGTGCTTCTGTGCGACAATCCGGCTTGCCCCTAGCCCCTGGCCTCGCCCGTTGTTATGAGCCTTGAACTCAAATCGAACCTCGAAACTGCCGTCTCGGGGAGGCGAAGCCGGGTGCCCCTCAGGGTGATCTACGAGGGACGCACGGCGGTCGTGGTCGTCGCGGAAATGGACGCGTCTCTGGCCCAGCACTGGGAGGCATCAAGAAACACGGCGTTCTGGAACGATTTTCAAGACATAGGAATCGCCGCCAATGCCGTCGTCATGGTTTTGCCCGGAGTGCTGCCGAAGCTTCCCAACGGTGCCGTCGATTCGCCATCGGTTTTGACAGCGTTTCCGCGCCGTCGCGGCTACCTGCGCGAAGAGTTGGAGGCATGGGTGGTCAATCGCCTTTGTGAGGTCCTCTACCTGGTGCCGTCGAAGTTCGACGCGAGCCAGGATTGGGCTCGCTACGGCGTAGATTCGGCAGTTGCTCTCGAGCTCGTTGCGGATCTGGAGGACCGGTTGGGGATGAGGCTCCCGCAGACGTTGGCAGAGTGCAGAAATCCCGCGGAGCTCGTGACCTCGGCGACCGCGCCGCTCCTCGAGGGCAGTGACGGGCTTCCCTGGTGGCGGTCGCCCTGGGTCAGGGTGGGGCATATCTAATGTCGATCCGCCCGCGCGAATACAAATCCCGCGACCTTCGGTACGTGCCCATCGACCCGTTGGCGCTGACGATTCGAGTTGGCGATATCGTGCTCGGCTGGGTCGAAAACCTGTCTACGCGCGGTCTTCTCATCGCCACTAAGGCTCAGGACCTGCGGGCGGGTGAGATGTTGAAGGACCTCTCACTGCACTGGCATGCCGAGGAGATCAAGCTGCCTACGGCCACGGTGAAGCGGGTCAGCAGGTCGACGCATGCACTGGGCGAAGTGAGGCTTTCGCGGGTTGCGTGCTCCTTCGACAAGCCGCCCGAGGATGCACTTGAGCTCTTGCGTCCGGCAATCCAACCCGCGGCTTATGTCACCGGTGAGCTCCGGCGTGAAATCAATGGCCCCGGAGACTCCGAGCCACCGCTGCAGCGAGACCTTCGTGACTTCGCGGAAAGCGGCACACCGCGGCTGCTCGACAAGTGCGACAGCTTCTATGCATACATGCGTTCTCTTCAGGACACGGGGCACTACCAGTCCCTCTATCGGGCGACGCTGACCACACCGCTCGACCACCGCGTCTCGATCTACAACCCAGCGAGTCGTCGCGAAGAAGACTTCGTGTGCTTCGACTCGAACAGCTACCTCGGACTCCACGTTCATCCGCTCGTCGTGGAGGCGACGTCTCAGGCGCTTGCGGAATTCGGGTACGGGACTCCAAGCGCCCAGCTTCTCAGCGGTACCAACCGCCACATGCGCGAACTCGAGGATACGATCAGCTGGTTCCATGGCCGCAAGGACACGATCGTATTCAGCAGCGGGTACGCCGCCAACATCGGTACGATTACCGCCTTGGTCGGTAGGAACGACATCGCTGTCGCCGACCAGTATAGCCATACGAGCATTCACGACGCATGCGGGTGGGCGAACCCCAAACGGCTCCGTACGTTCCCGCATCGAGACAACGCGGCCCTCCACGGAATCCTGCAGCGCATGTTGGCGGCAAAGCCCGAGGCTGGAAGGCTCATCATTTCCGACGGCGTATTCAGCATGCACGGTTCGATCGCGGACCTCCCCGGCCTCCGAGAAGTGGCCGACAGGCACGATGCGACCTTGATGATCGACGAGGCTCATTCCACGGGTGTGCTCGGGAAGACGGGCCGTGGTCTCGAACAGCACTACGGCTGCGAAGGTGCCGTGGATGTGCTGATGGGCACCTTCAGCAAGGCGCCTGGGACCGTGGGCGGCTACGTGACCGGGAGCGAGGAGCTCATCACTTATCTGCGGTTCTTCGCGAACTCGGGAATGTTTAGCGCGGCGATCCCCGCGGCGCTTTGCGCGGGTCTCAAAGTAGCCTTCGAGATCATGGCGAACGACCCGGAGCCAAGAGAGCGCCTCTGGGAGAACATCCATTGGATCGCTCCCGCGTTGACAGGTGCGGGGCTCAACGTGGCGCCTGCTGAAAGCCCGATTCTCACGGTTTTCATTGGCGATACCACCCTGCTTTGGCAGATCAGCCGTGAACTCTACATGAGGGGCGTCAAGTGCGGGAACGTCTGCTTCCCCGCTGTCCCGCCAGGCGAAGGCATCCTACGAATCAGCGTGAACGCTCGCCACACGCGAGAGGACCTCGAGCGGAGCGTCGAGTCGATCCAAGAAGTCGCGAGCTCCTACGGCATCCTGCACAAGAACAAGGACGAGATCCGCGAGATCGGCGAGCACTTCTCCGAGAGGACCGCCTTGGCAGAGACTGCGTGACTCGTAGTCAGCCCTGGCCCTGCGCTTGACCTGGGGAGCCGGGAACATCCGAGCTGTCTGGCTCCGAAAGAACCGCGAGCTTGCCTGCGACGTAGAGGTCCCTTGCTTTGTGCCGCCGGAGCTTCCCGCTCGTTGTGCGAGGGAGCGTCCCAGGCTGCAGTAGCACAACATCACTGGCGCGGATTCCGTAGTGCAGGACGATCGACTCTTGGATCGCGGCAATCACCTCGGCGCGGTCGAGGTTGTCGATATACGCTCGATTGACCTCTTGGGCGACAATCAGCTGCTCGCCGCTCGGTCTCTCGTTCCCGAATGCCGCGCCCAGAGCTGCTGTGACCGCGCGATGGGAGGCTTGTGTCAGGTCCTCGATGTCCTCGCAGGCGTAGTTCTGGCCCCGAATGATGACGATGTTCTTGAGTCGGCCCGTGATGTACAGCTGGCCGCCCTGCAGCACACCCAAGTCTCCGGTCCTGAGGAACCTCTTGCCAGGAACGCCTCGCAGCTCGGCCGAAAAGGTGGCGAGCGACTCTTCGTCCCGGTTCCAGTATCCCCTGCAAACGCTCGGCCCGGAGAGCCAGACTTCGCCGATCTGGGTCTCGGAGCATCGCCGGTTGGTTTCCGGATTGACGATGACCAACTCGTGTTCCTCGTTGGGAAGGCCGCATCCGACTAGTGTGCGCCCGCCATCCGTATCCGAGGTTACGGCAAGGCCCTGTTTCAATTTGTCTCGGTCGAACGAGAGGCGAGAGTACTCCCGTGATCCCCTGCTGGTCACCATGAGCGTCGATTCCGCGAGGCCGTAACACGGAAAAATAGAGGCTCTATCGAAACCACAACGCGCGAACTTTGATGCGAAGCGATCGAGAGTATCGGCCCGTATCGGTTCGGATCCGTTGAATGCAATGCGCCAGCTCTTCAGGTCCAAGCTCTCCAAGTGGCGATCCGAGATGCGGGCAACACACGCCTCGTAGGCGAAGTTAGGGCCCCCGCTCATCGTGCCTCCGTACTTGGTGATCAGCTCGAGCCACCTAACCGGTCGCTGAACGAACTCGCTCGGCGACATCAACACCGTCGAGAAACCTCCGTAGAGCGGTGCGAGTATCCCGCCGATCAACCCCATGTCGTGGTAGGCGGGCAACCAATTCACCACGCAGCTGTGCTTATCGAATCCGAACTCGCGGTGGATGTGCCGAAGATTATCGGAGAGGTTTTCGTGGGCAACTATGACGCCCTTCGGGTGCGCTGTTGAGCCGGACGTGTATTGCAGGAACGCGATGTCGCCAGGCATGCACTCGATTCGATCTTCCGCGGTCACCGCACCGGTTGGGTCAATCGCAATCACAGCGGGAGTCGCACCGTCGACGAGCCCGGCGCCCTGGACGGTCGCTTGTAGCTTGAGAAGCATGGAGCCGGTCGTGACGATGAGACGCGCTCCCGCATCGCGGACGATCGCGATGGTGTGTTCGAGGGCACCTTCATTTCGCGGGACGGCTGCCGCGACGGCGACTCGTCTCGCGAGGATGCAGCCCAGGAACGCAGCGACGAATTCCGGGCCCGACGGAAACAGAAGCAGCACTCGATCCCCTCGCTCGCCCGTGGCTCTGATCTGGGCTGCTACCGCACTCGTGTACTTCCACAGATCCAGGTAAGTCAGTTGGGAGGCCGACCCCCGGCTGGGTTCGTAAATGATGGCGGGGCATCGGGGCTATCCGACGCTCGTCTCGTACTACGTGAAGAATAGTCGGGTGATCGTGTGCATGGAGCGTCAGATTGTTGATGATCTCTGTAGCACGACGCGCCTCGGGAGTGAGAGACTTCTGACACGACTCGGTTCGAGAGCGTGAAAGATCGACAACTTCCCTTCGGCGTCCAGGACCTGTTTCCAGCACGTCGCATCGGTCGCTCGGCGCGGGGCCGGCGTTGTGTGCAGGGTACCTAGTGTGCGTGGGCACACCGCAGTGCGCGAAGCACGCGCGACGCAGCTAGCCGCCGCCGCAGTAGTCGTCGCCACCGGAGCCTGAGGACACGCAGGTCGAGCCAGGGACCGGAGAGCTCGGACACTCAACAATTGAGCTACACTGATACGTGCACGTATCCACCATGCCCGGCAACTCTTTGCAGAGTCCGACGTCGTCGTGCTCACTGGGTTGCGGGCAATCCGCGTTACCGTTTGCGGGGTCGCAGGGGTCGTCCTTCAACAAGGCCCGCACCGCCTCGCAGGTCGCTAGGCCCTCGTTGATGCCACAGTAGTCGTCCTCGGGGCGCCAGACAAGCTCGTGCGGCTAATCACGATGCGGTACGGATTGGTGCAGCTTCCTCCGAGTACGCTGCTCTTTAGACAGAAGCCAGTATTGCTATCCGGATGTCGCACGCCTTTGTAGGTCATGGCGACGCAGCGATGGTTCTCTATGCACTCGCTGTCAGCCAGGCAGGTCTCGCACGTTTGGCGACTGGCGAGCATCGTGTTGGTGCAAGCGAGGGTTGCGGGGTTGCAGCTGGTTCCGTCGCAATCGGCATGTTCGCTTTCCGGGGTGCATTCAACGCACGTCCCGCTGTTGCACGCCGGCAAGCCCGCGATGCCTTCGCAGTCCGCCATCCCTTCGCATCCTACGCACTCATTCGTGTCGGTGTCGCATCGCGCCTCGTCTGCGTCATTGCAATCCGAGCTTGTGACGCATCCGACGCACTCGAAGTTCTCGGGGTCACAAATCGGTGCGTCGACGGTGCATTGGGTGCTGTTCTCCGTAGAGCACTCGACGCACATCTCGGTCTCCTCGTGGCAGACGGGCCTGGGAGTCGGGCAGGAGCCGCAGATGCCTGCGTCGCCGCCGCCTACTGGCTGATCTTCGAGGACGCAGCTGGTGGTGAGGGTCAGTATCCAAAGTAAGCAAGTGAACGATCTCATTGCCTATCCTTTTTCAAAACCGGAGCCTCAAGTCAATCCCACTTGGGCTCACACGGATTGCGGTGTCGGTGGTTACCTCGGATCGTTCACTCTGGTGACGACGGCGCTTCTCACCGACGACCCACCAGGCAGTGCCGCCGGCGAGCGCGGCGGCCCCGACGACCGACCATGCGGCCACGGCTCCCTTGTTGAGTTGTTGGTTGTCGGTCTTCATGCCGGCTGCTGCTCCGATGCCCACGACGATGCCCGCGCCGCCCGCCAAGAGCACGATGGGCCCTGCTTTCCACGCGTGCGGGAGGCGGGACGTTCGCTTCGGCTCATCGGTCGCAGCGACGGTTGGGCTGGTCCCGATGCCGCCCACCGAATTGCCGCCAGCCGTAGTGATTGCGAACCTATCGGTCTCCAACACGTCGGGGGTGTCCGAGTCGAGCTCGCTCCGCCGTGCGAGGAGCTCGTCGAGCAGGTCCGCCGCTGTCCTTCGCAGGTCACCGTTGATGACAGTACCCGCATTTAGGTTTCGGCCCGACTTTCCAACGAGCGTGAGGGTGAGCTCGCGCCGCTCCCCGGCGCGTGCCCACATCGCTGGCACCAGGCCGCAGGAAGCGCGCGCTCTCCAGCGTTTGTTCGATGCACGCGAGCGTCCCGCAGAGCACCAACGCCCCGCCCAGCACTTCGTCGGCCACTGCCGTGTACCCGCGCTCCTCGAACGCGTCCCTGAGCGCTCCGCCGACACGCTCCGAATACGCGTGCCGAACTCCCAAAGTCCCCTGCACCGGCGCCACCAACACTGTCGCTGTCGCTGTCGCTGTCGCTGGCGCTGACGCTGACACTGGCGCTGGCACTGGCTCTGACGCTGTCACCGGCGCCCCCAGCGCCAGCACCACCCCCCAAACCAATCCCCCCCATCGCATCAGAATGCTCGCCGTACTTGTACCACCGCGCCTTGTCCGCTCACCGACACCGATGCTTCTACCCGAAGCGGTCGAAACAAGTACACCAGCGGCACCGTCAACAACGGCGCGGCCCCCGCAAGCGCAAGCGCCAACCGTCCTGCCTCCTGCCCACGGCTTACGCATGCTTGCACGGCCGACGCGTCTGTGATGTACGGCTCCGGGCAGCGCGTCATGGTCACGCCTTCGTAGATCGCGTACCCGGTGAGCCCGAGCCCGACCGCACCGAGCGTCCAGCCCCACCAGGGGGTTCGCTGGTAGTTCGGCAGGAGCAATGGCATTGCAGCCGTTGTCGTGGCGCCACCGACCGCGGCGAGTGTCCAGACCCCCACGCGCGCGTCCTGCCAGTCTTGGGCTGCCTGTAAGCTCGAGGGTGCGTTGATCAACTGGTCGCCCAGGTTTCCGCGGTGCACGTGAAGCCCGACGCTGGCCCCGATGCTCGCGAGGCCCACACCGAAGAGCGACCACCCCGCGATGCGGTGGCCGCGCGGGCGAGGCACGCCATCCTTCACGTCATCCGTTTCCGTAGCGGTCTTCGCCGCCGCGGCCGCCGCGACTGCACGCCGCTTGGCTGTGGTTTTCTGTTCGGCAAGCCAGCTGGAGCGTGCGATCGGATGCGGCCCCGAGAAGTCGACCGAGCGACCTTCGAAGAGCGCGTCCATCCCGCGGCGCACCTCATCGGCCTCGAGCCCACGGTGGCCGATCGCCAACCAAACCGACGCTGGCTTCTTGCCCTCCGCGTCTAAGTCGATACGCACGACCTGCGCTCTTGGCATGCTCACTACCAACAGGTCCGCCCCGCCCAGCACTCTGGCGACCTGCTCCGCGTCCCGCATCCGCCTCGCCATCCATGCTTCGGGCGAGGCGTATTGCAGATGGAGGACCGGCCGCGTTCGCACGGCGAGCTCGAACGCCGCGTCGAAGACCACGGTGTTCTTGCCGCCCTCTACGGCGACGCGATGAATGCGACCGCGGTGTTCAGGCTCACACTCGACCTGCAATCGATAGGTGCCGACGGGAAGGTCGACGTCGCTTAGCGGCGTCCGCCCAAATTGGATTCCATTGATCCGAACGAGGCAATCGGAGGGTGTGCTCCGTACCTCGAGCATACCGGGTGCCTCCGCGGCCATCTCTTGGTCGACCTCAGCCAGCAGGTCTCGCACCTCGGGGGTGTGTCGAAAAGCAGTCGGTTCGACTCGAGGCACCAAACGACGACACTCGCGCGCTTGTCTTCGGGCCTCCGCGTTGTTCTTGGTTTCGACGTACGCCCGCACCATGAACAAGCACGTGTCGAGTACTTGCTGGGCGCGCGCCGCTTCCCGGTTGAGCTCAGCCGCTGCCCGATCCGCCAACCGCTGTGCCGCTTTGAGCTCTCGCCGCGCTGCTTTGTAGTCGGCGCGTGCCAGATACTTCACCGCAGCCCGCGACCGTTCGACCCAACGGTCGATGTCGCTTTGGCTGATCACAGGCGCAGGGGCCGAGCCCACGACTTCGAAGCGTTCTGATACCCGGTTGACCCGCCACACTTGCTTGCCACGAACCGTGAGCTCATGGCGCACCGCTTCGGCGTTGCCGTGGAGCGCCTCAACCCCTCCATCGGTGCTCACCGGCAGAACCAGCCAACGGGTAGGGGGCGACTTCGGGAGGTCGTCTGCACGAACCGGCGAGATGACAGTCGGCAGAGTCACGGCGAGCGCAAGCAAAGAACCAACGAAGAGCCGCATGCGCCCTCTAGAAGCACCCTAGGAACGTGAGGGCCGAATCGCCGCTCGGAGAGGACTGCATGATGGCCACCGTATCGCCGCTCACCGCGACGTCGACGAGATTCGGGAAGTCGGCGAGGTCGGTGCGTTCGTCGAGCTGTTTGACGACGGCGTTCGTGCCGTCGCGACCGACCGCGATGATCTGTCGACCCGCCACGACGAACCAGGTATCGGAGCCCGCATGGTACGCAAGGTCGGCGGGATCGTCTGCGGGGCCCAAGAGGTTGTCCCCCGGAAGTGAGGCGTTGCAAAAGCTCCCCGCGCGGCACTCGAACGTCAGGCCATCGAGCTCAGCGAGCTGGACGTCGCCGTTGAGAAGGGAAACCATCGCTGGGCCATCGCGCGTCACCGCCAGGGCGGGGTCGGAGCCAGACCCGAGCGGTGCGCCTAGCGCGAGCCGTCCGTCATTGAGCAACCAGGCGCCTTCGATCTCTTGGTTGGCCTCCCACACGATCCAGAAACCCGCGGCGTCGTAGGAGTTCACCAGCAGGACGTCGGGCACCATCGTCGGCGCCTGCTGGGCCACCGCGGCTAGGTCGTCCCCGAACGCGATGATGGAGAAAGTCAAAGGATCCTCAAAGCCCGCCAAGCGGCGTGACGACGCGACCACGCGTGGATGAAAGGGCGGTCTGTAGGCGATGAACTCGGGAGATTGGTCCCACGACTCGTGCAACTGGTGCTGAGCGATGATGGTTGGAATGAGGTTGGAGTCGACGTGTGCCTCGGCTGCGTGGTAGGTGAGCTTGCCCCAAGTGAGGTACACCTCACTGCCGTCCCCGTCCGATTCGAGAAATGCGACTTCGGCGATGGTGTTGAAGGTAGCGTTCTTACCCGTTCTGGCACCAGTCGGGTCGTAGGTCTCGAACTGAAGTTGTCCAGGGAAGGCTCGAGTCACGGCGAACCCACCGTCGACGGCAGCGACCGACCCTAGGCCACCGAACACTTCTTCCTTCTTGACGGCCAACACCCCTTCATCGACCAACCCATCGCAGTCGTTGTCCTTGCCGTCGCACACCTCCGCGGGGCCATTGTCGGGAACCCCATCGCAGTCGTTGTCTTTCCCGTCGCAGACTTCGGCGGTTGGCCCAACGGCCCCCTCACACACGGTGCCGGCCCCGTCACCCGCGCAGACAAACACGCCAGCGACGCATTCGCCGACACCTGCCCCCTCGCCACAGGGTTTGCCGAGCTCCGGCCAATTTTCGTCGACCCCATCGTCGAGGTCATTGTCGACGCCGTCGCAGCGCTCCGCGGTGGGGGCGGGATTGGGATCGGCGGGCGCGCGCTTCAAACACACCCCGTCGGTGTCCACGAACGAGTCCGGGCAGCTCACGTCGCCACAGCCAGGGGGGAGCGCAGCAAGCATCACGAACGCGATCAGTTGCAGCAGAGGGCCGGACGGGGAGACAAGAGGATCTGCGTCTGGCCTTCGGAACATAGCGATGCGCTCGTTTATCGACCTATCGCCATCGAAGTTGCGTACCCGAAGAGCGAAATCGAGACCGCGAAAATACCCGAGCCTGCTGCGCTCGGCTAGCGGGGACACGCTCGCCCTCCAAATCAGGCTTGATTTCAGAGGCTTAGGACCCACACCGCGCAAACCCGAACCAGTCCTCGGCCGCGCGGCCTACGACTGGTCCCGGCCTAGCCACTTGGACTGCTTCGGTGGCTCATAAGCCTCCATTCGCGCCAGCAACGAATCGGGGGCGTCGTCGACGAGAAGCAGCTCCAGGTGCTCGGCCCGAACGAACCCTTCTGCTCGCCCGCGTTCGAAGAGCTGCACGAGCGGCGTGAAGAAGTCCCCGACGTTGAGCAGGGCGCAGGGCTTATTGTGAATGCCGAGCTGCGCCCAGGTTAGCATCTCGAGGGTTTCCTCCCAGGTGCCAAGACCGCCCGGAAGCGAGACAAATCCGTCCGCCAGCTCCGCCATTTTGGCTTTTCGTTCGTGCATCGATGAAACGACATGAAGCTCCGTCAGACCCTCGTGCACGACTTCTTTCTTCATCAGCATGCGCGGGATGACACCGATGACCTTGCCGCCTCGTCGCAACACGGCATCCGCGACGACCCCCATGAGGCCCACTTTCGCGCCTCCGTAGACCACCTGGAGCTCGCGCCGAACCAGAGCCTCGGCCAGCTGATCCGCCGCCTCCGCAAACATGGGCCGCTTCCCAGAGCTCGACCCACAGAACACGCAAACACGCTTCATTTTGGCTGAACCTCGCACGATGTTGGGCCATCAGCACATGGAGCGACTTGTAGGGGCGCGCTTCGGCTGGGCGACCTGCCTGCTATCGAATACCCTAAGCTCATGTCTCTTGGTCGTCTTGTTCCTTTAGTAGCTCTCGTAGTAGCTCTTGCCGTGGCTCTCGCGGCCTGTGGGAGTGATGCCGCGCCGGCGCCTCTCTTACCGCAGGACGTGTTGCGGTGCGACATCACGCAGGAGGTCTGTCAGCGTGCGATTTTCGCGTCGTTGGCGGAGAGCTTGGACGCAGATTCGACGTCAATGCCGTCGATTCGAACGATTTCGGTCGAGCAGTTCGAGGATGAGGTTCGGAGTGGCGTCAGCGATGATGACTTGGCGGGGGACGACCCCGAGACGCGCGGGCTTCGCCTGATCGGGTTCATCCCGGACGCGGCGGAGAGCGCGACCGAGACCGAGATCGACTACCGGGTGAACGCGATCGCCGCGTACTACAGCTCGGGGAACCGTTCGATCACCATCATCGACCGCGACTACGACGTGATCAGTGCGCAATCGATTTTGGCCCACGAGTTCGTGCATGCGATTCAAGACCGTCAGTTTGGAATTCGCTCGGTCTACGCCGACGCCAACACCACGGACGGCGTGATGGGGGCCCGGACGGTCATCGAAGGGGACGCGACCTATTCGTCGTTTGCGTGGGTCTACGACAATCTCGACGACCCGGTCGATTGGGATCAGATCTATCTCGACTTCCAAGAAGGCTCGCGACGAGATGCGGCGGATCTGGACATACCGATGACCGCCTCGGCGTCGGGCTTCCCCTACGCGTTCGGGATCGAGCTTATCGGTCGAGCGACGCAGGACCAAGGCCTCCCGGGGCGCGCGGCGTTCTTCATGGCGCCGCCGCCTTCCGCTCTCGACTCGATGCTCGGTTACGAGGGGTTTGTCACCAATGGCTTTACGTTGATCGACGCCCCGGACGACGCATTCCCATCGCCGGTCGCGGAGAGCGAGCTGGCTCTCGAGGATCGCAACGGTGCTTGGTACGTGTTCGCAACGCTCTTGCGCCTCGGATTGAACGAGCTGGCTGCGTGGGTGTACGCCGGTGAGTGGCGGGGTGATGAGCTCGGCATCTTCGAAAACGGTTCGGAGGTCGTCGCGGTTTGGCGCATTAGGTTCGCGGTGGACCCGAGCTTTATGGTCGATGCGGTCAACCAGTCGGATCGGGACGTCGCTTGGTCCGCCGTGGCCGACGGCAAAGACGTGTTCATCATTGCCGCGGAAAGTGATGCGTCGTTGGCGCTCTGGGAGGTGCAGCCGCTCGACATCGTGGCCGCGGTGCTCGCTTCGGTGCCGGATGTGCGCAAGGGGATCTCGGGCTCGGGTCCGCTCCGCTGCAACCCGCCCCGCATCCCTGTGACCGCGCAATAGAGCGCACAACGTTTGCCTCGAATAGGCTTGACCTCCAGCGCGTCTTCCTCCAAACTAGAACACGTTCTACTTAGGGTGTTTGAATGAAGACTGAGATTTGTGAGCGGTTGGGGATCGAGTTCGATCTTTGCGTTTAGCCACTGCCGGATGTCGTGGCGGCGGTGAGCCGGCTGGTGGGCTCGGGGTGTTGGGTGCGGTGGCGTACAGCCCGGAGCAGCTCGAGCTCGAGCTGAAGTGGATCGACGAGCACGTGGACGGCAAGCCGTACGGCGTGGACACGGTCATCCCGCCAAGTACATCGGCAAAGGACCAGGGCGACATCAGCAAAGAGCAGCTCGATCGAGATGATCACGCCCGCGCACCGCAAGTGGATCAACGACCTGCTCGATCGCAACGCGTGCCGCCGCTTCCGGACGACGTCGAAGAGATCGAAAGCCTGCTCGATGGTCCGCCTCAGCGGACGCGCGCACTTCGAGGTCGCGATGAAGCATCGATCGCGCTCATCGCGAACGCCCTCGGCCCGCGAAGACATCATCAGCCAGGCGCACGACAAGGGATCGTGCTGGTTGCCGCAGCTCTCTGCGGACCGTGAGGCAAGCGATCAAGCAGAAGAGCGCGGCGTGGATATCGTCATCGCATCGGTTACGAGGCGTCACACCGGCGAGATCGGCACGATGGTGCTTGCTGCCGCAGGTGGTCGACGCGGTGGCGCCGACGCGGTGCTCGGTGCGCTGGCGGAATCGGCTCGGGCCGACAGATGGCGGCTGCTCATGGCGCTGGGGCCGCAGGGTGTATGGACGGGCTCGATCTGGCTCGCCACCGAGGAGTCGGACTCGATCGTCGCTCGTGGACAAGCTGCTCGAGGCGGACTCGACCGAAACGGTGCGCTCGCGCTGCATCAGCGGCAAGCCCGCCCGTCAGCTCAAGACGGCATACACGCGCGCGTGGGACGAGGACCCAGAGTGTCCGGGCTACCTACCGATGCCGCTTCAGTTCATGGCGACGGCGGAGGCGACGCAGCGCATCACGCGCTTCGCGCAGAGCGGTGCGGAGGGGTCGGATACGCTGCTCGGTACGCCGGTCGGCCAGGTCGTCGGTCAGATGAACACCCGCAAGCCTGCTCGCCAGGTGATCG
>PVMK01189124.1_pt3 | contig 17584 bp, 22 predicted proteins | sample 1853481 | NCBI WGS metagenome assembly PVMK01 (sample SAMN08533507, study PRJNA380276) | Marine sediment metagenome, whole genome shotgun sequencing project. | reverse complement strand
TTCATCATAACCATCATGAATAATCATTGTATCTTTTGATTTTAAAAATTGAACAGTTTGTCGTTGCCTGATTGCACCCCACCATTTCTTTTTTGCTTCAGTTTTATGAACAAACATTAGATGTTTGTCTGTTAAAATTAACATACCTTCACGTCCTCCAATTGAAAAGAATTTTTTTGACTCTCTCCAAACTGAAACTACATGTGCCTGAATTTTTTCATCAGGTTCCATATCCGTTCATAAAATTGACTTGTTAAAAACTAATACAATTAGCTTTTAAGGAAGACAACTAGACGAATTTTATTGAAAAAAATTCTTATCATATTTGCCTTAGCTTTTGTTTTAATTATTTTACCAAACCAATCATTTTCTCAATCTGATGATAAACTAGTAGTTTTAGAAACTAGTCAAGGGAAAATTGTTATAGAATTTTTCCCTGAAGATGCACCAAATCATGTTAGAAATTTTATGAATTTGACTGAAAGTGAATTTTATGATGGAACTCTTTTTCATAGAGTAATTCCAGGATTCATGATTCAAGGAGGAGATCCAAACACAAAGAACTCTGATAATAGTACCTGGGGACAAGGAGGCCCAGGAACTTCAGTAGATGCTGAGTTTAATTCAATTAAACATAATCGTGGTATAGTTTCAATGGCAAGATCACAAAGCCCAAACAGTGCAGGCTCACAATTTTTCATAGTTCATCAAAATTCTAATTTTCTGGACCAACAATATACTGTATTTGGAAGAATTGTAACTGATGAAAGTTTTGAAACTTTAGATAAAATTACCTCACTAGAAATAGGTCAAAGAGATATTCCTGTAAATATTGATGAAGTAAAAATTACAAAGGCAATAATTGTTAGTCGCTCTGAGGTTATCGATTTACTTGATTTAGGTGAGCCTGAAAGAGTTGTAGAAACTAAGGATATTCCAGAACAACCAATTGAGGAGACTGAAAGTCAAATATTTGAAAATGAAGAACTTGGTGTTGCATTTAGTGCACCTGAAGGATGGTCTCTACAACAACCACCAAAAACTGATGAAAATACACCAGATGTTGTAGCAGTAGGACCAAACCCAGGAGAAATCAACCCTGTAATCTCCTTAAGGGTTATTGATAAGGACGGTAAAACATTTGATGAATTCCTACAAGAAAAGAATTACTTATTACAAGAGGTAATAGCAACTGGTAGTTTACAAATTACTTCTCAAGAAAAATCTACCATTAATGGAAAAGAAGCATACGTAACTGATGCTGTGGGAATTTTTCAAACAAGTAATGGATCAATTAACATAAAATTTAAAGAAATAACCTTTTCTGGTCTTGACAAATTCTACACTTTCGCATATAGTAACGGAGCAGATGACTTTGATAACGAATTATCAAAATTTGATGATTCTATTAATTCTTTCAAAATATTATCAGAACAAACAGAAGATACTACAATAGATGAAGGTGGTGGTTGCCTAATTGCCACAGCAACATTTGGCTCTGAGCTTGCACCTCAAGTACAACAATTAAGAGAATTTAGAGATAATACTATTCTCTCAACAAAAACTGGAGTTGCATTTATGACTGGATTTAACCAACTATACTATGCATTTTCTCCCACAATAGCAGATTTGGAGCGCGAAAATCCTGTTTTTAAAGAATCTGTAAAACTTGCAATTACTCCAATGCTAACGTCACTATCTATACTAAATTATGCAAACATTGACTCTGAGCAGGAAATGCTCGGTTATGGCATTAGTATTATTCTAATGAATATAGGAATGTATTTTGTAGCCCCCAGTAGTATTGATTCAAAGATTTAGAAAATTAAATTTAAAATGATCATAAATTTATGTTACTAGTACATAATGATATTATGACTATAGAGCGCATCACAAAAGATGATCTTATTTCATTTATAGAAAACAATACAAAAATTAGAATTGATAGTTTTGTTGAAAGCGCTTTTGAAACCGCCGAAGAAGTACACTCAGATATTAAAAGAGAAGATGGTACCTCATCATTTTTAGAAACTCATGTTTGGCCAGTAACCTTAGATGTTATCAAACACTATCAAACATCCACTCAGTATCTTACTACACTTCAGATATCATCAGCTATTCTGCATGATGTAATGGAAGACAATGACAGAATTTTGGATCTATATACCTCTCATGCATATGGCTTTGATGCATACTTTAGACATAGATTTGGAGAATATGTGTACACAGTTGCAAATACACTAAAAACAAAACCATTGGAAAATTTTCCTGGTTCTAATGAAGAACAAAAAATGGATAGATTCACTGATTATTGTTCCATTCTTACAAATTCAAAATATGATATTAAGATAATTAAACTTGCAGATCGATTAAACAATATGAAATTCATCTCTCAAATTCCAAAACACGAGAAAATTAAAAGATATCTTAGAGAAGCTGAAGATTTTTACATAGGCTTTTCTCTTTTTCCACCTCAGACACTTGATTTTTACAAGGAAATAAGAAAAGCCTATGATGATCTTAAAAGCATAAAAATTACAGTCTAAAATTTAACCATATTGATAGTGGATTCCTTTTTCACCACGAGGATGTTTCCATTCAGTTTCCTGTGAGCATGTTCCACAGTCAACACATCCTTCATGCTGTATCACCACCTTACCATCCTCTTCAGTATAACATTTAGCAGGACATAACATCACAATTTTTTTCATAAACTCACTTTCGGGATTTAATACTTTGATGTGAGATTCATGGTCATCATTATAACTTAATTTTGCAATTCTATCGGCAATTGACGGAATACTAGGAGTATATGTAGATGAAACAGTTACTCCTAATCTCTCAGCCAACTGAATGGGAACTTTCACATAGGTATCTTCAGACTCTATCATTGGCAAGAGTTTATCATAACCAAGAATATTTGCAAATTTAACTGCAATTCCTCTAAAGGTATTACTTGACATCATTTTTAGGATTGGACCGTACCGTGCACCAATAATATCTTTTGGCACATCTTTTGTTGCATCAAGAAATATCTTCAGATAATCCTTGTCAATTTGTTTCATATCTATCGTATATGGGCTTTCTTCTACTGATTGCAAATAATATTGTCCCATATAGTTTTCAGAAAAATCACCTTTTTCAAGAGATCTTGCTACGGCGTTTGCTGCTCTGACACCATCATCAATTCCAACATTTAATCCCTCAATCCTTGGTCCCAACAAAAACTCCTCGACCTGCAGCATCTCCAATAAATAAAATATTTTTGAAAAATGGTTTTTCCATTCTACATCTTTTACCATCAGGAACTAATTTTGCACCATATTCTGATTCAACATAATCATCTCCAAAAGTCACATCAAATTTTTCAGACATTTGTTTTTCAATAGTTAATAGCTTTTCATGAATAGCTTCATCAGTCTTGTATTTACCAGAATCGATTAGATTTTTTCTTCCACTGGGAGACAAAGAGGACTCTCGAAATTCCTTCCACGTTTTAATTAATTTCGCTACACCGAAACGAATTCGAAGCTGTTCTTCTTGTGGCAAACTCTTATCAATTTCTTTTTTGATTGGTACCACATCTTTGACAAATTCACTTACAAGAGGATTTTTAATCAAGGCATCCATTAATCCGTAGGCTCAACGGGATTTCTCACCAGAGAATCAAAATGGTATACAGCTCCCAAACGACAAGGTATCACGATTAGTATAAAGAAATCCTCCTCCAATATGGTTCAGGGTTATGTCTCCAGCAAAAAGATGAGCAGCTCCCTCATCTGCGCCTACACCAAATCTCTCTTCGATAATTTCCTCAGGCAGTTTTCACTACTACTTTTACTCCTTGGTACAATTGCAGAGGCGTAAACTTTGGTCTGGCACCTACCATCTCAGCTACTTCTGAGTTTACTCCATCAGCTGCAATTATTGCCTTGACTTCAAATTCATCAAGCTCATCAGTTTGTATGATTGCTTTTCCTTCATACCATGTAATTGATTTTACATGGACCCCAGGTATTATTCCCCCACCAACTTTTTCGGCACTTTCGACAGCTTGTTGTGCGAAACCATGAATTGAGTTTATTCATAAGAACTGTGCAGCCAAAATTAGATTGGTAATCATGTGCTTCAGTAAGATCCATAGAATATTCTTTATCTTTAGAAGTTGAATGCAGAATGTATTTTGTAATCATTCTTTCAAATGGAGCATCATCAAGAAAATTTTCATAAAGATCATCAACGTTAGTCACTTGACCTTTTTTTGGTTTTTTAGAATAAAGAATTCCACCTGAGAGATTTTTGGATCCAACTTTGGTTCCAGCCTCTAAAAGAATTGCTTGTTTTCCAAGTTTAGATAACTGTTTTAATGCAGCAAGGCCTGCAGAGCCACCGCCAATTATTACTACATCATATTTTTCCAAAATCAATCAAGCCTCAACAATTTGAATTTGTTTTTTAATTTCTTCAATTAACAATGGAATTACATCTTCCATTCTTCCTTTTATGAAAATATCACACTCATTCTTTATTGGAGCATCCTCATCAGGATTGATTGCTACTACAAACCCAGAATCTTTCATTCCCCATACATGTTGCATTGCCCCACTTACCCCTGTGGCAATATAGAGCATAGCACTTGTTTTATGGCCACTAGTTCCAATCACTCTATCGGGAATCATATACTTTGAATCTAATGATTGGCTAATCGAGTATGGCTTTTTAGACATGGGTAATGTAACACCGATTTCAGCATTCAATTCCTTTGCAAGCTGCTCAACAAGTTTAATATTTTTCTCTGGATCATCTTTGATTCCTCTACCAAAACTAACGATAGTTCTTGGAGTTTCAAAATCAACCTCACTCTGAATTATCTCACGACTGATTACCTTTACTTTGAGGTCTTGTTCATCTATTTCTGGAACAAATTCAATCACTTGACCTTCTCTTTTTGAATCTGGTTCTATTGATTCAAAAACTCCAGGAATTATACTACATGCCTGTGGATGATAATCTCGTTTAAAAGCTGGATTTCGATTATCTAGACAAAGAATTGTAGTCCATAAGAATCCAGAAAAGTCAGGTCTATACATCTCTAAAGTTTTTTCATAGGTTTCTTTAGTCCCACCTGTTTTTTGTTGATGGGACATTTCAATATCTTCTATTACGAGTTGATTAATGTCAGAAGCTAGTCCAGAATCAAGTTCCGCCAAAACAGTAGATGACAAGTGTCTTCCAATACTGTCAGCTGCAAAAAACATGTATCTTGGACGTCTAAAGTCTTCTGCATATTCAGATTCTATCTGTCCGCCAATTTCTTTATCATTTGCAATCTGACTGATTACTTTTGTATAAATCGTATTTCGAATTTCTTCTAATTGTGGATGATCGCAATAAATTACTGAATCGGCACCAATTTCGATTAATTCTTTAGATAATGCCTTGATGTTGTTTCCTAAAACAATAGCAACAACTTTTTCTTTTGAAGAGTATTTTTGATTAAATCCATCCATTAATCTTCTTGCTTCACCTATCATTTCCTTACTAACTGGTAGTATGATTCCCTGCTCAATCTCAATTACAACATACAAGTGACGATATTTTTCTACCATTATTTTATCACCATGGCCTCAAGGGCTTCCTTCATTTTCCCCACAACTTTTTGAAGTTGTTCAGGATCTGAACCATCAACAACTTCAGCTTTTCTTGTAGCAGTTGATTTTGGAACTCTCTCCACTTTGTAAACTATTGTTGGAGAACCTGGAAGTCCAACTAGAGTTTTATCTACACCAAGTTCATCAGCATTGAAAATTTTAAAATAATCCTTGAAATTTTTTACCCTCTCCCTTTGCTTCCTTTCGGTATTTTTGAAAAGATAATCTTTGAGATATAGTATTGTAGCTCGATTTGTAGGTTGGATCAATTGAAATGAAAACCGGTAAAGGTGCTTCAACTTCCTCAATAATATCAGGTGATCCTTGTAAACTAACCAAACGTTTTGCTCGAATTGTCCTAGTTTCTAAATTGATATTGTAACTTGTTACATTTCCCAGAAATGTAAAACCAAGCTTCCAAGCAGTTTGTGGTCCAGTCTGCCCTGTTTCTCCATCAGAAGCTCGGTGACCTGCAAAGACGATATCCATCTTTCCTTGCATTTTTTCAATTCCTACTCTTAACACCTCAGCAGTACCTAAAGTATCAGCTCCTGCAAAAAGCCTATCACTATACAAATGAAGTTCTTCAGAATCAGAAATTTCTTGAGCTTGCTGAAGAGCAAGATCCGCTATTGGAGGCCCCATTGTTCCTATCGAGACCTTTGCCTCATACATCACCTTTGCATAAAATGCAGCTTGAGCAGCAATTGCACTATGAGGTCCTAAGGTATTTTTTGTCTCTGCTCGATTGAGTGTCCCATCAGGATTATAGCTAACATTTCCTTCTGAAAAGTCTGGTTCTAGCTTTATGATTACAGCCACGTTTAGAGACATTATTTTGCCTTCAAAATCGTTTTAATAAATTGGTTTCCTCTAATTTCAGTAACAAAATTCAAATTTGTTAAATTTACCAAATATCATCTACTTCATCAAGATCCTTGTATTCCTTTATTGGTTCTCTATCTGCAAACTTTAATCTTGAAATGTCTCTGTCAAAAAACATATCAATCGTCCAATCTAACAACACCCTTAATCGTTTATCCCATTTAGGAATTTTTGAAATGTATACATTTCTCCATAAAGCCCAAGCCCAAATTCCACTAATATTTAAACCAAAAAAGGAAGCTACACCATTTCTTTTTCCAATAATGGCCATTTGCCCTCTTGACTTGTATTCAAATTTCTTCATATTTTTATTTCTGATCAAGGAATACAAATTGTGAGCAGCAGATTTGGCTTGGGCCTCAGCTAATTGTGCAGTTGGAGGAAATGGCCTTTCAGTTACTGGATCTATAAAAAGAGCACAATCTCCAATTGCAAAAACTCCAGGAAATTCTAAGACTTCCAAAAAATCATTTACAATAATTTTACCACGTTCGGTTTTAAACATGGATCTCTTTATGATATTTACAGGCGTTACTCCAGCAGTCCAAATCATAGTTCTAGTTTGAATTGCCTCTCTTTCTGAGCTGTTTTTATTTTCTGGATCCTCTGCAATTTTTTTCATCATTATCTCGTATCCATCAAAACTAGTGACAGCTGTTTTTAATTTAATTTCAATACCATGCTTTGTTAACAAATTATGAGCAATCTTTGTTAATTTTTCACTAAAACCGGGCAAAATATTTGGAAGAGCTTCTAAAACAGTTACTTTGATTTCATCCTTCTTGATTTTAGGATAATATTTTCTTGCATCCAATAACAAATCCATAATTTCTCCAGCTGTTTCAATTCCAGCAAAACCACCACCAACAATTACAAAATTAAGTAAACTTTTTCTAAGAATGGGATTTGATTCATTTTCTGCTTGTTCGAGCATATCTATCATTCGATTACGGATTCTCATGGCATCGTTTAGATTCTTAATTGTGTAGGCATGTTTTTTCACATCACTCATACCAAAGAAATTGGTCTCACTCCCAAGTGAAACTACAAGAAAATCATAATGGATAGAAATCCCTCTTTTTTCATTGGTTCTCCACAAATTTACAATCTTTCCGTAGGGATCAATATTTTTTACCCTTCCTTCATAAAATGTTGTTTTTTTGATGATGGTACGAATAGGCATTACAATATGTCGTGTAGCAAGTATTCCTGCTGCTACTTGAGGAAGCATTGGTGTGAATAATAGAAAGTTATCTTCACTGATAAGAACAATCTCAATATCATCATCATTTCTAAAATATTTCTCTAATTTTCTAGTACACTCTACTCCTCCATACCCTCCTCCTAAAATGACAATTTTTTTCTTGTTTTTCACCAATAGAACATACTTCCCTAAAATAGGAGAATATATCCTATGAGATCAGATTTTTACTAAAATACCCAAAATCAGACAGTTCTGATAATGTCAGAATGAAGAATATCATATGCTCTGGATGCATCTTTTTCATTTAAAATTATAATAATATTATCTTGGCTGAAAAAAGCATTCACAAGTTCAATTCCATTATCATGTAAAACCTCTGCCACATAAGATACTACATCAGATTTATTCTTGTTGGGAGGAATTGAAATTTTAATTTTCGCTAAACCTGTACTAAAAATATTATCTTGATCGGGAAGTGAATCAAAAATTTGACGAATACTATCTATGTCTTCTGTAAGAAATCTAAAAGAGTCAGATGATCTAAAGAAGTCATAGTTACTAGTAATTTTCGAAAATTTATCTAAAATAATTAAAGGATCGACACCTTGAGAATTATTAATTGAAAATTTAATATCCACTATCCCATCTGTAAGAGATAATCTAGCATTTTTCAAAACTGAATTTTCTTCCACTTCATCTTTTATTTCAAAAGAATCTGCATATCGTTTGATTGCTACTACTATGGTATTCAAATTCACAGAATTTCCAAGAACTCTCTCCACATCTGATTGAATCTTTACAGCAAGAGCAGTGTAATTGATTAAATCCATTTTCATACAATCAAAAATTGAACGGTTTCGAGTAATGATCTCCCTAACTACCTCAGGGACTGACATACCGGTTAGCCTCATCAATTAGTATTATATTATGTCAAATATATTTGCATTATGTAAAATATTAAGATGATGTAAGTAATACTTATATAATGTCATATATATTACATATAGTAGATAAATATGACAATATTTGATGATGAATTCAATAGACTCTTCCGAAAAATGTCAAGCTCTTTTTTCAATACAGATGACATTTTAGAAGAATTCAAAACAAAAGGAGCTAATGCAGGTCCATATTATTACGGTTATACTATGACCGTTGGTCCTGATGGAAAACCAGTTGTAAAAGAATATGGAAATGTAAAACCAGAATTACTTCCACCATCTAACACTAGAGAACCAATTGTTGATACAATTGTTGATGAGAAAAAAAATCTGGTAAAACTAATAGCTGAGATGCCAGGTGTTGACAAATCAGATGTCAAGGTTGTGGTACAAGACAAGTCAGTAAATCTTTCTGCAGAACATGGAGAAAAGAAATACCAAGTCAACGTTCCAATACAATACAAAGTTGATGAAAAATCTGCAAAGGCATCATACAAAAATGGAATTCTTGAACTAGTCTTTAAACTAGCTAAAGATGAAAAACCAAAAAGTACAGTGGTGGAGGTTGAATAAACCACTCAAAATTTTTATGGTGATTAAATGAGTGAAATTGTTTTAAAAATAGATGAAATACCACAACAACATGTGGGAAGAGGAAGAGCTATAGTTGATCCAAAAATTATAGAAGATACCAATTGGAATACAGGACAAATTTTAGAATTAACCTATAACAAAAAAACACACGTAAAAGTTTGGCCTGGTTCTCCTGAAGAATATGGAACAGGTTTAATCAAAATTGATGGAATAACAAGACAAAATATTGGTGCAGGAATTGGAGATAAAATTTCAGTAAAATCTGTTGAAGCAGTCAATGCTAAGCAAATTGTTTTATCACCTACTGAAAAAATTGGTATAGACGGATTACAGGAATATATGATTTATAATTATTTGAATCATGTATTTACAACCGGCGATTCCATCGCGTTAAGTACTCAAATGGGAGGAAGAGTACAGTTTGTGGTTACCAGTACCAAACCATCAAAACCAGTAATTGTTACAGAAAATACTATTTTCAAACTAGGTCCTATGACTAAAGCAATTGATGCAACTATTCCACGGATTACATATGATGAACTAGGTGGTTTGAAAAACGAAGTTCAAAAAATTCGAGAAATGGTAGAATTACCAATGAGACATCCAGAATTATTTGAAAAAATAGGCGTGGAAGCACCAAAAGGAGTGCTATTGTATGGACCTCCTGGAACCGGAAAAACTCTATTGGCAAAAGCTGTTGCAGGTGAAACAAGTGCACACTTTATCTCCCTTAGTGGACCAGAAATAATGGGAAAATACTATGGTGAAAGTGAAGAAAGATTACGGGAGATTTTCAAACAAGCTGAAGAAAATTCTCCTAGTATAATTTTCATAGATGAAATAGATTCTATTGCTCCAAAACGAGATGAGGTATCTGGAGAACTTGAAAAAAGAATAGTTTCTCAACTTTTGACATTAATGGATGGTATGAAAAGTAGAGGAAAAGTTGTAGTTATTGCAGCTACCAACAGACCGGACTCTATTGATCCTGCCCTAAGACGACCTGGAAGACTAGACAGAGAAATTGAGATTGGAATTCCTGATGACGAAGGAAGATATGAAATACTTTCAATTCATACTCGTGGAATGCCAATTGATGAAAAAGTTGACCTCAAAAAAATCTCCAAGACCACACATGGTTTTGTTGGCGCTGATTTAGAAGTTTTATCTAAAGAAGCAGCAATGAGATCTCTAAGAAGAATTCTACCTGAAATTGATCTTGATGAGGAGAAAATCTCAACTGAGATTCTACAAAAAATTCAGGTAACCAGTGAAGACTTTTGGGATGCTCTCAAAGAGGTTCGACCAAGTGCATTACGTGAAGTACAAGTACAAATTCCAAATGTTAGTTGGGATGATGTGGGAGGACTAGCAGAATTAAAAGAAGAACTTCGTGAAGCAGTAGAATGGCCTATCAAATACAAAGAAGCTTTTGATTATGTTAACGTAGAAGCTCCAAAGGGTATCTTATTACACGGACCTCCTGGAACCGGAAAAACTCTAATAGCAAAAGCTTTGGCTAAAATGACTGAATCTAATTTTATCAGTATTAAAGGCCCAGAATTACTCTCAAAATGGGTGGGCGAATCTGAAAAAGGAGTAAGAGAAATTTTCAGAAAAGCTCGTCAAGCAGCACCTTGTATCATATTTCTTGATGAAGTAGATGCCCTTGTACCCAGACGAGGAAGTGGCGAATCAGGATCTCATGTAACTGGAAATGTTGTTTCTCAGATTCTAACAGAAATTGATGGACTAGAAGAATTACATAATGTCTTGATAATTGGTGCAACAAATAGATTAGATATTGTTGATGAGGCATTACTCAGACCTGGAAGATTTGATAGAATAATCGAAGTCCCAAATCCTGATAGTAAAGGAAGAGAGCAAATATTCCAAATTCATACCAAAAAGAAACCTCTTGCAAATGATGTAAACATCTCAAAACTAGTAGAACTCACCGATGGCTTTAACGGAGCTGAAATTGCTGCTGTTGCAAATAGAGCAGCTACTGCAGCACTAAAAAGATATGTCAATGGTAAGTTAGAAAACATCAAAGAAATCAAGGTTACACAACAGGACCTTTTAGATGCAATTGATAAAGTCAAGCCTAGAAAGACTGAATCACCCATGATTCATTCAATAAAATAGTCTAAATACTAAGTAAGATGACCTGAAATTATGAAACTCTATCTTGACTTTGAACCTTGCAAAGAATGCAATACAATGATGAAAGACCTAAGCAGCCCTGAAATGTTGTTTGCAGACGAAAAAACAAGATCCGATGAGTCTGCAAAGTTCTTGCGACATCTAACTTATAATCACAATGAAGTAGTTCAGGCTGTAATGGAAGACTTGCCTAAACAGAAAAGAGACCAAGAGTTTGATTTCTTTAAATAATTTTCTTTTTTGTTTTACATCAATTATCATACTTAGAAAATAGTAATCATATTCATATACAAAAAAACATCTCACTAGATTGTGGTATCCCTAAATTGAACAAGAACTTACTCTTTGGATTAACGATAATTATTTTTTCATTATTTGTTATACAACCAGTTTTTTCTCAAGAACCTGGACCACCAAGAATTCCTGAACCCTCTCCTGAACCTAAACCGATTAAAATTCCAGACCCAGAACCCATTAGAGAACCATTTCCAGAAGAAAGTGATACTGCAAAAATTCAAAGATTAACTGAGGAAAATACAAAGCTAAGAGAACAAAATTTCATTTTACAAGTACAAATTACTGAATTAAACAAAATAATAGAAAATCTTCATGCAATAACTATGGAACAAATTAAAGTAATAATGGAATTAGTAACCCAACTTAGAGAAGCGGTGTTTGAAAAACTAGTTCCTCCAACAATTAACTTGTAACGAATTTAGTCAGCTAATTTGAGAGTATTTTTGATCAAAGTTGCTCGGTTTCGGATTGTAACATCACTGATTCCAGATTCATTTGAAAACTTTTTTTGACTAATTTTTTCACCATTTACAATACAAGCAATATACAATGATGCTGCTGCCTGTGCAACAGGATGCTTTCCTGCAGTAATTTTTTCATCTTCACATCTTTTTAGAATATCAAAGGCATCTCTCTTTATTTTTTCGCTCAAATTCATATTATTTGAGATCTTGACAATAAACGATGCAGTATCGTATTGATTTAGATTCAAGTTTAATTTTCTGATGATGGTCCTTAGATCTCTAGATAAAATCCTACGTTCTACATTTCCTGCTTTTGCAATATCATCTAATGTTCTAGGAATATTGTTTTGCCTACATGAGGCATACAAAGATGCTGAAATTAAAGAAGCCATAGTTCTTCCTCTAGTTAGTTTTGCATTTACTACTTTTCGGTAAATGTAGGCAGCATTTTCAACAACATTGTTAGGCACTCCTATCTTTGTTTTCATTCCATGTAATAGAGTGAAAGCCTTACTCAATGATGAAGTTGTTCTTGATTTACTCCTTTGATCCCACATACGAAGTCTATTAAATTCAAATTTTGTTTTCCTTGATAAATTATTTCCAGAAGAATCTTTGTTAGTTCCTATCACTGTAGATAATCCTCTATCAAACATTGTCAGTGATGTTGCAGGACCTGTTCTAGCGTTTTTCATAAAGTCTTCAGAGCTAAAACTACGATTATCATGCGCATTATCATCCAAGTTTTGCACTAGGACAAGACCGCAACCCCCGCAAAAAACTTCTCCTCTATCAGAATCTGTTACTACAGGGTAGGTTTTGCAAGTATCAAGTTGACACTTTACATCATAATCACTAGAATAATATGCTACCACTACTGTACATTATAGGCACTTATCACATAAAAGCAAAATGAAACAGGTAATTTTGAAAATCAAAATAAAACATTCACTACAAAAAATTCCTCAATATAATTTCAAAATTAAACCTTAATTATCACAACATCATACATTCTATTAAATGTTAAAAAGAAATCAAGAAATAATTTTTGAAATTATTTATTTTTTTATTGATTCAAGAGAATGCCCACGGTTTACAATCATTTGAATTACTGCATCTATTGGATATTCGATACCATGTTCTTCCTCAAAATGTGCTCTTAGCTTTTCAAGCAGTCCAATATTTTTCTCTCCTTCAAGAGTAAAATCACACTCAAATCCATATTCGTCACAACGAAGTTTAAGGGTCATTAAAAGGGGAACAATAAAGAGCATATAAAAATCCTAGGCATAGTATTCAAAATTATTAATATCTCAAAGAAATCAACTCAAATCTATCATATGATTTTTTTAGATTCCAAGTATCAATTAATTTCTGTTTGTTTGTCATTTTCCTGTGGATTCAAATTGTTATCATATCATGTTAATACTATCAAAAAAAGAAACATAATTGAGGTTAGAAAATGAAGGGTTTTGAGTTTGTGTTTTTGGCAATGGGATCAGTTTTTGGGGCTTTTCTAAGATACAAAATTACCGAATCTCCATTGCTTTTCAATACTTTACCACTTAATGTCTTAATTGTAAATATTATTGGGGCATTTATTTTAGGAATTTTTATAGTAATATCTGAACAATGGAATCTTGATGGAAGATACTCTTTATTGGCAGCTGTAGGGTTTTGTGGATCATTAACCACAATGTCTTCATTTGCTCTTGATTCGAGTAATCTTTTAGATAATCAACATTATGTTACATTAGCAATTAATATCATGACAAACGTTGGATTATCAATTGGCGCCTTGATTGTAGGAAAATCTATAATGACTGCTATAGTAAATGGTTGATTAGTTATAGGGACTATATTGTTTGTAAACTTTGATTATTGATTCATGGTACATTTTTTGAATGTCATCCTCAGTTGATATTGCAAGTTGGTTAACAAGGTCAGTAGATGTAATTATTCCTACCACTTGATCATTATCAATAACTGGTAATTTTCTAATTTTTCTTGTATGCATTAAATCTGCAACCATCAAAACTGTTTCATCTGAACTAGTTGCAATTAGTGGAGAAGACATGATTTGTTTTACTGGAGTTGTAATTTGATAAGCATGTGCTACAATTTTTACTGCAAAATCTCTATCTGTAACAATTCCTACTGGGGTGTTATTCTCCATCACAATCACTGCACCTACTTTTGCATCTTCCATCATTTTTGCAGCCTCATTTACAGTAATTGTAGAATCTACAGAAATAACAGATTTAGTCATAATATCTTTTACAGTTATTCCTCTAGCATCAAGATCCATTTCAATTAAATTTTAGTTTTCAAGTATTATAGAGACTTCGCATAATCTCATTCCTGAAAATCAAACTAGATAATCTCATTTTGAAAATATTATTGATGATAATTTGAAAACTTCTTAAATTCTATTTTATTACCAATTAAACATGGTAAAAATTAAGAAAATTCTCGTACCATTAGATGGTTCTAAAAATTCCATGAGAGGGTTAGATGAGGGAATTTATCTAGCAAGACAATGTCAAGCAACAATCACAGGTTTGTATGTTGTGCCTTTATCTAAACCAAAAACTAATTCTCAAATTTCATATGTTGAAAAGTATCTTCTAAATAACGCCGCCAAGTTTATGTCCAAAGCTAAAAAACATGCTGCCCAAAATGGAGTTCTTTTTGATGATACAGTAGTATATGGTGATGAAGGTTCTAAAATTATTAGTTTTGCAAGCAATAAATCATTTGATATTATAATAATTGGTTCACGAGGAATGAGCTCTCTCAAAGAAGCTTTTATGGGAAGCACCTCAAATTTTGTTCTTCACAAATCTAAAATTCCAGTTTTAATCGTAAAATAACTAATTCTATTCCACAAGATAGTTTCGTAGATGAAAATAAGGATCTTCTTTATTAGAATATAATTTTTATTAAAAATATGGCTCATACCTTTGTGAAAGATGTCATGACTAGCAATGTTGCTTCTTTAGATTACTCTTCAATGATTAAAGATGCGGCAAAATTAATGGATGATAAGAATATTGGTTGTATTATTGTAACTAGAGAAGAACTGCCAGTGGGAATTCTAACTGAAAGAGATTTTGTAAAACGAATAGCTTCTAAAGAAAAACCACTAAACTCTCCAATAGAAGAAGTAATGTCTTCACCATTAGTCTCGATTGATCCTGATGAAACAGTGTGGGAAGCAGCCGAGGAGATGAAGACAAACAACATTCACAAATTACCTGTTATACAGGACAACAAAATTATCGGAATAATAACAACATCTGATCTAGTCGAAATTTGTAGTATTGGGTCTGAGTCTGAAATGAGAAAAAATTTGTGATCAAATTCTTACTAGAATGGAAAAAGAACAGTGAGGAATTTTGGTTTATTCTTATCAGGTAATTAAATATCAAACAATTTCATTTGTTCAAGGAACTCATTGGTCCCAATCAATAGCGAATAAAGGAATTTTATACAAAGCCACAAAAGACCCTTACTCTAAACTAATAGTTCAATCCTTCACCGGTTCTAAAAAATTATTTCATGTTCCAAAAAATAGAACAGTTATTGTTGATAATGACGCTGTTCACTTTTTAGGAGAACTGGCATAAATTATCTAATAATTAAAACAGGACAATTTGCATTTTCAGAGACTCTCCTACTAACACTTCCCAGAGTCTTTAATTTTTCTATACCATGAAGACCATGGCTTCCAATAACTATCAACGTAATTTTTCTCTTCTTTGAAAAATCCAAGATTTTACTTGCAACATCTCCTTGGTCAATTCTAAATGATGCGGTAATTCCCTTTGTTTCGCATTTTTTTACAGCATTCTTTAACTCTTTTTTCTACATCTTCTTTGACTGATTTTGACCATTTTTTAATGGCAGCTTTTTCTTCTTTTGATTTTACCAAACTGTGAAGTAATCCAGGAGGAGAAATATAGCCTACATTAACGACTGAAAATAAAAATATCTCAGAATCAAGATTATGTGCCAATTCAGTAGCTCTTGTTAATGCTTTTACTGAATGCTTTGAGCCATCATACGGAACTAGAATTTTGGTTAACATTTTTGAGAACATATTATCACTACTTTACTACTAACACCGGCACTTTTGATTTATGAACAACTGCATTTGCAACACTTCCCATAAAAGCTTCTTTTAATCCACTTTGACCTCTAGAGCCAATTATTACAATATCAAACTTTCCTGTTCGTGAAATTTCCTCAATTTCTACTGTTGGACTTCCAAAAATAATTTTGTACTTGAAAACAATCCCATTTTGAGCACATCTAGTCTTTGCATTTTCCATGAATTTTTTAGCTTCTTTTGTAAGGTGAATTTGAAATGGCATAATAGCGTCAGCTAGATTTCTTGGATAAATTGGTATAACATACAAACCTGTGATTGTTGCTTGACATTGTCTTGCTAGATAAATTCCCTCATCTAACCCTCTCATGGAATTTTTAGAACCATCTAATGGTACGAGAATTTTCTTAATTTTTTTCCTTATCATTTCTATCAAGCTTTATTTTAATGAATTAATACTAAATCCAGATTATCAATTATAATAATCAACTCTTAATTTCTTTATTTTTACTCTAAATAAATATCGTAAAAGGGTTGACGAGATTAGAATAGTTTCAAGAATAACAAAAATCAAGGTAGAATAAAGACTATCATTTAGAATTCTATGAGTCAATCCAATTCCTGCAGTGATAAAGGCAATTTCTCCTCTGACAATCATTCCATAACAAATAATCAACTAATTTCTATTTTGAATTTCAAGAGTTTAGTTTAATATCCATGAGCCCTGATTTTTTTTAATGAGAAAATCACTTTACATGAATATTCTCGTACCATTAGATGGCTCGATGGATTCACAGAAGGCTCTTTTTCAAGCATGTGATCTGGCTAAAAATTACCAAGCTAATCTGATCCTGGTTTATGTTGTTGATAAATCACACTCACTAAATTTGCTAGATAGAAAGGAGTATCTTGAAATTCTTCGAAAATTTGGAAATAAGGTCCTAATCAAAGGAAAGCAAACAGCCAAAAACAAAGGAGTTGATGTAACTACTATAATGAAAGAAGGAAATATCTCAAATGAAATAGTTAAACTTGCTAAAAATAAAAAATGTAATTTGATTATAGTGGGAAATAAGGGTCTAGGTGCAGCAGCAAGATTTTTCCTTGGAAGTATCTCAAACAAACTTGCAAATAATTCACCTTGTTCTATACTGATTATAAAATAGCCTAAGATTCAGCAATAGCTTTTACAATATCTGCTTTTGTGATAATTCCTACTAGTCTTGAATTTTTTACTACTGGTAATCCACTAATGCCATTTCTTATCATTA
>PVMK01125656.1_pt1 | contig 17587 bp, 16 predicted proteins | sample 1853481 | NCBI WGS metagenome assembly PVMK01 (sample SAMN08533507, study PRJNA380276) | Marine sediment metagenome, whole genome shotgun sequencing project. | reverse complement strand
CAAGAAGCTGGACCGCGTGGTTATGGTCGTGCTGGCGCTGGCGCTGGGCTATTTCGGCTTTGACAAATTTGTGCTTGACCCGCAGCGGGAATCTGAACAATTGGCGGAGATCAAATTAACCCAAGGCTTCCAGGCAACCTGCCAAGAGGGCGTTGAAGGTAGTTTTGTCTCCTCGATTACAGCCCGTTATCTTGTATGATCCCACTTATTCCTATTGACGGCTGATTCGAGGTGTAACCAAGATGAGTGAATGCTGGAAATTCCAGGTAGAGGGGCGTGTCCAGGGCGTCTGGTTCAGGGAATCAACCCGGCGGCAGGCCGACCAGCTGGGACTGTGTGGTTATGCAATCAACTGCCCCGACGGCAGCGTCGAGGTTTTGGCCTGCGGCGAAGCCGGGTCTCTGAACGTGTTGGCCGAATGGCTGCAGCACGGCCCTCCCATGGCGACAGTGAAGACCGTCTCTCATGTGCCATTTGAAGGGATTTGCCCCAGCCGGTTCACGACCAGCTGAAGCCGATAAGACACCTGCCCGTATTCAGAGACGGCGTCTTATCTCCTTTTCAATACCCCATCGCCAATTTCGGTAGTTCCGTGATCAATGATGCTGTCAGGGCCTTGCGGGCGTCTTGATCAACACCCAGTACGGTCAGAAAGGCATCCATGGAACCGTACTCAGCCTCAACGCTTGCGTAAAAGGCCTCCAGCATCTCCGCTTGCACGCCTACAATCGGAAACCAGGCACTGGCCGACGGCGTTCTGCCTGATCTTCTTCCGTTGCTGGATTTCCTGCTATCTTTGGCAAGAAATGCGGCTTTTTCTTTTACACGTGCAATTTCGTTTGTCAGCAGAAATTCTTCCATGATGGTCTCCCGGTCCACACCCAGGGCTTCCAGGATTAGCGTAGTTGCAATACCGGCGCGGTCTTTGCCTGCGTTGCAGTGGATCAGAATGGGCCAGTTGGATTGATCGAGCACCACGTCCATCAGTTTCTGGTAACTGGGCGTTCCCTCTGCTGCAATCATGCGATAGCCTTCTACCATGTGCTCCAGGGCCTGCTTTTCCGTGAACCTGTTCCTTTGCATCATCTTGCGCTGTGCATTGAACCAATCATTATTGGAATCACCGATCGGAAAATGATGAAATTGGGGTGGATTATCACCCAGCCAAACCGTGGGGGCCTTTTCGTGTTCACGCTCAGTGCGCAAATCGATAACCGTCTTCACGCCGATCTCTTCAAGCTTCTGGAAATCCCCGGCAGTGAGCCGCGACAGGTTTTCCGAGCGAATAATCTGTCCCTGGCGGAGGGTGCGCAGGTCGCTGGTCTGGTAGCCGCCAATATCACGCGTGTTAGAGGTCCCTTTCAAATCAATCACCCGCTCATATGGGAGCTCGCCTGAAAACGCTGGATTGACCAGCATCCAAACCCCTATGGCGACGACCGCCAGGAATACCTTTTCATTCAACCGTGCAGACAACTTACGCATGAACACTTCTCCTAAGACGCTGGTGAAAACTCAGATTGAATCTTAGGGGGATGGGGTCGAACTTGCTTGTCATTAAGGGCCAATGACTTGACATGCCCGCAGTAAAAAAGCGTTGGAGCTTAATTTCCCCTATAGTTGCAGCACAGATGAACCCCGGGGAGCAGAACGGTGAGTTTTACCAAGGCAATTTTTAGCAAAAGCGTATTTTTGCTGGCCCTGATCCCGCTTTTTGCGGTCTGGGGATTTTGGGTCACCTACTTTGCCCGCCCCCAGGAAACCGTTTCCGTCTTCGAACACCTGCACGGTGTTGCCATGTTTGGCTGGCTTCTATTGCTGGTACTGCAATCCGGCCTGATAAGAACCAATAGACGGGCAATTCACAGGCAAACGGGAAAACTTGCTTATGTTTTGGGACCCTGGATTATTGTTTCCACCATTATCCTCGCTAATTATCGGCTGAATGCTCGCGGCCTGACACCTGAGGGGCTGTACATTTTGGGGCTGCAGGTCTTTACTTTGATTCTATTCACGGTGTGCTACGTGATGGCCATCCGCAACCGTAAACAGCCCGATGTTCATGCCCGCTGGATGATTTGCACGGCTTTCACGACGTTCGACCCTATCTTTGCCCGAATACTGGTTATTAATTTCCTGCCGGTGCCGTTTGAGAGCGGCATCATTCAGTACATAACCTATTCATTCATCAATTTGATTGTCATTGCATTGGCTCTCAGAGACTGGAAGGCCGAGCGCCGGCGGGATGTTTTTCTTCCGATGCTGGGCTTATTGCTGTTGACTCAAATACCCATATTTTTCGTTCTGAATGTTCCGGCCTGGACTTCGTTTGCAGCCTGGTTCATGAGTCTGCCCATTTCATAGTGGGTTCATACGTGGGGCTCGTGGCGGCCGCAGTGGCGGAGGTCGCCTCGCGAGTGCCGGGCTGGTCATTCGGGGCTTCGGTCATCATAAGCTCTGCGGTGGTCCTCATTGCCGGTGTGGCCCTGATGATGAAGCTGTTGCCGCGGGTGCTTTGAGCGCCATCAACCAGGAGGATTTTCATTACATTTTTTTCGTCGAATCTCCTACAAAAATCATAGCAATCTATTGCTAGGTCACTCAATTCTGAGCCGCTAGTCTATTTCTCAATGAGCACTTCCGTTCGACAAGTTTTCATAATATGCATATAATATGCATATATTTAAGTGAACATTGAGTTCGACGAAGCCAAAGCCCGTGCGAACCTGAAAAAGCACGGTGTTTCTTTTGAAGAGGCTGCAACGGCTTTATTTGACGAACGGGCGCTCTCAATGGAAGACCCATATGCAAGGGAAGAGAGTCGCTGTGTATTGTTAGGCATGAGCGATTTGGCTCGACTATTGACGGTTATCTATACAGTTCGCCGCCACCGTATTAGGCTGATTTCCGCTCGTAAAGCATCAAAGCGTGAGATAAAACACTATGCGTAAGGAATATAATTTTTCGAAAGCCAAGAGAGCCAAAGACATTCCTCACCTGGCAAAACTCCAGGCCGAAGCCAAAGGTAAAACCCGTATAACAATCATGCTTGATAATTTCGTGATCGAAGCTTTTCGCCAGCTGGCTGAACGGGAAGATATCGGATATCAAACCTTGATCAACAGGAGACTGCGCGAAAGCCTGGAGACAAGCCCTCTGGACGAAGAAACGCTTAGGCGCGTTGTGCGCGAAGAACTTGGGGCCTATGAACCTTAGCTCAGAGTATAAAGGGTCACTTTTAAGCTAGTGCGCCAACAACCAGGACTCGACCTCGAACACGTGGGGATCTGAGTAACCCATGCTGCGCAAAGCACTGGCGAGCTCGAGCACGTAGTCACGATTGGATCCGCTGGGGCCCGTGCAACGGTTGATCTGCGCCGCCATTTCAACCGGCGGTGCGGGGCCCAGGTAGGCCACGTTGCTCTCGCAGGCCCGGTAGACGATGCCATTGACGCCCCCGGATTCGAAGGTGATTTCCACGGCGATACGTTCGTAGCCGTTCTTCTCCCGGTAATCCAGGTGCTCGAACACCCCGGGCTCGACCAGGAAAGCGCGGCCGTAGCAGTGTTCGCCGGGCGCCGCCACCAGCGTCACCACCCGGCCGGGGTCGTGGTCCAGGCCGCGGTGGTCGTGTGAGCCCTGCCAGAAGCGCCGCGCCCAGCCGGTTATCCGGCCTGGCCTGGACTCGAGATACGGGAAGTCCTGCTTCCAGCTCAATGATCCGTAGCCGAACACCCACGCGGATTGGGTGATGGTCATCAGCGCTCGGAATCGGGACTCAGCAGGGTATGCAGCAGATTATCCTGGAAGGTAATATTTCCGGTCATTTTGGTGTGCTGCTCACACAGAAACAGGGGGTAGTCGAGCGGGAAATCAATGTAGCGATGGCGGCGCACCGAAGGATCCAGACTGCCCCGCGCCAGCAGTGAGGCCTTGGTGACAGTGCCGTCACCTGGCTCCAGCATCAAACTCTCGTAATCAACGCCGGCAACCCGGGTTTGAACCTCGCTCGGGTACATGCGGATTTCGGAGACGCCCTCGACTTCCTCAACCAGTAATTTCGCGGGCGTCGGCAAGCAATCGCCGCCAAATACGACCAGCCGGTAAGGTGCTTCGGGCACCGGCACGGTCAACGACCAGACAAAGCGCCGTGCTCGTTGCAGTCTCTTCTCGAAATATTTTTCCATTGTTTCCAGCCAGGCCAACCCTGCTGCCTCACTCTGCGCGCTAGCCAGCACTTCATGCCGGACTTCCGGATCGAAAATCGACCACTGGAAGCGGCGCCAGATTTCAACGTCGAAGATATCCCGCTGCAAGGGGGTTCCAGCGGGCATCACCAACCATTCGTGCAGGCTGTGGGGAAAGAGTTGGTAGACGCTGGGCATGGTAGCCAGCACCTGGGTTGGAATGCGCTTGAAGCCCACTTTCGTGCCCTCAATAAAGGCATGCAGTGAACTGACCGACCCCAGGTTTGGCGTGCCCAGAAGAATCACCCGCCGGACGTTACCGGCGCCGGAAAAATTGACTGGAAACTCGTTATCGCCTAACACGTCTTCGCGGCCGTAGCGTAAGTAATAACGCGCGACCAGGCCACCCATGCTGTGCGCGATCAGGTCAACCTGCAATTCGGGATCACCGTGGTCTTCCTTGATGCGTTCTACCAGGTCGGCCAGGCGCCCCGCGATAATGACATTATCCTGTCGCCAGTCGTAGGTGAACACGTAATATTTACGCTCCCGATTGGGATTCGCGCGACCCGGCACGGCCGGTTGATACCCCCCGGCTGCTTTCAGCACCTGGATGATATTGCCGTAGTAGTCCCGGCCTGCGACCTGGTCCGCCAACCCGGCTGTCTCCAGGTTCGAAGCGACCGGTTCGAGGGTATCGGGATCGATCAGCAGCGCTAATTCGGAGTAATCGGAAAATGCCAGGCGGCCGATATTACCCGGCCACATTTCCTCTCCACTGGATTTATCGGCAAGCCGGGCGCCCATGATGCCGTGAATCAGAATCACCGGGGGCTGCTGATCAGAATGGGTTGTTCGATACAGGCGTTCCAGGTCGGGCTGGGTTTGCTGGGTGCATGCCTGGAGCACCACCGACAGCAGTATCAAGCCTGTGAATCTGCCCATAAACTCCAATCCATTAAGCTGCGTCACGGTTAGTCTCGCCAGCGGCCTCCAGCCTATAGTAATTGGCGATGCCCTTCCAGAAGCTAGACGCTCCTTTATTCCAGGCAGTTATAAGTAGATAGAAAACGATTCGTTCTTTCGCCGGTACGTCTTGGCTAAGCTCTGTGTTGTCTCCAACAGAGCCGTCCGCCATGCTGAACGCCGTACAAATCGAACAGTCGTCTCCCATTCTCCATGTGTTTTATGCCTCGCAAACAGGTAATGGGGAGACTGTTGCCAGGCGCCTGGGGCAGGTGGCTGAACACGCGGGCCTGCCGGTTAAAACGCAATCGCTGCTGCAGCTCAAGCCGGCGGCCCTGAGGAAGCTCCAATACGCTGTTTTCATCATCAGCACGCATGGCGAGGGTGACCCGCCGGACGATGCCCTGGACCTGATCGATTTTCTGGAAAACCCGAGGGCGCCACAGCTGTCACGGCTTCGCTTCAGGGTGTTGGCGCTGGGTGACAGCAGTTACGTTCAATTTTGCCAGGCCGGGCGCAAGCTGGAACGCCTGCTGGAGGCGCGGGGTGCGGTGAAGTTTGCCGAACGCGTTGAGTGCGACCTGGACTATCAACAACCCGCGGAACACTTTTCCGCTGAGGTGGTTGAATTCGGCCGCGAAGTTTTGGGTCAGGATCATTCGGCTGAGCCTGCTGTTAGACCACAATCACCCGCGCCACAACTGAGTATTGTGCCCAGGCAAGTCCTTTGGTCCCGTCAACGGCCATTTCCGGCCACGGTTGAATCCGTGTTTTCGCTCACGACCGCGGAATCGGTCAAGGACATACGTCACGTCACATTGTCGCTGGCCGGGTCGGGGCTGCACTACGAGCCGGGTGATTCGCTCGGCGTTTGGGCGTACAACAACCCGGAATTGGTCAGTGAGCTGCTGAAAATCATGAAAATTGACCCGGCGACAAAAGTCGAACGGGACGGAGCGACCCGCACCCTGCGCGACTGGTTGACGCGGCACCTGGAAATCACCCGGCTGGCGCCCGATGGCGTGAAAGCCTGGGCGGCACTGGCCGGCAGTCCGCGCCTGGCTGACCGCCTCGATGGCTTGTCCGCAGAACGGCTCAAGGCGTTTATCGAGCAGCGGCAGCTGATTGACCTGGCGAGGGAATTCCCCGTGCAAACGGATGCTCCGGGTTTGCTGCAACTGCTGCGCCCACTGACCCCGCGCTCGTATTCCATCGCCTCCAGCCAGGCTGCTGTTGAGGACGAGGTGCACCTGACGGTGGCCACCCGGCAGAGCCATGCTACCGCGCGGCAGCAATTGGGTGTGGCCAGTGAATTCCTCAACCACCGCGTGCAGCCAGGCGATATGGTGGGCGTGTTCCTCGAATCGAACCCGCGGTTCAGGCTGCCCGAAGATCGCTCGAAACCGATTATCGTGATCGCGGCCGGCACCGGCATCGCACCCTATCGTGCCTTTTTCCAGCAACTTGAGCAGGAAGGGCGCGCGTCCAGGAGCTGGCTAATTTTCGGCAACCCGAATCTGCGCAGCGACTTTCTTTATCAAAGCGAATGGCTGAGCTGGCGTGCAGCGGGCCTGTTGGAGCGAATCGACACGGCCTTTTCACGTGACCAGGCAGAAAAGCACTACGTCCAGCACGTGGTGAAAGAACATTCGGCGCAGATCAGTGAGTGGCTGGACTGGGGCGCGCACATATACCTGTGCGGGGCGCTCGCGATGGGGGAACAGGTGGAGCAGGCGCTCAGGCAGGGCCTCGCCAGCCACCGCGGGTTGAGTGCCCGGGAGGCAAAAGACTGCCTCTCACAACTGCGCCGTGAACGCCGGTTCATGAAGGATTTGTACTGATGAGTGATTTTGAAAACACACTGTCCCCGGTCGAGCAAATCAAGGCCAGCAGCAACTTCCTGCGCGGCAGCATCGAGCAAAGCCTGGCAGACAGCGCCACCGGTGCACTGGCCGAGGATGATACGCAACTGAGCAAATTCCATGGCTTTTACCAACAGGACGACCGCGACGTGAGGAATCAGCGGCGCAAAGCCCTGCTGGAGCCCGATTACCAGTTCATGATTCGTGCCCGTCTGCCCGGGGGCGTGTGCACGCCGGCGCAGTGGCTTGCGCTGGACCGGATAGCCACTGATTGGGCCAATGGCACTCTGCGGCTAACGACACGCCAGGCTTTCCAGTTTCATGGCGTGTTGAAGCGCGATCTTCGCGGCAGTATCCGGGCCATCAACGACAGCCTGCTCGATACCATTGCCGCCTGCGGCGACGTCAACCGGAATGTCATGTGCACACCCCTGCCGGAATCATCCTCGGTCCATCGCCAGGTTTTTGAACTCGCACGGCAGGTGAGTGAGCACTTGACCCCCCGGACCACGGCTTACCACGAAATCTGGCTCAGCGATGAGCAAAGCCGCGAGAAAGTGGTGGACACGGAGCCCGTGTACGGCCCCACCTACCTGCCACGAAAATTCAAGATGTCGTTCGCCATTCCCCCGCGCAACGATGTGGACGCCTTCGCCCACGATCTCAGCTTCGTGGCGATCACTGATCGTGACACCCTGTTGGGGTTCAACGTGCTCGCAGGTGGCGGCATGGGTGCGACCCACGGTGATGCTGCAACCTACCCGAGGCTGGCTGATGTCATTGGGTTCTGCACGCCCAGGCAGGTCGTGGCCGTTTCCGAGGCGGTGGTGAAACTGCAGCGTGATCATGGCGACCGCACGGAGCGCAAACACGCCCGCCTGAAATACACCATCGAGGATAACGGCCTGGACTGGTTCCTCACAGAGTTGGAAAAACGGCTCGGTGAACCCCTGCAGGGGGCAAGGCATTTCGAATTCACGTTCACCGGCGACCGCAGCGGCTGGCACAGAACACCGGACGGCCTCTGGCACCTGGGGCTGTTTATCGAAAACGGGCGGATCCGGGACCACGGGGATTCGCGGCAGCGCTCCGGCCTGCGCGCCATTGCGCGGGTTTTGAAAGGCGAGTTCCGCCTGACGCCAAACCAGAACGTGATCGTATCGGGGGTCAGCGAATCCGACCGGCCGGCGATTGACCGCCTGGTCAAAACTCACGGACTCGACGGATTCGAGACTTCCAGCCCGCTGCGGCTGCATTCGCTGGCCTGTGTCGGGTTTCCCACCTGCGGTCTCGCCATGGCCGAAAGTGAACGCTACCTGCCCGGTCTGGTGGGTGAAATCGAAGGTTTGATGCAACGCCATGGCCTGGCCCGGCAGGCCGTGACCATTCGCATGACAGGCTGCCCCAACGGCTGCGCACGGCCCTACCTGGCTGAGATCGGCCTGGTTGGGAAAGGCCCGGGCCTGTATCAACTGTACCTGGGCGCGGCCCACAACGGGACCCGGCTCAATCGCCTGTTCCGTGAGAGCGCCGGTGAGGCGGAAATACTCCAGGTGCTGGATACACTGTTCGCCGCCTGGTCAGCAGAACGGGAATCAAACGAGAGATTTGGTGACTACCTGTTGCGCAGTGGACGGCTGGAAGAACCCCGCGGCTTGTCGACCCCGGAGCAAGCCGCGTGAAGGGCGCCGCCCTGAAGTTATGCATCCCCCAGCCGGGCCAGCTATGGAACGCTGCGCAGCTGGCGGCGGTCAATCCTTGCCTCGAGCGTATGTCCGCACCGGAGCGGGTCGACTGGGCGCTGGATTACCTGCCGGAAAAGCAGGTGCTGACCTCCAGTTTCGGTGCACAGTCGGCGGTGATGCTGCACCTGCTTTCAACCCGCTCGCCCGAAATCCCGGTTTTGCTGATCGACACCGGCTACCTGTTCCCGGAAACCTATCGTTTCATTGACCTCATGGTTTCGAGATTGCAACTGAAGTTGAAAGTGATCCGCCCCGAAATCAGTGCGGCCTGGCAGGAGGCTCGCCACGGCAGCCTGTGGGAAAGCGGCGCCGATGGAATTCGCCACTACAACCGGATCAGCAAGGTTGAACCCATGGAGAGAGCGCTGGCCGAGCAAGGAATTGGCACGTGGTTCAGCGGGGTCCGGCGCAGCCAGTCAGACACGCGCAAAGACATCGCAATCCTGCAGGCCCAGGGCGGCTCAGTGAAGGTGCACCCCATTGCCGACTGGAGCAACCGTGATATCCACCGGTACCTGCGGCAACACGAGCTGCCCTACCACCCCCTGTGGGACGAAGGCTATGTCTCGATCGGCGACCGCCACACCAGCCGCCCGCTAAACCCCGGAATGGCCGAGCAGGACACCCGTTTCTTCGGTCTCGTCAGGGAGTGCGGTTTGCACCAGGCGGACAACTTTGGCGGTGTCGGGAGCTGAATTTTCGACGGCTTCGCGGATGCAGTCACGGTCGATATCGGGGACCATCATCTCGATAAAAGCATGCATGTAGTCCCGCAGGAAACGGTCGCGGCGGAACCCAATCCAGGTGGTGCACAATGGAAACAGGTGCGGCGCACGGATCGCCACCAGGTCAGCATCACGTTTCGGGTCATAGGCCATGCAGGCTATCACCCCAACCCCCATATCTTTGCGCACGTAGGTCTTGATGACGTCAGGGTCTTCTGCCGTGAACACCACGTTGGGTTCAATTCCAGCGGCCCTGAAGGCGTTCGCCAGGTCTGAATCTTCATCGAAGCTGTGCGTATAGCTGATGATGGGGTAAAGCGCCAGGTCTTCGATGGAAATGGTTTCCATCCGGGCCAGCGGGTGTTCGGGCTTAACCAGGATGCTTCGTTCCCAGGAATAAATGGGAAAAGTCACCAGGTCTTCAAACAGGCCGCTATAGCCCGAAGCAATGGCGAAATCCGCCCGTTGCTCGCTCACCTGGCGCGCGATCCGGTCTGAAGTGCCCTGGTGCAGGCTGATGGACAGATCCGGGTATTCGCGGTGAAAATCCTCGATCAGGTCGGGCAACACATAGCGGGCCTGCGTGTGGGTCGTCGCCACGATGAGCTCACCTTTTGAAGTTCCTGCCATCTGCTCTGAGAGCGATTTGATGTTGTCCACTTCGGTGAGGATTTTACGCGCCCTGGCCACCACTTCCGCGCCGGCTTCGGTGAGTTTTGCAAGGCTTTTGCCCTTGCGCACGAACAATTGCAGCGACAGTTCATCTTCCAGCAGCTTTATCTGCTTACTGATGCCGGGTTGCGAAGTAAAGACCGCCTCCGCGGCTGCTGTGATATTCAAACCATTGTCGACAACGGCGACCAGGTAACGAAGTTGCTGCAGTTTCACTTTGACTCTCCAAAAAAAACCCGCCTCTTGGGCGGGTGGTTCAATCAACTGTCCTCGGACAAATAACCAGACCACGCGCCTTCAGGGCGGCAGACAGATACAGCATTTGCACATGGACGTGAATTTTTTCATGGTAATTCCCTAGGTTCTTACTACTGAGAATAGGGTTAAAAAGGTAGCAATACAAGAATCAAATGATTCGTTCCTAATAACCTGGCGTTATAACGCCAGGGTATAAGCGCAGAATAAATGCGTATTTCGTTCCGCGTTATCCGCCCGCTAGTATCGAAGCCAACTTACAAATACGGTGGAATCTGATGCAATATTTTCCGGTGTTCCTGGATCTGCAGGGTCAGGACGTCCTGGTGGTGGGCGGCGGCGCGGTCGCTGAAAGAAAAATCCGTGCACTGGTCGCCGCCGGGGCGGAGGTCCACGTCGCCGCAAGAAAAATCGGCCGCGAGTTGCAGAACCTGGTGGCGGCTAAAACCATCCGGCAGATCGCACTTGCCTACTTTGAGACACAGCTGGATGGCAAGATGCTGGCTTTTGCCGCCACCGATGATGTTGAATTGAACCGCCGCATTTTTCGCGATGCGGAGCGGCGTGGCGTGCCGGTCAACGTGGTCGATGACAAGGCTCATTGCCGCTTCATCTCGCCGGCTATCGTCGATCGCTCACCGCTGCTGGTAGCGATCAGCACGGGCGGTACCTCACCGGTGCTGGCGCGACGTATCAGGCGCTGGATCGAACAGTTGCTGCCGCGCGGCCTGGGTAAAGTTGCACGGGCCGCCGGGCAACTTCGCGACGAGGTGAAGAAAAAGCTCAAGCCGGAGCAGGCGAAACGGTTCTGGGAGGCGCGCCTGGCTGATGACAACCTGCAACGCTGGTCCGGCAGGGCGCAGGCAAGCATTCTCGCCGAAATGAAATCGGTGCTCAGGCACGCGCAGCCGTTAAGCCCCCGGGGGATGGTCTATCTTGTCGGAGCCGGTCCCGGTAATCCGGATCTACTCACACTGCGGGCGCTCGATGTGCTGGGGCGCGCCGACGTGATCCTGCACGACCGCCTGGTGAGCCGTGAAGTGCTTGATTTGGCCCGGCGGGACGCCGACCGGATTTACGTGGGCAAGAAAGCAGGCCACCACCATTACCGGCAGGAGGAAATCCACCGCATCATGCTCGAGCAGGCTGCCAGGGGGCGCACGGTGGTGCGGCTGAAGGGAGGCGACGCCTTCATTTTCGGCCGTGGAGGCGAGGAACTCGAAGTGTTACGCGCAGCGGGGGTTTCCTACGAAGTCGTGCCGGGCATCACGGCGGCTACGGCATGTGCTGCCTATGCAGGGATTCCGCTCACGCACCGCGCGTATGCGCAGTCCATCACTTTTCTGACCGGTCATCACGCTATTGACACCGACGGGAAGCCGAAAAAAATCGATTGGGCCAGCTTTGCCGGCGAAGGTAAAACTGCGGTGGTGTACATGGGGCTGAAACAGGCTGATGCCATCCGCAGCGGCCTGCTGGCAGCTAACGTCAGTGCAGACCTTCCGGTGACGCTGGTCGAGAACGGCAGCCGCGATGACCAGCAGGTGTTCAGGGGCACGGTGGGCAGCATTCCGGCGCTGGCCCGGCAGGCCACTCGCGGCAGCCCCGGCCTGCTGATCATTGGCCAGGTGGCTGCGTTTGCAGACAGCCTCGCGTGGTTCAATAATCCCCAGAGGGTTCAAACGGCGGCATAGTGATTGAATTGGTTAGTGAATGACGGGGGCAGGGCCTTTATTCAATCAGCTAGAATACTAAAGCAAGCGCCAATATCCCTGCGGGAGCATTCCGTAACTCGTATCCGAAGCGATGATTGAATTTCTCAGCCAACACCAGCTTCTGCTCTGGATCATCACGGTTTTCACCGACCTGGGCTTCGCGCTGCTGTGCTATCGCTTATTTGGCCGCACCGGCCTTTATGGCGTGATTATTTTCAGCCTGCTGCTGGCCAACATCATGGGGCCAAAACTGACCGTGATCGCCGGGCTGCAAACCAGCATGGGCGTGATCCTGTATTCCAGTATTTTTTTCGCGACCGATCTGCTCAGCGAGAAATACGGGCAAAAGGAAGCCCAGCGGGCCGTTATGCTCGGTTTTTATGTCAGCGTTGCGCTGGTGGTGATGACGCAGATCAGCATGCTTTTTCTACCCTCATCCGCGCCGCAGACTTCGGCTTTTGCGCTGTCGGTACACCAGGCGATGGTTACCCTGTTCGACTACACACCCCGCTTCGTGTTCGGCTCGCTGCTGGCCTACCTGATCAGCCAGTCTTTTGATGTGTGGGTATTCCACCGTATCCGGGAGGCGACCGACGGGCGGTACTTGTGGTTGCGCAATACCGCATCAACCTTGCTGTCGCAGGCCATCGATACCCTCATTTACGGGCTGGTGGTGTGGTGGGGGTTGGTGGACCTGGTCACGGCCTTGCAATTGGCAGGGGCCAAGTACGTGTTCAAGTTTGCGATTGCCGTTATCGATACACCATTTATTTACCTGGCTTGCCGGTGGAAGGTCAGGCCATATTAATGAATTTGACTGTCTGTAAACACTTTCAACAATCTTCCCCGTGGCAATAAAGCCCAACGAACAGTTCAGAATAGATTTTCCACGCACCGTCTGCCTTTCTCCAACTCGCCGTATACTGCCCGCCTTTTTCCAGGGCGCCGTTTTGCGTGGTCATGGTGCCAAGCCAGGTCCCGTTTTCAATGGCCAGGGGGTAGGCTTCACTGATCGTTACATTGGATGGCGTGCGCACATATACGACGTCTGGAAACTGGGCAAAATGCTGGCTCCAGCTTTCAGCCTGTGGTTCCCGGCCCGGCAGTATGTCACCCGTGCTCATGGTGATGACGTATTCCTGGTCCAGGGACGAAACGATGGCCTCGACGTCATGCCGGGCGATGGCTTGATTGGACCCGGCCCGCACAGACCGGATGGCATCGGTATCGACATTCACCCCGGCCTTTGATCCGCAGGGAACACTGTCAAAATTGATCACTGTTTCCTTGCCATTGGCGCCAGGGCCAGCTACTTCTGCATGCAGGCCATTTCCCTCCCGCCGGTACTCGATACGCTGCGGGAAATCGTGATCGGGGTTTTCAAAGCGAATCCAGTTTTCCCCACCACCGGTTCGCTTGAATGCGGTGGGTGGACGCCCGCCTGGTTGCGCAATGAAGCTCTGAACGCCGTCGACATCGGCGATGCGAAAATATTCAAATCCGGTGGTCCGTCCAGGGGATCCGCGTCCGGCCCATTCCAACAACGACTCCGCCATGCGGCGGCAGCCAGAACTCCTCGATGGTGCCGCCATCCTGCTCAACACACCAGTGCCCGGCAATCCAGTCGAGCGATGGGTTTTGGGCTGCGGCATCTGCAATTCCGAGCAGCGATGATGCGACGGCAGCAACGATCAGGAAACGGGATTCGAGGTGGCGTAATGGATGTTTCATATGCTGGCCCTAGCCGATGGTCTCAGCAAAAAGACGCAACCAGTTCTGTCCCAGCAGGAGTTCAAGCTGCCTCTCTTTCCAGCCGCGGCGTTCCAGCACCTTCAGGACGTTGCGGAAGCGGTCGGTGGAATCCAGTTCGGGTATCCACGGCGGCCAGCGCACTTCGTAGCTTGGCTTAAACCATTCCAGGCGGGGTTCGTACCATTCCTCCCTGGTTGCCCAGGGTGAGATCCCCTGCGGCGGGAAGTCGCTGGACACGCCGACATGTTCGTGGCCGGCGACCGCAACGGCGTGTTCGATGTGGTCGGCATAGTGTTCGATGGTGGTTTCGCCACCCGGGTCGGGCCCGATGAAGTAGCCGATGGCGCAGATGCCGGTGACTCCGCCCTTATCCGCACAGGCCTTGAGCGCCTCGTCCGTTTTAGCCCTTGGATGCTCACGCACGGCGTTACATATGGTGTGCGTCATGGCCACGGGTTTGGCTGAGAGTTCGATGCCATCCAGCGTGGTCTGGAGGCCGCAATGGGAAAGGTCCACCATCACGCCCACCTGGTTCATCTGCTCGACAATTTCCACGCCGAAATCCGAGAGGCCGGCATTGGTCCGTTCAAGGCAGCCGTCGCCGAGCAAATTACGGAAATTGTAGGTCAGCTGGAAACTGCGCATGCCCAGCGCGTGCAGGGCCTCTACATTGTTCTTGTCACCTTCCAGCATGGTGGCGTCCTGGAAGTTCATCAGCACGGCCGTGCGCCCGCTTTCCCTGGCCCGCTCAAAATCTGCGGCCGACAGGGCCAGCAGCAATTGCTCACTGTGCTCCTTGACCCGCCTGCGCCACATGACGAGTTGGTCGATCGCTGTCTGCAAACTGTCCCTGTCCAGGCTTTCGACGATCCCGGAGTAGCCAGCCTCCCTGAGCGCGGTGAACACTTCATCGCCCCAGTCCCTGCCAAAGCACAGCGAGTCGATCACCAGTGAGCGCTCATACAAGTCCCTGGTGGCGCCATGTGAAACCGCCGGGAAAGCGGCCAGAACTGCCGCGCCGGCCATTAATTGAATGGATTGTCTTCTTGTTGTCATTTATGGGCTCCCGATGGCTTCTGAGAGCAATATTAGCTGAAAGCGCAGGATGCCGGGTTATATGGTTCCCGGTCGTTGGTTTGTTGAATTATGTATGATTAGCGCTGATTCTGAGCCGGCTGGAAAGTCCGGTTGTGTTTGGCGGAGATAAAACCACATTGTCGTTTTTCGAGGAGTTGAAGCGCCGTAACGTTTTTCGCGTAGGTATCGCTTACGTGGTCAGTGCGTGGCTGCTGTTGCAGGTGACCGACGTGGTGCTGAATAATTTCGAAGTGCCCGGCTGGATTTTCCGCTCGGTACTGCTGGTGCTGGCAATCGGCTTACCGGTGGTTCTGCTGCTGGCCTGGGCTTTCGAACTGACCCCTGAAGGTCTCCGCAAAGAAAAAGAGATCGACCGCAGCGAGTCGATGACGCACACCACGGGGCGCAAGCTGGACCGCGGCATTATCGTTGCGCTTACCCTGGCGCTGGGCCTGTTCGCCTTCGACAAGTTTGTGCTGGACCCGGAACGCGACCAGGCCCTGGCCGAGGCGGCCGCCGAACAGGCGCGCAAGGAGGTCCCGGCCGCAGCCATCTCTGAAAACTCGATTGCCGTGCTGCCCTTTGCCGACCTCAGCCAGGCCGGCGACCAACAGTATTTTTCCGATGGTATTGCCGAAGAGCTGCTGAACGCACTGGTGCGGGTGGACGGTCTGAAGGTGGCGTCGCGCACATCGTCTTTCGCCTATCGAGGCGACGCTCAGAACCTGCGTGACATTGCCGACGCCCTGCAAGTGAGCCACATCCTGGAAGGCAGCGTACGCCGGGCCGGCAACCAGGTGCGCATCACCGCGCAGCTGATCGACGCGCGCAGCGACCGGCACCTGTGGTCAGAAACTTACGACCGCGACGCAGACGACGTGCTGGCCATCCAGGATGAGATCGCAAAATCCATCGTCTCTTCGATGAAGCAGGAACTGGGCCTGGACATCAGCCCCGGGCAGGTCGCCATTGCCTCGGTAACGCAAAACGTCGATGCCTACGACCTCTACCTGCAAGGCCGCGCCCTGGTCATTGCGCGAGCCGACATCAGTAAAGCCGTCGGGTTGCTGCAACAGGCAGTGGCGATCGACCCCGGGTTTGCCAAGGCCTGGGAAGTGCTGGGAGCGGCGTATTTTATTGGCCCCTCGTGGGGTTACAAAGTGGGCGATGATCATCACGCCCTGTCCATCGCTGCCAGTGAACGCGCCCTGGAACTGGATGAAGGCCTGGCGCTGGCCTGGTCGGTGATTGGAAATGTAAGCCAGCTAAGCGGTGAGCCCAGCTATGAAACAACGCTGGACTATCACCGGCGGGCGATGGAAGCCGACCCGCACAATGCCACCGTGCACCTGTGGGCCGCGCTGCACTGGGGTGAGCTGGGATTCATCGACAAGGCCATTCACCTGTTGCGACGATGCCTGGAAATCGACCCTGCTTATGGCAATTGCAAACGCCACCTGGCCAGTATGAAACTCGCAAGCGGCAATGAGGAACTGGCGCTTCAACTTTTCCAGGAGGGTTCCGAGGATGGTTTTGCCGGCAACGAAGCCTATTTTCTACCGCTCGTCTTGCGCCGCCAGGGGCGCGCCGCGGCCGGCTATGTCGCACACAACCTGACGAACGGGCCCGGCTTCCCGGTAGGCGACCTGCTCGATATCCTGCAGTTTCCAGAGCGTGACCACTCGGCAGCCCAACAACGTTACCGGGCGCGTGTAGAGGAATTCGACTGGCGCAACGTGGTCAGTGATCCCCTCATCGGCGCCTATTACGATTTCTTTGAACGGACCACCGCGGTCATTGATGACACTTCAAACTGGCTGTGGAGCCCTGACCTGGCGCGCTTTCGCCAAAGTCCTGAGTTCAAGCAACTCATCGCCAGACTAGGCCAGGAGGAATATTGGCGCCAGCATGGTTTTCCCCCGATGTGCCGGCCCCTGGGTGAAGAGGATTTTGAATGTGATTAAGCTCAGCGTACTACTGCTTCTTATCGTTGGACCGGCCCTGGCCGACGACATGATCATCGACCTGACCCACGCCTTTGACAGCGAAACAGTCTACTGGCCGACCGCTTCGGGCTTTGAGCTGTCCAGCGACTTCAAGGGTTTGAGCGAGGGTGGCTACTACTACGAGGCCAACACTTTCAGTAGCGCCGAGCACGGCGGCACCCACCTGGACGCACCCAGTCACTTCGCCGAAGGCAGGCAGCACACCGATGAAATCCCACTCGATCGGCTGATCGGCCCGGCCGTGGTGGTGGATGTGACGCAGCAGGCTGCAGCAGACCGCGACTACCAGGTGACGGTGGACGATTTCAAGGCGTGGGAAGCGAAACATGGCGAACTCCCCAATGGCATCATCGTGTTGTTGCGCACGGGCTACGGAAAATTCTGGCCCGATCGCGCGGCCTACCTGGGCACCGATGCGCGCGGCGCCGAGGCGGTGGCCTTGTTGCATTTTCCGGGCCTGCACCCGGATGCTGCGCGTTGGCTGGCAGAGCACCGCTCGATTAATGCCATTGGCCTGGACACACCGAGCATCGACTACGGCCAGTCGACCGGCTTTGAGTCACACCGAATCCTGTTCGCAAAGAACATCCCGGCTTTCGAAAACGTGGCGCAGCTCGAGCAGCTG
>PVMK01171483.1_pt1 | contig 17588 bp, 10 predicted proteins | sample 1853481 | NCBI WGS metagenome assembly PVMK01 (sample SAMN08533507, study PRJNA380276) | Marine sediment metagenome, whole genome shotgun sequencing project. | reverse complement strand
CCCCTTTTTTGCTGAATGATTTTCTGGATATCATACTGACCCAGCGAGTAAGGTTTGCAGCTTCGGTTGGAATGCATCACCAGACCGTCAACCTCATATTTATCAATCATCTGCATGACATTTTCAGCCATTTCATCAACGCTGATATTCAGGTAAATACGGGTGTAGCCTTCTGCCATCGAATCCAAAAAATCGTCTTCCTTAAGATATTTCAGCGAACTGCACCATGCCGATGTATAGGTATCCGCCACCAGGCAGGCCCCGTGAGCTGAAAATTTTTCAGATAGCCAGCGCGTCCGATACCAGACCGGAAGGTTGTCCCATAAAAGCCGGTACTTTTCATCCGATACGGCACCGATTCCAGCGTCAACCCGCTCTTTCATTTCTTCTAAAAGCGCCGTGTAATAGTCAACTGTAATCTGGGTGCCGCGCAGGGTCACGATTAAAGCCAGGTGAAAAAAGGCATCAAAAGCACTCATCGGCGACGGCCTGTGGGTGGTGGTATCCAGCACGGCCTGCCACAGACGCTGGCCCTCAATGGCCAATCGGCCGACTTTGGCCATGCGGTCACTATCCACCTTCTTACCACAGGTCTTTTCAAGAAATTCAATGTATTCGTTGATCTGGGCCCGCACATAATTTTTGGCCTCATCTGAAAATTCGTTATGGCAAAAAGGGGTGTCCAGAATAAACAGCGGCACATCATAATAGCGCGCCTGAACTTCGTACCATTTGAGAACCGTGCCGCAGATATTGTTGCAGCATACCAGCATGTCCGGCCGGGGCAGCCCGCCGATGGGCCCCCCATCAATCGGCGCGCAACCGATATCGGCACGCGCATATGAGCAAAGATCTCGTGAATACCCCATGGCCTCCGCTTTTTCGCAGAGGTCCACGCCCATTTTAGTGGCTCCGATCATCGCGCCGTGATTTTCCGGATACACGGGGATGACATCCATGGCGATGAGGGGTTCTACCGGGCCGCCGCTGGTAATCCAAGCCACCTTTTTTCCTGTTTGTTCGGCGGTTTTGGCCTCGATGTAGTATTGGGTCATGATCTCTTTCATCTTCTTAACGCATTTGATCTTGCGTCTTTCCTGCTCGAGATCTTTACTCTGTTCTTTTTCAGACACACTTATCTCCGGATTAATTGCTTACTATCCTTTTTTGTAGAGTCGTTTGCAGGTGCAAACTGTTTAACGTAATGTTCATTCAGAAATGAGATATTTTTCCCAATGTCAAGGAAGTAGGGTTGGCCAACGTGCCGGCCTGAATCGGCAGGCACTGTGGCCTGCCCTACTTCTTCTGAACCGTTTGCAGACGTTCAAATCTTGTTCGAGGGCAAGGCGCGATTCGATTTGAAAGCGGAGCGTACACGCAAGTACGTGAGCATTTTGAATCGAATCGCAACACTGCCATCGGGCAAGAGGTGGATGTCTGTAAACGGTTCTAAAGGAGTTCGATAAAGGCTTCCAGCCTGGTCTCCAACTGCTCTATCGAGGTTTGCTGATCTTCTATCTCCAGTAGCATACTGGGAATTCCGGCTCGATCCAATAATTCTTTTATATACGGAAAATCAAAGGCATGCGGATCACAAAATTTCAAAAGAACAAAGACGACCCCCTGGGCCCGCGTATTTTCGACCATTTTTAAAAGGTTGTCACCCCGACTGAAACAATCCCGGTGTTTGGCCGGACAAATGATGCGATTAAAATAGCGCTGCCCGATGGAATTCAATGGATCCCCTTCCGGATCTACCTTCCCCTCAAAATAGCGCGACCCGGTGCAGAAATCATCCCACACCACTGTTCCCCCGGCGTCTTCTATCGGCTGATAAATCTCCGGCATGCTGCAGATCCCGCCGGTCAGCACCAGTCGTTTTCCGCGCGTATCGATCCCTGATTTTTGGGTATTCAGCTGATCGACAACCGCTGACAGCCTGTCGCATAACACATTGCGGTCCATCACCATGGAAGCCTTGACAATCGCGTGAAGGTCACGGCTGCTCACCCTGTCGGAATGATCTCTTCTGATTTCATAGATGCGCTGCAAACAGGTTCGAATTTGATTGAAGGTTTGAATGGCTTTTTTGAGTTTGCGGTCTGTGATTTTAACCTTCAGTCCGGCTTCAAGATCGCGCCGAAATTTTTTAATCACGGCCTGCATGTAATTTTCAGCGCTTTGGGTATTTAATTTGACCGGCAGCACCAGATCCAGATGAAGGTCAAAGCCGGCATTTAATCGCCAGATATCGGATAATCTTTGAATGGAATCGCAAGTGTGCGGAAAAACAGTGGCGTCTAAAAAATTCAGTTTGCCCAGAAGCGCATCATCCAGGGCGCCGCGAATGAGGCTGCAGCTGTATGCCTGAAGATGCCCGTCCGCTCTGGAGATTGTACCGCCGGCGCCCAGTATCCGATACGGGAGAACACCGGCAGCCCATATGATTTCTTCCGGTGCATAAGAGCAAAAATAACCGACAATCCTGGATTGCGTCTCTGCTTTCCAATTTCTGGCGTAGCCGATCGGATCGCCGGCAATATCATGAAATTGTTTTAATATTTGCATTATTTTTGCTTGACTATGATACAATGTAGCTTTATTGTAGCTTTATTAAATATTGTACCAGAATGCAATCTTTAAATAAAAGGGAAGAGGCCTTTTAAAGTGGCGAATGCAAATAATCTAAATAAGAAAACGGTTGAGGATAAAAAAGATTCTGCCGCTGAAGCACCGAATAGCAAGGTGAAATTTGAAATATACGGTGAGGAAATGATCGAAAAGCGGGTCAAATCCAGTGGCAACAGCGGCAGGGTTTATTTGCCTCCAACTTGGGTTGGCCACAAGGTGAAAATCATCAGGACCGATTAAACTTTCCATCAATAAGGAATTTTCCTGTGGATAATTTTCAAATAAGACGGCTAAGGGTTGAAGATGCAGAAGAGATCTCCCGGATTTACGCAGCGATCACGCGGCGGCCGGTTGAACCGGATTTCAAAAGTGTTGTAGAAGAACACGCCCAAAGCAAAGAGGGCGCCTGTTTCGTTGCGGAACATGAGGGCAAAGTTGTCGGGTTTATGATCAGCTACATTCTGACCGCTGGATTTGGTGAAACCAAAAGTGCCTGGATTGCCACACTGGGAGTAAACCCTGAATTCATGGGCCAGGAAATCGGCGCCGGCATGGCCCAAAAAATATTTGAAATTTACAAAGCCGCGGGCATTGAAAACGTCTACACGACGGTCCGATGGGATTCAACCGACCTGCTTTCCTTTTTCAAAACCCTTGGGTTTGACCGCAGCAGGTTTATCAATCTGCGAAAGGTCATCGAATAAATCATCCCCTCCCCCGCCCGGCATCTCACCGTGCTCCTGCACATATTTCTGGATCAGCTCACTTTCCCGTTTCGAAAACATCTTGTCTTCCTCGTAATCGAACAGGGTTGCGCTTTGATTGTCCTGCATTGTCATCAAAAGCGCCTGCCGCAAATTAGGCGTGCCTTTGATGGTCAGCACATTGTGCGCTTGATCTAAGAGCTTAAAGACGCCTTCGGATTCCGGCATTTCGTTGATATGCACCTCATCAAAAGGCAGCCATGGCTGGGGCGGCGCGGGGTTGCAGCCCAGATGGAGCCGCAGGTCACACTGCAGGCAGCGCTTGGCCTCCCTGACCGCCTGCTCATCATTGTAACCTTTTGCGACCTCCTGGAATCCCTCGATGCGAGTGGCAGGATCAAGCTCAGGAACTTTTTCCCGGTTCCAGGAGGCAAAACCTTCATCACGTTTCAGTAAGGGGTCCGGGTTGCCGCGCGCAAATAAAACTTCATCGATTTCACCGGTTCCGCCCAGGGCCTTATCGATAGACGCAGCCGCCTGCCGGCCGGCCGCAATTGCGTGAATAATGGCACCCGGCGCTTTGGTAATATCCCCACCGGCATAGATGCCTTTTGCGTCCGTCTCCAAAGAGTCCTGGTTGACAACAATCAAGCCCCGCTCAACCTTTATCAGGCTGCTGTCCTCCAGAAACGAAAGATCGGCGGCCTGTTCGACAGCAAAAATGACCTGATCCACCAGAATACATTCTTTGGCCTCACTGAATTCAGGACAAAACTGGCCCTGCTCGTCAAATACGCAGGTACATTCCACCAGATCCATGCGGGCCACCTTACCGTCCTCACTGATCACGCGATCAGGCCCCCAGGACGGCATAATCTCCACGCCTTCGGCTCTGGCTTCTTCCAGTTCCCACGGGCTGGCGGGCATTTCATCCAGACATTCCAGACAGGCCATTTTGACATTGCCGGCACCACATCTGAGCGCTGTCATGGCCGCATCCACGGCAACATTGCCGCCGCCGATTACCACCACGCTGTCTTTGAGTTTAATATCTTCGCCTTCGGCCACCCGGCGCAGAAATTCGACCCCCCACAGCACATCCGGAACATTGCACCCTTCCAGCGGAATGCGACGGCTGTTCCCGGCACCGACACCTAAAAAGACGGCATCGTATCCGTCGCGGGTCAGCTGATCCAGTGTAAAATCTTTCCCCAGGGTCTGGCCGGGCTTAAATTCGATCCCGAGTTCCAGAATTTCATCGATTTCCTTATCTAAAATTTCTGCGGGCAGGCGGTATTCGGGAATCCCGTATCGCATCATGCCGCCGGCGGCCTGGCCGGCATCGAAAACAGTGACCCCATGACCTTTTTTGCATAGATAAAAAGCGGTGGTAAGTCCGGCCGGCCCGGCGCCGACAATGGCGACTTTCTTGCCGCTATCGGCTTCCATCCGGTTTTCCTTTTTCCACAGGCCCTTTTCACCGTCGGCTGCATATCGTTTCAGCGCACAAATGGAGATGGATTCATTGACCTCGCCGCGGCGACAGGCCGTTTCGCAGGGATGAATACATACCCGGCCCAGAATGCCGGGAAAGGGCACTTTTTCCCTGATAATAGCGTTGGCCTCATCCCGTTTCCCCTGGGCACACATTCTCAGGTAACCGGGGACATCAATATGGGCCGCACAGGCGGCCTTGCACGGAACCAGATCCGCCTCCCGGGTTGCCGGCTCCACGGATTTGTCCACCAGGGCCCCGGTGGGGCACACCGCCACACAGGCGGTACAAAACTTACAGCCGGAGTCTTCAAGGGTTGCGGCAACGCTGCCGACCTGAACCTGTCCGGTTTTATCAAAGACAAAACCCAGCGCCTCGATTCCGCGCATGTCACGGCAGGCACGCACGCAACGGGTGCATCCAATGCACAGATTATAATCTCTTTCAAACAGGGGATGATCTTTGAGTACCGGTAAATCAGTGGGCAGCCACCTGGGCGTTGAATTCGAGATGCCGACATAAAATTGACCACCGTTTGCAACTCACAGTGCCCGAACTGCGAACAGCAGCGTTCATTTTCCGGTACATTGGATGAACACTGGGTACGGGGGCATCCTTCCTGCTGGGCACAGGTTAGACAGGCATGCCGATGCCGGGCCATGATCGGCACCAGGTTTTCCTGACGCTTGTGTTTTATACGCTCATTTTGCGTAATCACGACCATGCCATCTGCTGCTTCAGTTGCACAGGAGCCCACCAGATCGTTCCGGCCCTCTATCTCAACCACACAGATGCCGCAACCCTTACCGGGTTGTTCCGGCATGGCATTTTCTATTTTGTATTCGCCATGGAAAACAGTTTGAACCGCGGGACGGTCTTTAGCCGGCGGCAAATCCGGATGGTAACACAGACCGGGGATAAAAATATCGACCCTGCGGGCGGCTTCCAGAATCGTCGTCCCGGCAGGCACTTCGAGCGGCTGTCCATCGATGGTTAATCTTACGGTATCCATATTCCGATATTCTCTGATTCAGGTGCCGCGCACACGTTATATTGGTGTCAGATTGGTTTAATACGTTCAGGTTCAGGTTCGGGTAAGCCAACCAGATGACCAATATGACGAGAATCAGAACCCGATCTGACAAATCCTTGCGCCCTGTACACCTGACACCTGAAACCTACAAATTCCTGACACCTCGTGTGAAACTCCGCCTGGCCGAGACAGTGAACAGATGAACGTTGAACATCGAACGTCCAACATCGAACATCCAACATTGATGACGCTACGCTTTACCGATTTTAAAACAAACGAACCGCAGCCTGCGACGAGCTCCCCTCGACGTGCTCGGGGCCTGAGCCTGTCGAAGGCAGGCGAATCGAATTTCGAAGGATAGATTCTTTTTGCTCAGTATTTTTTTTTAATTGACAGAATACATTATTCGATCTGCCGGAGGCAGACAAGTGCTTGCTCGCCTTTGGCGAGTTGGACGTTCAATGTTCGATGTTCGATGTTCATTTTTTAGTTAACCCGTCACATGAAACTAACCAATAACAATCTACTTCTTGCGGCTTTTGCCTTTCCGGCACAAGGCATACCCGAACAGGGCGGCACCGACTGCTCCGGCGATCTGGGTATCCCATCTCGTTTTCATGCGCTCAAGACCGACCATGGGCATCAGGCGGTCCATTACCCCGCGGTTTTTGGCCATTCCGCCGGTAACGCCAAATTCAGGCTTTACACCGGCGCGTTCGATAAGCGCGTAGATTCGTTCGGCCATGGCTTTGCAATAAGCAGCCAGAACTTCTTCTTTGCTCCAGCCTTTGCGTAACAGACCGATCGCCTCCGATTTGGCATACACCACGCAGGTGCTTGAAACCGCAGCGGGTTCTTCGCCTTCAAACTCAAAGGACCGGTCGCCGACATCATTAAGCGGCACACCCAGCAGATCCGAAAATACTTCCATGCCGCGCCCCGTTCCTGCCGCGCATTTATCATTCATTAAAAAATTGATGACCTTGCCCTTCTCGTCGCACTGGATCGCTTTAATATCCTGTCCACCAACGTCCAGAACGGTGCGAACGGTATTGCCGTAGATAAAATTGGCGCCGCGCGCATGGCAGGCAATTTCGGTAATCGAGCGGTCTGCAAAGGGCACGTTGACCCGTCCGTAACCGGTGCCGACACAATAGTCCATGCGCTCTTCGGGCATATCGGTGGCCTCCAGCGCGAATTTGAGCGCCTTGCGGGCGCTATCCGGGCTGTCCGACCCGGTACGCATGTTTGAATAGGCAAAAATCTGCCCATCTGCCATGATAACAGATTGAGAACTGACGGAACCCCACATCAATACCGACCGTGATGAATTGGGCCGTATTCCAGTCAATATCAGGATTTTTCCAGCTGGACTCGGCCCAGCGCCAGAACTCTTGTTTTTGTTCTTCAGCCATACCGGTAACCCTTCAAGAATGGCGTTATTGGTTATCATTAACGAATAACTATCATTACGTTTCCGCAGCCACGACTGCTGTGCCGACGGCAGTGCCATATTCCGGTTCATCCGGAATATAAATGTTGTTGACTTTCAATTCCTTTTTCATCGCCGACATAAATCCCGGATTGTAACCGACACCGCCGACCATGACAATATCTTCATTTACGCCGATGCGGCGAATTATGGACACGATTCGGCTGGCCATCGAATCATGGATGGCTTTGCTGATATCCGATTTTTCGGTTTTGGAATGAATCAACCCGACGACTTCTGATTCAGCAAAGATGACGCACTGGGCATTTATTGGAATTTCCTTGTCGGATTCCAAACATAATGGCCCCATTTCTTCAATAGTGACATCAAGTGCCCGGGCCATGACCTCAATAAAAGTGCCGGCGCCGGCTGCACATTTTTCATTAATTGCAAAATCCATTGGATTGCCCTTTTCATCAATTTTAGCCGCCCGGCCCTCTTCGGCGCCGACATCGACCACGGTGCGGGCACTGGGAAAGAAAAAATTGGCGCCCTTAGCCATGGCCTTGATTTCATTGACGGTATCATCGGCCATTTTTACCGCTTTGCTGCCAGAACCCGTGCCATAAATTTTCTGAAGGTCATCTTTTGAAATGCCGGCATTTTTTGCGGCCTGCTCCAGGGAATCTTCAACGGCTTTTTCCTGATCAAAGCCGGTCGGGACCAGGCCCTTGCCAATAATCCGGCCGTCTTTCAAGATAATGGTCTTGGTGTTTTTTGCACCACAATCGATTCCTGCTGTTATCATTTTTTTAACCTCCCTTGAAGTGAAGTGCCTTGTAATGCCTAAAATTTAGAGGGAATGCAGTGTCGCCTGGCTTATATTATGAAAAATGGGAAAAGGGAAGTATCGCCTCTTGGAATAGGGGTCCGCCCGGGAAGAATCAAAGGATGCCTTTCGGCAGGGGCTGAAATATGATATAATACCTTGTAAAGCCAGAGATTTTGTGGTACAAAAAACGCCGTTTTGGCCTGGAGAATCTAATTTAAGAAGGGAAAGAGTGTTTATGTCCGAAAAGCATCCGGAATGTCCGCTTTATAATCCACTCAATTGCAAAGAATATTATAATCCGAAACTTTGCGCTTTTGTCAGAAAAGATAAAGACTGCTTGAAGAAAAAAAAACCAAAAGCAAAAGCCAAATCAAGCGCTTAGGTAAAACCAGAACTAAGGTCAAGCGTGCCCGGCAGTGTCTGAAAGCAGCGCCGGATCGATTCCCATCTTCCTTACCGCCTCTTCCCAACGATTTTCAACCGGCATCTCAAAAATATTATCCTCGAACACCGGAACCGTTAACCAGGCATTTTCTTTAATTTCATCTTCCAGCTGTCCGGGACCCCAACCGGCGCACCCGAGTGCGATGATATATGAATCCGGTCCTTTGCCCAATGCAACTGACTCGATAATATCCCGTGTATTGCTCATGGCCAGATTTTGCGTAATCCTTAACGACGCCTCCCAGTCAAAGGGGGGCCCGTGAAGTACAAAGATTTCTGCAATGTGTACCGGGCCCCCTATGTGGATCGGAATCTTTTCAGCCTTTGGCGAGTGCTCAATTTTTAGCTCTTCAAAAATATCTTTCGCCGTTAAGGCATAATGGACCCGGTTGACCACCACCCCCATGGCGCCCTGCGAGTTGTGTTCACACATACAGGTCACCGTTTGGTGAAAATTGGGGTCCACCAGCGCGGGCATCGCCATTAGAAACTGTCCTTTAAAAAACCCCTGATTCCCCACTTCCATCGTTTCCTCCATGGGTTCTAATTGGCAGCCACGATGTACGGTTTGTCTGTTTTTCGTCCGAGCAGCTCGAATACTTTCCTGCTGCCGAGTTCCTTGTCAAGATCGGCTGAAATTTTAATTTCTGCGACATCGGGGCGGGTCCGTGCCGCCCGCAAGGTGTTTTCGCTGATTAAGATCCCATTCGGGAATGATTTGGTAAGGTTCTGCAGCCTGAAGACCGTATTTACGGGATCACCGATCACCGTGTAGTCCATCTTTTGCTCAAACCCGATATTTCCAACCACAACCTCACCGGTATGGATGCTGATTCCCATACGGACGGTGGCGCCGAATTTCCTTTCCAGAAATCGATTCACTGCATCCAGGGATTTTTTCATTTCAATGCCGGCAGCGATGGCATTATCAGCGTCCTCGGTGCTGGATACCGGTGCACCGAACAGGGCTAAGAATCCATCGCCTAAATATTTATCCACGATCCCATGGTGCTTGAACACGATACCACCCATCACTGAAAAAAAGCTGTTTAGAAGCGAGACCGTTTTTTGAGAACCGATCCGGCGGGAAAGCTCTGAAAAGTCACGAATGTCGATATTGAGCAATGTCAGGGTTTTTAATTCTTCAACCACCGGTTTGCCGTTTTCAGAATCATAAAGGATTTTATCCAGAACTTCTTTGGGGACAAATTTCTGGAACATATGCCGGATATCGCGTTCCTGTTCGGCCATGGAAACGGTCTCTTTGTAAAGACGCGCATTTTCCAGCGCAATACATACGGAGGTTGCAATAGACTGCAAAAGGTCCTTATCATCTGTATCAAACTCACCGTTAACTTTATTGAGCACCTCGATGACGCCAATGACCTTTCCCTGTGATACCATGGGCACGCAGAGCGCCGATCGGGTTTGAAAACCTGAGGATTCATCAACCATTGGGAAAAAATGGGGGGATTTTTCAATATCATTGACCAGGATCGATTTGCCCCTGGCAGCCACGTACCCGGCAATTCCCTGGCCGATCTTGAGACGGAACTTTTTCATGGATTTAATCTTAATATTGAAGGCCACAGCGATCTCAAGTTCGTCTTTTTCCAGAAAAAGCAGAGAACCGGCTTCGATGTTCATCACCTCGCGGATCATATCCATCGTGTATTTCAGAACTTTGCCGATATCAAATGTGGAAGACGCCAGGGCACTGCCGACCTGGCGGATGGTATCCAATTCCTGATTTCGTTTGACGACCGCCGCGGACAGCCGATTACGTTCAATTGCCAGCGAGAGACCATTGGAGATCCAGATGATGAGTCTGCGTGCATTGTAGAAAATACCGGCATCTTTCGCTGCCAGTACTAAAATGCCGGTAACCATACCGTCGCTTTTTAAAGGAGCCAGCAGACAGGATGTGCAGCCGTGGTCAGCAAAAAGTTCACGGTCCAGCGAGCTGGCCATCGAACAGGTATTGTCCACCAGGAGGCTGGTTTCCTGCTTGAATACTTTTTCAATAATTGAGCCTTTGATCGGATAGCTGGTTCCCTTCGTAAGGTTTGAAGGCCCGCTGATCAGCAGGTCGAAAATTTTCAGATGCCCGGGTTTAGCATCATCTACGGTCAGCACAAATGCAAGATCAAAGGGAACCACGCTTTGAAGTTCATTCAGCACCGCATGCAGCAATTCCGAATCTCTGAAGCTGGAAATGAGTATTTTAAAAATCTTTTCAATGGACTTAAGGTGCATCGTGTTGCGTTCGTTCTCCTTGAGCAGGCGCAGATTTTCATAGGTAAAAGCGGCATTGCTCAGAAGCGGTGTTAACACCTCAACATCTTCCTGGGTATAGACGCGATCTTGCCTCGATGAAATCGTCAAGACGCCAAAAATATCCTTGCTGGTTTTAATCGGCATACAGATAAAGGATTTCGTCCCGTAATGGGCCATGCTGGCTCTTCCAAAACGGTTATCATTTTCGATATCCTCAACAACCAGAGGCGATTTGTTAATGATGGCATATTTGGCGATGCTGGTTTCGAAATCAATGCGGTCCCCGGCCTTGACAAATTTACCAAGACCAACAGTCGCTTTAACCACAAAAGTTTTGGGCTCAGTCTTATTAAGGGTCAGGATTGAACCGAGATCTGAATTGGTCAGCATCAGGGCGCGCTCCAGCATTATGTAAAGAATCTCCTCGGGGTCAAAGGTGACATAGCAAAGCTCTGAAAGGTCTTTAAGGATGGCTATCTCGGAAGCCTTTTTTTCAAGCGCATGGAACGTATTGTTAAAACGTTGTTCGATGGCGCTGAAGGAATGCACAATGTTTTGAAGTTCGTCGGTACCGGACGAAAGCTGATCATCTGAAAAATCGCTGAGGTAATTGGATGACATCTGCTGCGATATGTTGGCGATTTTATCAAATAGTTTTTTCAGTATCGTAAAGCCGGCAAAAGAAAAGATCAGGATGCCCAGAAAGAATAAGGGGATATATTTGTCTTTTAGCATGTCGTATTTAATACTAAAGAAAATAAATCCCAGGACCGGAAAGAAAAAGAAAAGGCCAAAAATTAAATTGAGCTTCGTATACAAGTTTTGTTTCTTCAAAAAAATATCTCCCAGCCCATCGCCAACCCGGCGTCTATTTTCTCAAGTATTTGACCTGTTTTCTCAGGCCGGTCAAATTTGTGATTTGCCTCGGCGATTGGCTTTTATTTTAATTAAAAATAATCTGCTTATCTGGAAAGTCCAAGTTCCATTAGATAAACCCTCTGTGGGAGCGGCTTCCAGCCGCGAAATCAACTGTCGCGGCTGGAAACCGCTCCTACATCCAATACCACTTGTTCCTTCCGGATAACCAGAAAAAATAAACCGATCATTAGACCCAGTCGTTCGACTCTGAGGCTCTCGACGGATAGGATTCCTTGAAAATATAAAATTTTCTCTATTTTTTAAAATCTGAAACGCTCACCTTAGTTTATATTATAAAAGTGATTATTCTTCAACCAAAATAGGTATTTAAACAGGGTAAAGGATTTCCCTGTTTTTCCGCAATGCCCATGGGCTTCAGGCAGGATGCCCTTCAGCTTGACATCACCTGGTAACTTTTTTATAGGGTATGGCAATTAGATTGCTTGGAAAATTGCGATGATTTCTGTAGAATATATTAGAAGAAGGTATAACACATTAGCCATAAATTCAATCAATGTAAATTTTAAGGCGTCGTTTTATGCGTGCGGTTATACAAAGAGTCAAGCAAAGTTCCGTCAAAACGAATGATGAAATTGTGGGCCGGATCGGCCAGGGGCTTTTAGTTTTGCTTGGCGTGGCCAAAGGCGACAGCGTTGCAGATGCGGATTATCTGGCCAATAAGATCATCAACCTGAGAATATTTGAAGATGAAGACGGCAAGATGAACCGATCGTTGCTCGAGACCGGCGGTGAATTGCTGGCTGTTTCTCAATTTACCCTGTTAGCCGATTGCCGCAAAGGCAGACGACCCTCGTTTATAGCGGCGGCTGAACCCGAAAAAGCCATCGAACTCTACGAAAAGTTTGTCGACGGGGTACGCCAAAAGGGTGTCGGGGTTCAGACCGGTCGTTTTCAAGCGATGATGGAAGTCGCCCTGATCAATGATGGCCCGGTAACGGTGATCATCGAAAGTCGATAGGGCCGAGTCCCACAATTTTTTTAGGTTTCAGGTGTCAGGTGTTCAGCCCAGCCGCCGGCCAAAAAAACGGCCGGTCTGATCGAAAAAGAAGCTTTGGTGATGAAGTTTCATATAAGCACCACCTCTGGCCAAAAAAGCGGCCAGTCTGATCGAAAAAGAAACTATGCCATTTTGGCGTAGTTTCACACGAGGTATATGGTATAGGGTGCCAGGAATTCGGAAGTTGGAATGCGGAATGCGGAAAATAAGAAACGTATGCATGCGATCTAATCTGATACTTTTCGTACTCGTCCTCGTTCTCGTGCTCGTCCTCGGGAATCAGAATTTTATCGAGGACGAGGGACGAGTACGAGGACGAGGACGACGAAGGCGCTAGCTGCCACGCCGTAGTTCAAAGAGCGAAGACGACTAATCTGGCCCCTGGCGTCTGTCTTCGACTCGACCTAAATGCATTGGAGGGCACGGTGGCCCGCCCTACTTCGTGGTTAAATTCACATTTGAACACACTTTTATGTCATTAATATAGAGTTTATGGCCTCTGATGATTATACCAGACGTAATTTTTTGAATCTAACACATTCCAGAAGAACCAAACCGTTGCAGCATCACCCTGGCCAAAAAAGTTTTAAGCAGTTTGTTTTGCTGGGAATTTTTGTGGGCATCCTGGCCAACCCGTTTCACCTCATGGCCCAGGAGCTCGATGATCTGAAGCGCTTTATTGGCAAAAATGATTCAATTCTGGTGGCCGACACTAACGGTAATATTGTATTAGCAAAAAATGCCGCTGAAAAGCGGATTCCGGCTTCGATTTTAAAAATATTCACCTCCCTTGTGGCCCTGCATTATCTCGCTGACGATTATCGCTTTCCGACCGAATTTTACCTGGATAAACAATCAAATCTGAAAATTAAAGGTTACGGCGACCCGCTCCTGATTTCCGAGGTGGTCTCTAAGATATCCCAAGTCCTTGCCGTTCTCTTGAAAAACACCCAACCTTTGAATGACCTGATTTTAGATGATTCCTATTTTCAACAGCCTTTGACCATCCCCGGAATCACATCGTCCGCCCAACCTTATGATGCCCCCAATGGCGCGTTATGCGTCAATTTTAATACGATCAGCTTTAAGCGCACATCACAGGGTTATGTCAGTGCCGAGCCCCAAACACCGCTGCTGCCGTTTGCTATCAAAAAAATAAAAGCATCCGGATTAAATCAAGGCCGCATCGTTTTTTCTCATAACAAAAATGAAATCACCCTGTACGCAGGGAATCTTTTCCAATATTTTCTTGAAAAACAGGGGATGCGTTTCAACGGAAAGGTCAAATTGGGACGAATCAATCAAAAAAACGACCGGCTGATATTCAGATATGATTCCAGTTCATCACTGCAGGAGATTGTAGTAAAGCTCCTGGAACATTCCAACAATTTTATGACCAACCAACTGCTCATCGCCACCGGCGCAAAAATAATCGGGTCCCCGGGCACCCTCGCCAAAGGTGTCGCCATTGCCTCCGACTATGCAAAAGAGATGCTGGATATCGAGAATATGACGATTGTCGAAGGCTCCGGAATATCCAGAGACAATCGAGTCTCAGCCGTACAGATGGTTCAGGTTCTCCAGGAATTTCTGCCCTATTACTACCTGATGCGCCGGGAAGGAAGAGAATTTTTTAAGACCGGCACGCTTTACGGCATCAGCACCCGCGCCGGCTATATCAAAAGGACAAATGGCGAATTTTACCGCTACGTCATTATGCTCAACGCCCCGGGCAAATCCACCGACTCCCTGATTCTAAGACTCCTGCGAATCCTGGATTAATTCGCAGAAATCCATTCGCCCGTCTATTATCATTGTGCGCATAAATTTGGATATATTTAAAGCTAAATTGAGCGTTTCAAATTTTAAAAGGGGATCGTTTTGCCTTATTTTCGTTGTTGAATTGAAAGATATGTCGGGAGGTATCTGCAATTTTGAGGCTTGAAAATATTTAAGCTTACCAGAAGATATATGCAATAATTTGCGATTGTCCATTCATAGCCGATTTATACAATTCAGCTATTTTTCACATTGCGTTAGGAAATCTAATAATCAGTTTACTCAGCAGCATCTAAACCATCAGCTAATTTTTGAATACCATCCAGGTCAAAATCGTCAACCATTTGCATAATCTGTTTGCTGAGCGGTATACAGGAATCTGAATGCGTCTTAATTTCCTCTGCGATGGCATTAAGCGTCGTGACATCACCCATTTCAGCTGCATCGCGAATGCGTTTGGCAATATCCTGAGCAAGTTCAGACGGGACAGCTGCAATCTCTTCATCGGATAGTTTACAAACATTTTCTTCAGCGGGTGCACCAAGACCCTGAGCCGATTCCAGGGCTTGATTGAGGGCAGTTTCGAGCTCCGAGAACCTCAAATTCAACTCCTTTGCTGGAGGGGTTTTCTTTTCAACTCCCTTGACGAGTGTTTCCAGACTCACTGCGGACGCCTGCAGGTCCGTAGCCGAAAGATTGCCGGCCAACCCCTTGAGGTTATGTATCAAACTGTGTGCCTGCTTCAGATCCCTGGCATCCAGCGTCTCACGGATCTCACTGGCTACCTGGGTGTATTTGGCGCCGAAATCAAGCAGCAGTTTTTTGTAAAGCCTTTTGTTGCCCTGCAAACGCTTCAATCCATCTACCAGGTCAAATCCCGGCAATGATTGCGGAAGCTCATCTTTAGCCAGCATCGCCTTAACCGCTTCGGGACCTTCGACGGAAGTTTCCGGTTTTTGGCCCTGGACTCGTTTTTCAGTTGGCTGGATCCATTTCTGCAGGGTGGCAAAAAGTTGATCCGGATCAATGGGTTTGGCGACATGGCCGTTCATGCCGGCTTCCAAACTTTTATCCTCATCACCGGCCATGGCATGGGCGGTCATGGCAATGATCGGCAGATCCTTGAACCGCTCGTCCTCACGGATTTCACGAGTGGCCTCGTAGCCATTCATCACCGGCATCTGAATGTCCATGAGTACCGCGTCATAATTGTTTTCCTTCACAGCGCTGACGGCCTTCTGACCATTTTCTGCCAACGAAACATTGAGTCCCGCACCTTCAAGAATCTCCAGTGCAACTTGCTGGTTGATTTCATTATCTTCTACCAAAAGCACCCGCGCTCCGTGGATGGCTTTCAAATCCTCAGCCACCTGCTCTTTTTTGCGGTCGACATGGGATACTTTTTGAAGATCTTCTCCCATTGTATGCATAATGGCATCAAAAAGCACTGAAGGACTGACCGGTTTGAGAAGAAAGCCTTCCAGGGCAAGTTGCTCGGCCTGTTGCATAACTTCTTCACGTCCATAGGCGGTGATCAAAATAATCGGCGGAATTTTGCCCAAATCTTTATGATGCTTAATGCGCCTGGAAGCTTCGATGCCATCCATTCCCGGCATCTTCCAGTCCATAATGACCAGATCATAGGGCTGGTCTTTGGGAGCGCTTTCCAACTCAGCCAGGCTCTCCTCACCGGAAGCGGACAATGTCACCTCAAAGGAAAAAGATTCCAGGATCTTTTCCAATATGTCTCTCGAAGTGGCATTGTCATCCACTACCAGGACCTTTATGCCGTGCAGATCCGGCGAGGGCACGAAGCGCTTTTTGGCCTTTTCTTTTCCCAAAGAAAAATTACCTGTGAAGCTGAAGGTACTGCCCTGACCAGGTTTACTTTCCACCCAGATTTTACCGCCCATCATTTCCACCAGACGTTTACTGATGGTTAACCCCAGGCCGGTGCCGCCGTATTTGCGGGTGGTGGATGTGTCCGCCTGTGAGAAGGCCTCAAAAAGTTTGTCAATTTGATCCTGAGTAAGCCCTACGCCGGTGTCGCTCACCGAAAACTTCAACGTGACCTGGTCTTCATTTTGGCTGACCAATTCAGTGGAGACTACGATTTCCCCGGATTCGGTGAACTTAACCGCATTGTTGGCCAAATTGATCAGTACCTGCCCCAGTCGCAATGGATCACCCACTAAAAAATGCGGTACCTTTCGCGACGTTGCAAATAGAACTTCAAGATTCTCTTTTTCCTCAGCTTTTACAGTGACGAGGTTGGCCAGGTTGTCTAAAACATTGTCCAGATTGAATTCCACCGATTCCATGTCCAGCTTACCGGCTTCGATCTTGGAAAAATCTAATATGTCGTTGATGATACCTAACAGCGAATTGGCTGAAGATTGAATTTTGTTCAGATAGTCCTTCTGTTTGCGGTTCAGCTCGGTTTTTAACGCTAAATGCGACATGCCGATGACCGCATTCATGGGCGTACGGATCTCATGACTCATATTGGCCAAAAAATCGCCCTTTGCCCTTGTGGCCTCATCCGCCCTTTTCTCGGCCCGCTTCCGTTCAACGACCTCCTTTGAAAGCCGTCGGTTCCAGTAGAAAAACAGCATCACAATAATGAAAGCCGGTACCAGTGCTTTCCACAAAAGCGAATAGTCGAAACCGTGTTCATATTTAACCGAAACCCAACGGTTGAATATGCTGTCCCTTTCGTTTTGGGAGATGGCATCCAGGGCTTTCTGGAGGATGCCGGCCAAAATCGGCCAGTCCTGTCGCACCGCTATGGCCTGATCGTATGCGTAGGGCGTCTCCCCGGCCACCTTGATCTGGTTTAGCCGCAGTTCGCTGATGTAATAGCTGGTGGTCACGACGTTGCCGACGAATGCATATACTTCGCCTGCGGCCAACATTTTAAGAGCTGCGGGGATAGATTTCGCAGTCACCAAACTGATACCGGAATGGTTGTCTCGAAGCCACTCGTGAATGGCATACCCCTCCACCACCGCTACAGGTTTTCCTC
>PVMK01114862.1_pt1 | contig 17588 bp, 13 predicted proteins | sample 1853481 | NCBI WGS metagenome assembly PVMK01 (sample SAMN08533507, study PRJNA380276) | Marine sediment metagenome, whole genome shotgun sequencing project. | reverse complement strand
ATCGCCTGCTCCAGGATTTCCCGGGGAAGGCCCTCGACCTTGATATCCATCTGCAGGGCGGTGATGCCCTTGGTCGTGCCGGCAACCTTGAAATCCATGTCGCCGTAATGATCCTCCTGACCGGCGATGTCGGTCAGGACGGCGTGCTGGTCCCCTTCGGAAACCAGTCCCATGGCGATACCGGCGACGGTGCCCTTGAGCGGTACGCCGGCGTCCATCATCGACATCGAGCCGCCGCACACCGAAGCCATTGACGACGACCCGTTGGACTCGATGATGTCCGATACCACCCGCATGGTGTATGGGAACTCCTCGGGGTCGGGAAGGGCGGGAGTCAACGAACGTCGCGCCAGGGCGCCGTGTCCGATCTCACGCCGGCCGGCGCCGCGGAGGAAGCGCGCCTCGCCGACCGAGAATGGCGGGAAGTTGTAGTGCAGCATAAAGGACTGGCGAGAGTCGCCCTGGTAGGACTCGATGAGCTGTGAGTCGTCCGAGGTCCCGAGGGTGCAGGTCACGATGGCCTGGGTTTCGCCGCGGGTGAAGAGGGCCGAACCGTGGGCCCGCGGAAGGACACCAACCTCGCATGTGACCTTGCGGATCTCGTCAAACGCGCGGCCGTCGAGGCGCTCGCGCTTGTCGAGGATGGTTTCGCGGGTGATCGACTTGACCATCGAGCGATAGATGCTCTTGACCCACGGAGTCTTCTCGTCGGCCTCATCCTCGGACAGCTCGGCCAGGGCCTTGGTGCGAACGGCTTTCACCGCGTCAGATTGCTCGAACTTGCCGCGGACGTGGAGCGCCGCGCGGAGCTCGTCGGTCCAGCGAGCGCGAATGGCGTCGGCAAAGTCCGCCGGCCACGCGTCTGACGGCGGCGTGAACCCCTCTTTGACCACCCCGGCCTCGGCGACCATTTCGCGCTGCAGCGCGATGATCTTCTTGATCTCACGGTGGGCGAGGTCGAGGGCGTCGAGGATGATCGATTCTGACAGCTCGCTGGCGCCGCACTCCACCATCGCCAACGCGTCCTCGGTCCCTGCCACCACCAGGTCGAGCTCGCTCTCGGCCTGCTGCTCGTAGGTCGGGAAGACCACCAGGCTGCCGTCGATACGGCCGATTCGCACGCCTGCAAGGGCGGCATCGAAGGGGATCTCAGCGGCCAGGAGGAGCGCCAGCGAAGCGCCGGAGATGCCGTAGACATCAGGGCTGAACTCATCGTCAGCCGAAAGCACCCAGCCGATGACCTGGGTTTCGCGGCGCCACCCGTCGGGAAACAGCGGTCGGAGCCCGCGGTCAATCACCCGGCAGGTGAGGGTCTCGCGTTCGGTGGGGCGTCCCTCGCGTTTGAAGAACCCGCCGGGGATGTTGCCGGCCGCGTAGGTGTTCTCCCGATAATCGATCGTCAGGGGCAGGAAGTCCACGCCGTGCCGATCGTCGGGACTGGCGCAGGCGGTTACCAGGACCATGGTGTCGCCCATGCGAACCACGGTCGATCCACCGGCCTGTTTGGCGATCTTTCCGGTCTCAAAGGTCAGGGTCTTGCCGTCGATTTCGACGGACTTCGTAATCTCTTTCATTCAATTTTCCAATCTTCAGGCGCGCGCTGTCCCAACCCATTCCGTATCGCGACGATGACTGTGGGAGGACGGGAGGGCATGTGCCTGGTAGTGCTCGGTCTCAGCCTCGGAGTCCCAGCCGTTCCACGAGCTGACGATAGCGCGTGATGTCCTTCGTCTTGAGATAGTCGAGGAGACGGCGGCGACGGCCGACCAATCGCAGCAGGCCGCGACGGGAGTGAAAGTCCTTTTTCTGGATCTTGAAGTGCTCCGTCAAGAACTGGATGCGGCGGGTCAGCAATGCGATCTGCACCTCCGGCGAACCGGTGTCCGTCGGGTGAGTGCGGAACTCGTCGATGATCGAAATTTTCTGGGCGTCAAAGTGACTCATGTATTCTCCACTATCCTCCGATGAGGCTCCGGTACGTTAGCAGGAAGCGGCTGTTCTCGCAACTCGGAAAGGCTCGAATCATGATTTGAGGGCCGCGGTTTCTACGACCATGGACGGGGCGATGTTGATCGTACGGCCCCGGGCCAGCACGGCCCGTACCGAACCGATTCCCAACAACCGGTTTCCGGCGCCTCGGACTACGACATTGGCATCCGTCTGCAGCCCCTCGACGCCGGGCTTGAAGACCACTACGTCCTGTCCGTGAACAAAGCGCTCGGCCGCGCTCGAGTTGAGGTCGATCTGGGGAAACGGCAGGGCGATGTTTTCCAGCGGAATCCAGTTATCTCCAGTGGTGATTTCCTCTGGGCTCTCGGTCGCCTGCAGCGCCTCTTGCTCGAGGGCGGCGGTGGCGGTGTACGGGCCGATGGCCTCGCGGTGGAGGTGATGGAGGTGGCCGCCGCAGCCGAGGTCGACACCGATGTCATGGGCCAACGACCGCACGTAGAAACCGGTGGAGGTCGTTGCCTCGAGGGACAGAATTTCCGGGCTCTCTACCTTCAGGGCCAACCGGTGGACGGTGACGGTCTTGGGCTCGGGGATGACCTCTTCACCGCTTCGCGCGAGCTCGTAGAGCTTCTTGCCGGCGATCTTTTTGGCGGAGTAGAGAGGAGGGACCTGTTCGATCTCACCGCTGAACCTGGCCTCGAGGCGATCGAGGGTTTGCCGGTCGATTTCGGGAACCTCGCCGCGCGGGTCGCGGTCCTCGCCCTCGCCGTCGTAGGTCGTGGTCGCCCTCCCGAGCTGAATCTCGCCGAGGTAGGTCTTTTCCCACTGGAGCAGGTACTGCTGTAACCGGGTCGCCTGTCCCACGCACAAAAGGAGCAGGCCTTCGGCCATGGGATCGAGGGTGCCGGTGTGGCCGATGCGACGTTCGCGAAGGGCCTTTCGAGCCATGTCGACAACGTCGTGGGAGGTTGGACCGGGTTTTTTTAACACCGGTAGCAGGCCGTGGATGCGGGATGGGCGGCGGCGGCTCATTTTCCGCGTCCGAGAGCATCCTCAAGTGCCGCAGTCACCTCACGTTCGGCATCGGAGATATTACCTGGGATGGTGCAGCCTGAGGCGTTGCGGTGGCCTCCGCCGCCGAAGCCGGCGGCGACCGCGCAAACGTCGAAATCTCCCCGGGAACGAAAGCTCACGCGGACGATTCCGGGTTCATTCTGTTTCAAAAAGGCCACCGCCTCCACTCCGGCGATGGACCGCGGGATGTTGACGATCTCCTCGGTGTCTTCCGGCCCTGCTTCCACACGGCGAAAGGCCTCCTCGTCCGCGGTCATCACGGCCAGCCGACCGCCATTTTCGATGCGAAGGCTCCGCAGAAACCTCGCCGAGGAGGCGGACCGAGGCTTCGCTGCGATTGCCGTGCACCATCTCCGCCACCTCCGCCGGCTTCGCCCCGCAGTCCACCATCTCGGCGGCGGTGCGAAACGCGCGCTCGGTGGCGTTGGAGTACTTGAAATCGCCGGTGTCGGTGGAGAGAGCGGTGTAGAGATTGGTGGCGGCGGCCGGGGTCGGGACGATGCCGATCTCGCCATACATACGCCACACCATCTCGCCGACCGCCGCGAGGCCTCGTCGAGATAGTTGACGACGCCATAGGAGGGGTTGGCGGGGTGGTGGTCGATGTTGAGGATCGGCAGACGGGTGAGGCCCCTCGAAGCCCGCCCGGTCGAGCCCGGGGCACTCCACCGTAACCACCAGATCGAAAGCCGCCGGGAAAGTCTTCCGGCAGTGTGTCGGCAACCACGATGCGAGTCGGCGCCGGGCAGCAGGGCGAGGTTTTCCGGCGTCGGATCGCGGTTGACGATCACTGCGCCGACGCCCAATCCGGTCGGCGAGCTCGGCCAGCGCCAACTCGGAGCCCGATGGCGTCCCCGTCGGGGTTGCGATGACAGGTCAAGAGGAGCCGGTAGGCGCCCTTGAACCGCTTGACGGCATCTCTGCGGGTCGGTGCTGGTGGCGGTCACGAGACCTCCTTCGAGCCGTCGCTGGCGTCGCGGTGGGAGCATGCCGTTTTCGGAGAGGCGGTCGAAGAGGCGCTCCATTCGATCGCCGTACTCAAAGGAGGTGTCGCGGAAGAACTCGAGGCTCGGAAGGACCCGCAACCGCATCTTCGTTCCGAGCTGCCGGCGCATGAAGGCCGAAGCTGCGGAAAAACCGTCACCGGCCTCACGCTCCCGCTCCTCATCGCCGATCACCGAGAAGTACACCTTGGCTTTCGATCGATCGGCGGACCACCGGACCAGCGACACCGTCACGCCGGTCAGGCGCGGGTCGTTGACCTCGATGCGGAGCATTTTTGACAGTACGGACCGCATCTCACCCTCGAGGCGCGTGTTTCGATCGAATGACTTTTCCTGCACATCTCCTCCGAACTCAGATCTGGACGATCTCGATCTCCCAGCTCAGGATATATCCGTTCCAGTTACGATCGACGGTCTGTTCGACGCGGCGCAGGCGTGCCTCGATGTCCACTGAGTTGGTGGAGAGGGCGCAGATCGCGAGTCGTGCCCGTTGCTGCAAATCCTGATGACCGGCCTCGATGACCAGCACCTGGTGGCGGTTCTTGATCTTTTCGATCAGACTCCGCACCGGGCCGCGCTTGGCCTTCAAGCTGCGGGCCTCCGGAACCTGGAGCTCCAGGTGGGCAATGCCGACGTAGGTTTCTCCGCTCAATTGCTTTTCTCGAGGTCGTTGAACTCGGACTTCTGACCTAGGTTAGAGCTCGGGCGCGATTTCCACCATCTTGTAGGCCTCGATGATGTCACCCTCCTTGATGTCCTGATAGCGGTCGAGGCCGATGCCGCATTCAAAACCCTGTCGAACCTCCGAAGCATCGTCCTTGAACCTCCTCAGGGAGGCCAGCTCGCCTTCGTAGATGACCACGTTGTCGCGCAAGAGCCGGACCTTGGCGGATCGTGTGATCACGCCGTCGATGACGTGGCTGCCGGCGATGGCGCCGATCTTCGGTACCTTGAAGATCTCGCGCACCTCGGCACGCCCGAGCTCCTCCTCCTCATACTCGGGTTCGAGAAGACCGACCATGGCCTTCCTGACGTCATCTACCAGATCGTAGATCACCGTGTAGAGGCGGGTGTCGACCTGCTCGGTTTCGCCGAGCTCGCGGGCGGTACGCTCGGGACGGACCGCGAAGCCGACGATGATTGCGTTGGAGGCCGAAGCGAGCATGACATCGTTGGTCGTGATGGCGCCGACCGAGCCGTGCAGCACGTTGATCTTGACCTTTTCGGTGCTGAGGCTGATAAGGGTCTCACGCAGCACCTCGACCGAACCCTGGACATCCGCCTTGATCACAATCTGGAGCTCCGCGACCTCGCTCTCGGCGATTTCTTCGAAGAGATTCTCCAGCGAGATCTTGCGAGTGGCCTGGAGCCCCTCCTCGCGATCGCGCAGGCTGCGGTAGCTGGCGACTTCGAGGGCCTTGGCCTCGGTCTCGGTGCCCTGCAGGACATCGCCGGCTGCAGGGACGTTCTCGAAGCCGGTCAGTTCCACCGGTTCCGATGGTCCGGCACTTTCGACCCGTTCTCCATCGGCGCCGGCGATGGCCCGCACGCGTCCCCAGGTGGAGCCGCAGAAGAAGTAGTTTCCAACCGTCAATCGGCCTTGCTGAATCAGTACCGTAGCGACGATGCCGCGACCTTTCTCCTTGCGCGCCTCGAGAACCACCCCGCGGGCCGGACCCTCGGCAACGGCCTTCAGCTCCTTCATCTCGGCGACCAGCAGAATTATGTCGAGGAGGTCGTCGAGGCCCTGGTTCTTCTTTGCTGAGACGTCCACCGACGGGATCTCACCTCCCCAGGATTCGACCAGCACGTCATTTTCGGCGAGCTGCTGCTTGACCCGGTCGGGCTTCGCGTTCGCCTTGTCGATCTTGTTGACGGCCACGATCAGCGGCACGTTGGCCGCGCGGGCGTGGTTGATGGCCTCTTTGGTCTGTGGCATGACGCCGTCGTCCGCTGCTACCACCAGGACAACGATATCCGTCACCTGCGCGCCGCGGGCGCGCATCTGGGTGAAGGCCTCGTGGCCCGGGGTGTCGATGAATACCACCGTGCGCCCGTCCGAGGTCTCGATGCGCGAGGCGCCGATGTGCTGCGTGATGCCGCCTGCCTCCTGCTCGGCGACGCGGCTCGAACGAATCGCATCGAGGAGCGATGTCTTTCCGTGATCGACGTGGCCCATGACGGTGACCACCGGTGGACGCATTTCCTGCGGCCCAACCGCCTCCTCGCTCTCCTCACGCTCGTACTCGATCAACTCTTCGGCAGTGGCCACCATTGCCTCGATCTCGAGGTCGGCGCAGATCTCCTCCGCAAGCTCGTGAGGCAGGCTTTGGTTGGTGGTGACCATGAGTCCCTTTTGGATCAGCAGGCCGAGGAGGTCCTTGGCGGTGACGTTGAGCTTTTCGGCCAGCTCACGGGCTGTGACCATCTCCGACAAGATGATTGGTCCTTCCGGCTTCTCGCCGTCCTTGAACTGGACGGTCCGCGTGGGACGGGGCGGCGCTGCGCGGCGCTCGGCGTCCTGCCGGCGACGGCGGGTCTTCTTGGTCGGACGCCCACCCGTGGGGCGCCGCGCGGGACGCGAGGGACCTGACGGTTCCTGCTGTCCCTTGAGCTTTTGCTCCTCGAACTTGTTGAGCAGATCACGAATCTCCTGGGCATCCGCCGCAGCCTTCGCCTTACGGCCGGGAACACGGCCGGACACCTTCTCGGCCTTGCGCTTCTTCTCGATCTCGCGCTGGTCGGCAAGCCGCTGCCTGATCTCATCCGGATTGAGCTCGCGCAGACTCTGCTCGAGGGGTGTTTTGGCCCGGGTCGGGCGCACCCGTTGTTTCTCATCTTCTTCGCTGTCCTCGCGTCCGGCGGTGATCTCCTCCTCGGTGATCTCGACCTCCGGTCCGACCTCGACGCCGTCCTCGACAGCCGCGACCGCGTGCTCGGCATCTGTTGCCTCGATCTCGAGCGCTTCCTCGGTCAGGCCCTCGGGCTCGTCGACCACCTCCGCGGTTGCCGTTTTCTTTTCGCCAACAAACTCGTCGATGGTTTTCTCGGTGTCCACCACCTGACGCCGGCGGCGACGAGCGAGCCGTTCCTTGGCGGAGATCGTCGTGGTCTCTTCTTCAGTCTTTTCTCGGCGGACAATCACTTCGCGAGGACGGCGCTGCAGAGTCTCCCCGGTGATGATGGAGCGCACCGTCGATAGATCGAGAGTGTCCTCATCGGAGATGACTGTGACTCCGATCGAGCGCAGCTTGAAAATCAGTTCGCGCGGCGTGATGCCCATCGTGTGGGCGAGGTCGACGACTCGAAGCTGCTCCATGCTCCCTCACTCCTCCCCGACAACGGACTCTTCGGCATCTTCCGCAAGGCTCTCCTCGAGAGCCTTGCCGGCCATATCGAGGAGCTTCTGTGCCGTGACCGGCCCGATGCCGGGAATTATTGAAAGGCCATCCGCATCGTTGGTGAGAAGGTCCTGGACCGTATGGATGCCGTGCCCCTCGAGCCGTTCTCGGAGGCGCTCGGTGAGCATTTCCATTTCCTCGAGCGGCACCAACTCGTCGTACGAGACACTTTTGGCGGCGGCCTCGAGCTCGGGAATCTCCTCATCGGCGGAGATGCCCTCCATTTCACGCAGCATGGTCGCGAGGGCCGACGCCAACTCGTCCTTCACCGCCTCCTGGCTCTTGATCTCGATCCGGCTGTCGAGAAGCCTCGAAGCGAGACGAACATTCTGACCGCGTTTGCCGATAGCAAGCGACAGCTGCTCGGTGCCGACGATGACATCGAGCACCACCTCCATGCCCTCCTCGGTGAGCGTATGACCCTCCTCGTCGAGGACCGGCTGCCCGTCCTCATCTCGCACGATGACGGTGATCGGCTCCTCCCGAACCGCAACGCGGTTGATCTTGGCCGGCGACAGAGCATTTTGGGCAAAGGTCACGAGATCGCTCGAGAACGGAATGATGTCGATCTTCTCGCCCTTCAACTCGCGTGTGATCGCCTGAACCCTGGAGCCCTTGAGGCCGACACAGGCGCCGACCGGGTCGACATCGCTGTCCTTCGAAAACACAGCCACTTTGGCGCGTTCGCCGGGCTCTCTCATGCATTTTCTGATGATCACGGTGCCGTCGTAAATCTCGGGGACCTCCATCTCCAGGAGCTTTTCCAGGAGCATCGGCGAGGTCCGCGAGAGCACGACCTGAGGCCGATTCGCATCCATCGTCACGTCGACGACGACCGCCCGTACCCTGTCGCCCTGGCTGTAGCGCTCATGACGCACCTGGTGACTGCGCGGAATGACGCCTTCGGTGTCCCCGAGCTCGACGATCAAAGAGCCGCGATCCATACGCTTGACGATTCCGTTGATCATGTCACCGATGCGGTCCGAGTAGTTCTTGTAGACCACCGCGCGCTCGGCCTCGCGCACCCTCTGGAACAGAACCTGGCGGGCCGACTGGGCCGCAATGCGTCCCAACACCGTGGTGTCGAGGGCCGCAAGCTTGACGATGCCGCCGATCTCGGCTGCAGCATCGATGGCCTGCGCCTCCTCGAGGGTCACCTCGATCTCGGGATCCTCCACCTCTTCGACAACGTCGCGAGCGGTCCATGACTCGACCTCGCCGGACTCGACGTCAATCTCGGTGAAGACATTGCGTTCCTTATAATGTTTGCGCGCAGCCGATGAGATCGCCTCCGCAACCGCGTTGACCAGGATGTCGGCCTCGATGTCGCGCTCCGCCGCCATCTGTTGTACGAGCATATTGATATCGAGCTTCATGGACGGGTTTTCCCTTCCTTCATGATCGAGCTCCAATCGACCTCGAGGCGCGCCTCGAAAATCTCCTCGCGAGGGACCTCGATCTCCTGACCCGAGTCGTCGAAGACTCGCACCATATCGTTGCGGCTGCCAAGCAACTCGCCGACGATCGTTCGGTGCTCGCGGTAGGTCGGCGCCATGCGGATCTTGACGCGGTGGCCAATATACTGCTGGTAGTCCTCGTCCCGGTAAAGCTTGCGGTCGAGTCCGGGCGAGGAAACCTCGAGCGTGTAGTGATGATGGAGCGGGTCGCTGACGTCGAGCATTGCAGATGCCTGGCGCGACACCAAGGCGCACTTATCGAGGTTGACGCCGCCTGGACCGTCGACGACCAGACGTAGGACAGTTTTCGGGCCCGAGCCCACGACCTCGGTCGCGAGCAGCTCGAGCCCCTCGTCCGCCACCATGGCGGCAAGCTGATCCTGAACTGTCTGATCCAGCTTCATATCGCTCCTCGCTGTCGTAAAAAAAAGTGGGCCCCAGGCCCACTTTCCAATCGAAAGCAGCAGCGGCTTTTATAGCACATGGCGCGCTCTGGCGCAAGGATTTCAGGCTACTTCGGACTTCGAGCGCGTCTGAGCGCGAATTAGGAATTAGGAATTAGGAATTAGGAATTTTCCGCTTCCACGCGGGTCCGCGCCCGCGCTCCCCGAGACATCCTTGCAAAGCAACCACAGAGACATGGAGGGCACAGTGTGGCACAGAGAAAACGTCTACGTACCTCTCTGTGCGACGTCCGTATCTCTATATCTCTGTGTTTCATTTGTGGTTGCGATGGATAGAAAGGCGGGATGGAAGCAGACGCGACGGGATAAGATGCTCCCATGTCTTGGATCGTGGACGAGATCGAAGCTCGCGGCGGTTCGGTGCCGTTCGACGAGTTCATGGAGCTCGCGCTGTATCACCGCGAGCATGGTTACTACTCCTCAGCGATGCCCCGCTACGGCCGCGGCGGCGATTATCTGACCGCGCCGACCGCGTCCGAGTGGTACACGCGGGTCTTTGCCCGGATGCTGGCAAGGACGGCTCGCTTGGTTGGGCCGTTGCGAATGGTGGATGTGGCCTCGGGCGACGGTTCGTTCATTGCCGGTGTTCTCGAGTCCCTTGGGGCGGGCGCGAACGGGGTGTTGGACGATGTCGTGTCGGCGGAGCGAACCGAGGCCATGCGCTCACGCCAGATCGATCGTCTCGCGCAGGCGCCGGTTCCGGTGCGGTGGATCGAACGTGCCTCGGAGCTGGAGCCGAAAATAACGGTGCTCCACGCGTCGGAGCTCTATGATGCGCAACCGGTGGCGCGGGTTGTCGGCCGCGGCGGGGGGCTGCTCGAACTCTGGATCAGTGTTGACGATCGGGCCCTCGCGTGGTCCGAGCGCCCGCCGCGCAACGAGGTGGCGGCTTACTTCGAGCGCCACCGAGTCGAGCTGGCGGAGGGCCAGCTCGCGGAAGCCAACATCGAAGCTGTCGATCTCCACCGCGAACTCCTCCGCGCCACCGGCGTTGACGGCCTCGTTCTGGTGCTGGATTTTGGTTACGAGGCGCGGCGGCTTTACGACCCGCGCGGTCGCTTCGGTGGATCGCTGACCACCTTTCGCCGTCACCGGTTCGGCCGCGATCCGCTCGAGTCGCCGGGCGAGGTTGACCTCACGGCGCACGTGAACTGGGACGACCTGCGCTTCGCGGCAGAAACCGGCGGTTGGACCGAGGTCGGTCTGTGGCCGCTGGCCGAGTTCTTGGTGCGGGCTGGTCTCTCCGACGAGCTAGAAGAACGGGGTCTGGGCATGGACGCCGATCTCGACGCCGCCACCGTAACCGCGCGGCAGGAGATCAAGCGCCTCCTCGACCCCGAAGGCATGGGCTCGGATCTCAAGGTGCTCATCCAAGCCAAAGGGAAGATGGTCGACGTCGCAAGGTTAGTTTTGAGTTAAGAGTTTAGAGTTGAGAGTTCGGCAATGCGTCCGCAAAACTCTCAACTCGCGTCCGCAAAACTCTCAACTCACAAACTCTCAACTCTCAACTAACCCCGAAGGTCGTCGAGCATCGCCTGTGACGGCGGGCACCATCTCCGAGATCGGCGTCATCCGCTTTTCGCGGTCCTTGCGGAGGCTGAGCTCGACCTCTCCGGCCTCGAGGCCGCGCTTGCCGAGCACCACCCTGACCGGGAAGCCGATCAGATCCATGTCGTTGAACTTGACCCCCGGTCGCTCGGGGCGGTCGTCGAAGAGGATGTCGATCCCGGCGTTGCGGAGCTCGGTGTAGAGGCCCTCCGCCGCCTCCACGACCTCCGGTTTGTCGGAGTTGAGCACCACCAGCACAACCTCGTAGGGGGCCAACGGCAGCGGCCAGATGATGCCGGAATCGTCGTGGTTCTGCTCGACGGCGGCGGCCAGGGTGCGACCGACGCCGAGCCCGTAGCAGCCCATGATCATCGGCTGCTCGTTACCGTCAGCGTCCTGGAATCGGCAGTCCATGGACTCGGAGTACTTGGTGCCGAGCTTGAAGATGTGGCCGACCTCGATGCCGCGCTTGACGATCATCGCCTCGCCGCAGGACGGGCAGGGATCGCCGGCAGCCGCGAGCCGGACATCCACCACCGAATCCGGCTCGAAGTCCCGGCCCGGCACTACGCCCACCAGATGAGTGTCGTTGGCGTTGGCGCCGGTTGCCGCGATCTCGAGGTCCATGACGGTCGGGTCGGCGACGATTCGGATGCCTTCGAGGCCGACCGGGCCCGAAAAGCCCTGCGGCCCGCCGGTGATCTCAGAGATCTTGGCCTCGGAGGCGAGCTGGAGATGGATGCACCCGAGCTCGTTCTTGAGCTTGACCTCGTTGACCTCGAGGTCGCCGCGGATGAGGACGGCCGCGAACTCCTCGTCGGTCTCGAAGATCAGGGTCTTGATGAGGTGGGCTGGGGAAATACCGAGAAAGTCGGCGACCTCTTCCACCGTTCGCATGGAAGGTGTGTCGACAGCCTCGGGCCCGGCGGGCCGCTCTCGAGACCACGCCGGGGCGGCATCGACCGGTCCGGCCTCCGCCTTTTCGACGTTGGCGCCGTAGTCGCAGCTCGCACACGCGAGGATCGCGTCCTCGCCGGTGTCGGCGAGGACCATGAACTCGTGGGACTCGGAACCGCCGATGTTGCCGGTGTCGGCCTCAACCTGGGTGTAACCGAGCCCGCAGCGTTCGAAGATCCGGCGGTAGGCGGCCTCCATCGCACGGTAGGCGGTGTCGAGGTCCTCGACATCCGAGTGGAAGGAGTAGGCGTCCTTCATGATGAACTCGCGCCCGCGCATGAGCCCGAATCGTGGCCGGATTTCGTCCCGGAACTTGGTCTGTATTTGGTAAAGGTTGACCGGGAGTTGTCGATACGAGGTGATCGTGCGCCGCACGATATCAGTGACAACCTCCTCGTGGGTTGGGCCGAAGCAGAACTCGCGCTCGTGACGGTCCTTCATTCGCAGCAGCTCGGGCCCGTACTCGAACCAGCGCCGCGATTCCTGCCACAGCTCGGCGGGCTGGATGGCGGGCATCACCAGCTCGGCGGAGCCGGCGCGCTCCATCTCCTCGCGGATGATGGCCTCGAGCTTGGCCAGTGATCGCCAGCCGATGGGCAGGTAGTTGTAAATTCCCGCCGCGACCTTGGAGATAAGGCCTGCCCGGGTCATCAAACGGTGGGAAATCACCTCGGCGTCCGAGGGGTCCTGGCGAAGGGTGTGAATGAAGGTCTGGCTCCAACGCATGTTCAGCTCCGTCTTCCGACGCGATGGTTCGGCGCCGGGCGTAAATCTCCGATCAGACCGCCGAGTCTGCGAACGTGATCGAGCAGTTCCTGGTCGATGCCGCCGAGGAGAGCCGCGTCGGCCTCCCGCAACGCCTCTTCGGCGCCTACGGCGTCTCCACTGCCGAGCCTGGCGAGGGCCAGCTTTCGCATTAGCGGTGGTTCGGATCCGGCTCCGGAAGCCTGCTCGAGGTAACGGGCCGCCTCGCGATAGCGACCTCGCCTGAGGGCGATGGTCCCGAGGGCGCCGAGTGGATAGTGGCGGAGCTCCCGGGGGATGATCTCCAGCGCCTCGCGGGCGAGATCGCGGGCGGCAGCGAGATCATCGCCGATTTCCAACTCTGCCAGCGCGAGCTCGTACGCCGCCATTCCGCGGGCCAGAGCATCATTTTCGCTGTCGCGATAGATCCTTTGCGCGAGTCGGCGCGCGGCCAACGGCCGTCCGGCGTGGCGCAGCGACTCCAGAAGAGCCACGACCGCGGCCGCGAGATACGGCGAGCCCTCCGGTCGATCGCGGAGGATAGCGTGCGCATAAGCCACCGCATCGTGGGTGCGTCCGAGGGCGGAGGCGAGAAGGGCCGCGGTGGCCTGTAGCTCGGGTTGCCCAGGCGCCGTTCGTAAAGCGCCCGCGAAGAGATCGAGCGCCCGCGCGGGGTGCCCGTCTACGAGTGCCGACTCGGCCTCAGTGACAAGGCGCGCGGTGGCGGGCGGAAGATCGCTTGGCGCCGAGCCGCTGAGCAGGCGAACGGTTTCCTGGTACTGAAGTCGTTGCGGGTCCATCCGCAAGACCTGTCGAAACACATCCATCGCTTTTTTCGTCCAACCGCGCCGGAGATAGGCCACACCGAGGTGATAGAGGGCGTCCTCGAAACCAGGCTCGATCTCCACCGCACTGCGGAAGGCGTCGATCGCCCGTCCGCTCTGCCCGAGCTCGAGCCTGCAGATGCCCAGGAGGTACCAGCTCTGCGGCGCTTCTTCGATGGTGAGGCTCTCCTCGAGGAAGGCCAGCGCGGTGCGGTGCTCGCCGCGAACGACCTTGAGCGCACCGAGGGTGAAGTGGGGGAGGAAGGCTTCCGGCGCCATTTTGCGAGCGCGCAGGAGCGCATCCTCGGCCTCCGGCCACAGCCCCAGATCGGAGGACACGGCACCGAGGTAGACCAACGCCTCGAACTGCGGCCCGCGGAGCTCCAGAACCTTTTGGAACGCGACCCGTGCGATTTCCAGCTCGCCGGTCTGGAAGGCCGCCTCGCCGATGAAGGACCACAGCTCGTCGCTGTCGGGCGCCAACCCGGTGAGATCCGCGAGGAGCTCGCGAACGGTGCCGGCGCCGGGTCCGAGGAGCGCGAGCTCCAGGGCGCGGAGCTTGCGCCGAAACTCCTCGGTCGCATGCCCGGAGTGTGTCGCCTGGGAGAGGATGCGATCGCTGTAGGCCTTGAATCGCCGGGAGAGGTCGCGTGACAGAAGCTCCTGGTCGGCGATCCGTTCCCAGCCGTCTACGACCTCGGTACGGGTGACGATCCCCTGGGTTTCGAGCAACCCGCCGAGGGACTGGACACCGGCGTGGGCGACCGTCAGGTTGTGCTCGAGCTGGGCGAGGTGCTGGGCGGTGGAAGCGACTGTCCGTGACAGCCGCCGAACACTGTTCTCCAGCGCCGTGAGGCGTTCGAGGATGTGCTCCTCGAGCTCCTCCTGGGCCTGGATGAAGAATTCTTCGGGAATCTCCTGCTCGGCGTCGTTGACACCGGACAATACCAGCAGTTTGTTACCGCAGTGACGGCAGACCTCCTCCTCGGCAAGGTTGGGTGTTTCGCAGTGTTGGCAGAGCATCATCAGTCCCCGTCGTAGGAGAAGAAGCCGCGACCGGATTTGCGGCCCAATCGGCCCGCATCCACCATCTTGACCAACAGTGGGCACGGCCGGTACTTGTCTTCTCCAAGCTCATCATGAAGGACGCGCATGACGGTCAGACAGTTGTCCAATCCGATGAGGTCGGCGAGCCGGAGGGGTCCCATGGGATGGTTGGCTCCGAGCGTCATGATCTTGTCGATGGACTCGGGGGTCGCGATGCCCTCGGAAACCGCAAAGACCGCCTCGTTGATCATCGGCATGAGGAGCCGGTTGGAAACGAACCCGGGATGGTCGGCGCACTCGACCGGGACCTTATCCAATCTCTCGGCCACCCGGCGAATCCGGGTAACGGTTGCCTCGGAGGTTTCAAGGCCTCGAACAACCTCGACCAGGCGCATGACCGGCACCGGGTTCATGAAATGCATGCCGATGACCCGATCGGGACGGCTGGTGACCGTTGCCAGCCGGGTGATCGAGATGGACGAAGTGTTGGACGCGAGGATGGTTGCAGCTGGGCACAGCTCGTCGAGCTGACGAAAAATCTCTGATTTAATCGACAAGGACTCCACCGCAGATTCGATCACCACATCCGCGCGCCGGTGCTCGTCGACGTGAGTGCTCGTGGTGATGCGGTCAATAATCTCGGCTTTGGCCGCCGCATCCACCACCCCCTTCTTGATCTGACGATCGAGGTTGCGGTCGATGGTTCGGACTCCGGTTTCGAGGACACCCGACTCGATGTCGGTGAGAATGACGTCAAAACCCGACGCGGCGGCCACATGAGCAATTCCGGCGCCCATCTGTCCGGCGCCGACGATTCCGAGGGTGCGAATTTCCATGGTTGGCGTCTCCCCGTGCAAGCCGACCCAAAACCGGGTATCGGTCGGATATGGTGGCCTGGTCCCCGACAGCTCAGCCCGTCAATGAGGACTAGAGGAGTTCATCCAGCTTGGCCGTGAGGCTTGCCTTGTCGGTGACGCCCACGATTCGCTCGGATATCTCACCGTTGTTGACCAGGAGCAGGGTCGGGATGGCCTGAATGCCGTACTTGACGGCGGTGTCCCGGTTGGAGTCGACATCGAGCTTTCCGACGATGACCCGGTCTCCATACTCCTCGGCGATCTCCTCGACGATGGGACCAATGACCCGGCACGGACCGCACCACACCGCCCAGAAGTCGACCAGCGCGGGTTTCCCCGCGTTGAGGATTGTCTCTTCGAAATTTCCGTCCGTGATTTCGATTGCGTTGCCTGCCATCAGGTCGTGCCTCCTTGTGTTGCCGCCTCCGCGACGGGCGGCCCAATACTACACCATTGACATCGGGAGAACATGACGGTCGCTCGGCAAATTCTCAGTTCTCAGTTCTCAATTCTCAATGAGGAGATCCTGAGAAAATTGATTGAGAATTAAGAATTGAGAATTCAGCCTGTCTGTTTCTGAATGTCTTGAATTACCGCTTGTGCGGCTTTCTCGCCATAGGCAACCGCATAGTTCATGCCACGGTCCTCGGGATAAATTTGCGCCATCGAGCACAGATAGAGGCCGGGGACCGGCGCGCGAAGAGGTGGGATGTGCTCGCGGTACCCGACGGTGACAATCGGCTGAGCATAGTCGGCACGAAAGTGATGGGAAGCGGTGATCCACGACGGGTCGAAGGAGGGATTGATCCTCTGAAGCGCCGGCATATACACGGCGAACACCTCCTTTTTCGGAGCTCGAAACAATGGATGGTCGGGGAATAGATAGTTCGAGATGTACAGGATGTGCCGGCCACCGTAGCGCTCGCGGGGAATGAAGTTGGTGTGTTCGATGAGGCCGCCGAACGGCATGTCGGAGTCAGCGATGTTGAGCCAATAGTACGGAGTCAGGGACTCCTTGAGCTCGAGGATTGAACAGATGGCGGCAGTAGCGCGAAGGCCTTTCAGGTTCGAGCGATCGTCTGCGGGCAGGAGATGACCGGCTATTTCGAGATAATCGGGCACCGGCGCCGCGACCACGACCCGGTCGGCCCTCCAATTGCCGCGACGGGCTTCGATGCTGAAGCCGGCGCCCTCCCTGTCGATGCGTTGTACGGGGTCGCTGAGAAGAAGCTCGACGCCGCCGTCCGCAAGTCGCTTTTCGAGAGCCTCGGTCAATCGGCCGAACGATCCACTCATGTAGCCGAGCCGTTCGCCCATCCCCGAAGCTGATCTCGATTTCCCGCGCAGACACAACTTTCCCCATAGCCATACCATCGCCACGTTCTCCGCGTCTTCGGCGAACTTCTGGTGGAACAGTGGTTCCCACACCGATCGCCAGACTCGTTCGCCCTGATGACGGCGGATCCACTTGGCGGCCGTGATGTCCTCGAATGGAGTCGGGTCTTTGCTGCGCTGCAACAACACTGTCGAGGCAGCGAAGCGCACCTTGTCGATCATCGAGAGGGGGCGAAACCGCAGAAGCGATGCCGGGGTACCGAAGTCCCACGGCCGCCCGTCGGTCCAGATGCCCATGCGGGACGGGAGCCATTCGATATACCGGGCGACGCCGAGCTCTTCGGCAAGATCCACGTAGGCGATGTCACTGGTGAAAAGGTGGTGGTAGAAGGCCTCGAGGGGTTCACCGCCGATCTGGAGCACTCTGGCGAGACCGCCCGGGCGCGGATACCGTTCGAAGACGCGAACCTTACAACCAACCTGGGTCAATCGCAGCGCAGCGGTGAGCCCCGCAAGCCCGGCGCCGACGACCGCCACATCACCCATTGGATTGATGGTGTCCGCTGAACTCATACTCTCCGATTCTCAATTCTCAATTATTCACCCAGACCCCCGCCTCACGGGACGGGTGGGCGGAATTTCAAAATTGAGGTTTCATCAGAAAATGACGTTCGTAATGTAGAACGTCTGCGTCGGGGTATCACCGTTCACCAGTTCGTTCGCGAGCTCCGGCGTTAGCCGAAAGGTCCCGGCCGGCTTACCCGACGTCTGGACCATTTCGAGCTCCACGGCACCTGGCGCAAGCTCCTCGTGCAGACCGTGAATCAGCACGTAGGCCTGGGCCACTATTTCCAAGGCCTGGAAAACCTCTCGTTCGGAATCGGTGGTGGTTCGGACGAAGAAGTACTCGGGGTTCGTGCCTTGGC
>PVMK01119516.1_pt1 | contig 17589 bp, 18 predicted proteins | sample 1853481 | NCBI WGS metagenome assembly PVMK01 (sample SAMN08533507, study PRJNA380276) | Marine sediment metagenome, whole genome shotgun sequencing project. | reverse complement strand
TTGCTGAAGGTCCGCCGCTGGAAATCCAGAATAATCCCAAAGTGATTGAGGCCTATCTGGGTGGTGGCGAGGAAAACAATGCTTAAGATTGAAAATCTGCGCGCATATTATGACACCATACCGGCCCTAAAAGGCGTTTCTATCGAGGTGCCTGAAGGCGAAATTGTTTCCATCATTGGCGCCAACGGTGCCGGTAAGTCCACACTCCTGAAGGCCATCTCCGGGCTCATTAAGACTCAGCAGGGCCGTATTGCTTATAAAGATCAGGACATTGCCGGCCATGCGGCCAATAAAATTGTGGCCCTGGGTATCTCCCAGGTACCGGAAGGCAGGCAGATATTTGCCCATCTTACCGTTCAGGATAATATTAATCTAGGTGCTTATCTCTATTTTAAACGTCGCAACCGGGCAGAAATTGCGGAGCGAATGAACGAAGTATATAAGCTGTTCCCCATCCTCAAACGACGGGTCAAGCAGATTGCGGGCACCCTATCCGGAGGCGAGCAGCAAATGCTGGCCATTGCCCGGGCACTAATGGGCCGACCCGAGCTTCTATTATTAGACGAACCCTCCATGGGCCTTGCGCCGCTTATTGTGCGGGAAATATTTGAGGTCATCAAAAAGCTCAACGAATCAGGCACCACCATTTTGCTGGTTGAACAGAACGCCAAGACTGCCCTGAACGTTGCCAAGCACGCCTTTGTTCTCGAGACCGGAGAAATCGTGCTCGAAGGTTTGGCTTCCGATCTCCTGGTTGATCCCAAGGTCAAGGAAGCCTACCTGGGCGGCTAGCTTGATTGACCATTGATGGTCTCGTAAAAAGTCAGAAAAGCAACCTTTTTACGAGTGTGTTTTAGTATTCTAACATGCCGATATAGCATCATCTATTTCATACCAAACACCAAACACGAAACACCAAACACTTGATGAATTCGACTTTTTACGAATTCATCAATCTTCAATCGTCAATAATCAATCCCCAACGCTTTCTTTCTTGACACTCCAGACGCCTTCCTCTATATTTCGTTACTTATACTTCAGACGTGTACCCTAACCAAAGGACGCATCTTACCAACATAAAATCAGTTTTAGGAGGGGGAAAAATGGAATTTAGTTTGCCCGAAGAGCTTGAAATTCTGAGAAATACGGTGCGCGATTTTGCAGAAGAGAAAATTGCGCCATTTGCCGACGAATGGGATGAAAAGCATTACTTTCCATACGAGGAAGCCGTCAAGCCCATGGGGGAGCTCGGTTTGTTCGGCACCGTTATTTCCGAGGCATACGGCGGATCTGAAATGGGCTGGCTGGCAGCCATGATTATCAGTGAGGAGATTGCGCGGGCGTCGAGTTCCCTGAGGGTCCAGATCAATATGCAGACCCTTGGATGTGCCTACACCATCGAAAAATACGGCAGTGAAGAGTTGAAGCAAAAATATATCTCCCAAGCTGGTCAGCGCCGAATATATGGGCGGATTTGCCATGACCGAACCGGATGCGGGCTCTGATGTGATGGCCCTGAAATCCCGCGCCGAAGACAAAGGCGATCACTGGCTTTTAAACGGATCCAAGACCTGGATCTCAAATGCCGATGTGGGCGACGTCGTCATTTATTATGCCTATACCGATCGAGATGCAGGCTCAAAGGGCATGTCGGCATTCGTGGTAGAGCTTAAAAATTTCAACGACGTTCGGACCACCGCCCTGGACAAGATGGGATCCCGATCTTCACCCACAGGAGAAATCTATCTGACCGATACCAAAGTGCCGAAGGAAAACATTCTCGGCAATCCCGGTGATGGTGCTAAAATCCTTTTTGGGTCCTTGAATCAAACCAGACTTTCAGCTGCCGCCGGAGCAGTGGGTTTGGCCCAGGCCTGCCTGGATGAAGCGGTCAAGTATGCAACCGAGCGCAAGCAATTCGGCAAAGCGATCGGCGAGTTTCAGATGAACCAGGATCTCATTGCCCAGATGTCAGCTGAAATTGAAGCCGCCCGTCTGCTGGTTTACAAGGCCGGCTGGGCAAAGGATCAGGGAAGATTAAACAACGGTCTGGATGTGGCCCAGGCAAAATATTTTGCGGGTGAAGTGGTGACCAAATGCGCCAATTATGCCATGCGTATTCTGGGCGCTTATGGTTATTCCACCGAATATTCCGTGGCGCGCTTTTACCGTGATGCCCCGACCTACACCATGGTAGAAGGATCTTCCAATATCTGCAAATGGATTATTGCGTTGGATCAGTTGGGCATTCGCAAGGCGAACCGATAGGTTGCTATATTTGATCAATTATATTGAAATGCTTTTTATATTTGGGCGGGAGCTGCGTGCTTAAAAAAGCAAATGAGCTAAAATGCCTAAAATGAACTAAAATGCCTAAAATTGGGGACATTGATGGATTTCATTTTAATTTTAGGCACTTTAGGCATTTTGTATGGTTTTCTCCAGCCTTGACCCAAATCTGCATATTTAAAAAGAATTAAAGTTGTATGAAAGGAGAAGGTATGGACATTGTAGTTTTAGTGAAACAGGTGCCGGATACCGAATCGCTGGTTCAGATTGCGGATGATGGGGTTTCCATTAAAAAACAGGATATCAAATGGATCATGAACCCTTATGATGAACTGGCAGTGGAAGAGGCACTGCAAATCAAAGAAGCCCAAGGGGGTACGGTTACCATTTTGTGCCTGGGACCGGACAAAGCGATCGAAGCGATCCGGACCGCATTGGCCATGGGTGCTGACCAGGGGGTGCATATCAATGACGCCGCAGCCGAAGGCAGCGATTCCCTGGCCACCGCAAAATTGCTGGCTGCCGCCTTAAAGGACATCCCTTATGATTTGATCATCGCCGGGCATCGGGCTGTGGATGAAGACAATTTTCAGGTGGCCTCAGCCGTTGCTGAATTGATGGGCATTCCCCAGGTTTCAATGGTCAATAAAGCCGAAGTCACTGAAGGAAAGATCACCTGCCATCGGACGATTGAAGGCGGCACGGTTGTCGTGGAAGCATCGCTGCCGGCGCTGTTTACCACCCAGCGCGGGCTCAATGAGCCGCGTTACGCTTCTCTGCCCGGCATCATGAAAGCCAAGAAAAAACCGGTGGATGTTAAATCAATTGCCGATCTTGGTGTCGATGCCGCAATGGTGGGCATTGCCAACCGCAAAGTAAAGATAAAAGCGCTTAATTTACCACCTGAACGGCAGGCGGTCAAAATGATTGAAGGCGAAGCAGCTGCAGATAAAGCAGCAGCGCTGGTAAAAATTTTACATGATGAGACCAAAATTATTTAAGGGAGAATTAAAATGGCACAGGGTGTATTTGCGATAACAGAACAAAGAGATGGGGAACTTCGAAAAGTGAGCCTCGAAGCCGTGAGCGAAGGCCGGCGTGTAGCCGACGGTTTAGGAACCGATCTGACAGCTGTGGTGCTGGGCACCGCTGTCGAAGGCCTTGCCGAAGAGCTCAAAAAATACGGTCCGGATAAAATATGGGTTGCCGACGATCCGGCACTGGCGGATTATACAACCGATGCCTACACCAATATACTGGCTGACTTAATTCGATCCGCTGATCCGGCAGTTATTATTCTCGGTGCATCCGCTCAGGGCAAAGATCTTGCGGGGCGTTTGTCAGCCAGGCTGGATGCCGGCGTGGCCATGGATTGCATCGCGCTAAAATTGGACAACGGCAGTTTAACCTATACCCGACCGATGTTTGGCGGTAAAATTGTTGCAGATGTCGAAATTGAAGGGGCGCCTCAAATCGTTGCCATTCGACCCAATGTAATGGATATTACCGAAGCTTCCAAAGACAGTTCAATTGATAAACCGGCGGTTCAGGTCGGAGAGGTAAAAACAACAATTATTGAAAAGACTCTGGACACCGGAGATAAGGTCGAATTGACGGAAGCTGACATTATCGTCTCCGGCGGTCGCGGTACCGGCGGTGAGTACGCGGCGATCGAAGCGCTGGCCGATGAATTGGGTGCAGCCGTCGGTGCTTCGAGATCGGCTGTGGACGAAGGCTGGCGGCCGCATAGCGACCAGGTCGGCCAGACCGGTAAAACGGTATCCCCGACGCTGTATGTTGCCTGTGGCATCTCCGGCGCCATTCAGCATCTTGCCGGTATGTCGACTTCCAAATATATTGTCGCGATCAACAAAGATCAGGAAGCACCGATTTTTTCAAAGGCTGATGTTGGTATCGCCGGCGATCTATTTGAAGTTGTTCCGGCCATTACCGAAGAGGTTAAGAAGTTGAAAGGCTAAACACAAAACCGGGTGTCGGCCTGTTACCGAGTCGGTTTTAGCTGTGTGTAGTTTTAATCAGCCCTGCCAGCGGCAGGGCTGATCGATTTTGGATCTGGGATTTTTGATTGCGGATTGCGGATTATACAATCGTGACGGTTATGGAATTATGGTAATTGTCAAAAATAGGTTCCGATTGAATTAGCAAATCTTTCAAAAGTCATTGCGAGCGAAGCGAAGCAATCTGATCCGCCATGGCGGATCACGATGCTTTGCATCGGATTGCTTCGTCGCTAAGCTCCTCGCAATGACAGATTATTGGAACAAATTTTTAACAACGACTATAGCATATTTTTCGACCACGAAGATCACGAAGTTCACAAAGTAAATAATTATTTGATCGGCTCTATTAGCGCTTCGAGAGCTTCGTGGTAATCAGGTAATTGGATAAAGCAATTTGCAATATGCAAAAAGAAGGGGGAATATTGTGACGACAGATCTTGTTGAAAAAACAAAAATAACGGCAGGGCTTTATTTTAAAGATGTTCAGGGTGAAAGGCCTTTTGATCTCTGGCGTTCTTTTGACAAAGATCTGGCCAAAGATCTATCGCTTTTTATTACCGGTCAGATATATGCAAGGGAAAAAATCCCTCATCAGACCAGACAGCTAATAACGGTTGCGGCCCTTACCGTGCTCTCCCGGCTGGATGAGCTCCAGTTGCACATCCATGCGGCGCTGAATGTCGGGTGTACTCCGCAGGAAGTTGCCGAAGTGATTTTTCAAACTTCTGTTTATGGCGGGATGCCGGCCACCAATCAGGCTTTAAAGACCTTAAGGTCGGTCCTGGAAGAAAAAGGGCGCTGGCCGCTGGAAGATTAGAAGCGATCTCATTTTGAATCTGATGCTTGCTAATCGATCCTTGATGCCGGATCCTTGATGCAGGATCCATGATGACTTATTGGAAATTGTGGTTATTTTGGATTAACGCAGAAGCTTTCTTGCTTGACACGTGGGCCGCATTTTTTCTATCTATCTGGCAGAAGTCATTTTTTATCGTTCCTCGAGCTTTTAGGGGTTGTCAAAAAAACGTTCCGGTATTCAAACGTTTTTTTCTACAACCACTTATGCCCCTATTCCGTATTTCGGTACATTATTATGGAAAGCGGTATAAAATTGTCTAAATCACCTTTCAAATCATGGAGGCCGCGATGAGTCTAAAATTAAAACAGATCGTTGTATCGATTGAAAACGCTCCCGGCCGGCTGCGCGAAGTTACCGAAGCGCTCGGAAATGCCGGGATAAATTTGCGAGCACTCAACCTGGTTGATACCGGAGCTTTTGGGCAGCTAAGGCTGCTGGTTTCTGATGTGGCGACCGCCCGCAAGATTCTAATGGAAATGCAGATTCCGGCTTATGTCAATGAAGTCGTGGCCGCCGAGATCGAGGATAAACCCGGCAGCCTGGCAGGACTGCTCAAACCGCTGACCGAAGCAGGCGTGACGGTGATATTTATGTATGCCTTTATCACCTTTGCAAAGGGAAACGCCATCATGATCTTTCGTTTTAGCGATAATAACAAAGCCATCGAAGTTTTACAGGCTAATGGCACCAATTTGCTGGATGCGGAAGCATTCGGAATTCTTGAAAATAATAGTTAAAGATATTCTTTAGATTCTAAATGACATCAAGCAGACAAAAAAATCCTTCCAGAAAAGCCAAACCATTCTCAGGCGGCCAAAAATCGGCGGCGTTACCTAAGAGAGGGACGAAATCGGAAATTCAAAAAGATCGGTATCGCGTTCTGATTGAGGATGTGGCCGATGCTTTTTATGAAGCCGATTTAAAAGGGAATTTCAAATTTTTTAATGACGCCCTGTGCCGCATTTTCGGATATTCGCGTCAAAAAATCCAGAACAGCAACTTTCAGACATACATGGATGAAACAAATGCCGCCATCGCTTATGAAGCCTTTAATAAAATTTATCGCACCGGCAAGGGTGTGGTTGATTTCAACTGGGAAATCATTCGCAAGAATGGTGAGCGGCGTCATCTGGAAATTTCCGCCAACCTGATAAAGGATAATGGCGGGCAACCCATTGGTTTCAGGGGGATTGCCAGGGATGTCACCGATAAAATCGTCGCTCAGCAGGCCCTGAAAGAATCAGAAGCCTGTGCCCTGGAATTGTCGCATCAAAGCCGCTGGGCCGAACAGCGCTATGAGGCATTTTTGAAATTTTTGCCTATACCGGTATTTGTTTTTAATCTGGATAATACGGTATCCTTTCTGAATCCGGCTTTTGAGGAAGTGTTTGGCTGGAGCTTTGAAGAGCTGGAAGGTAAAAAAATACCCTTTGTACCTGAAAATTGTAAAGAACAAACCCTTGAAGGGCATCCGGCGTCTGCACAAGGAAAAAGTGATCCGGGGATTTGAAACCCGCCGTCTGACCAAAGAGGGTCGGCTGCTGGATATTATTGTTGACGGCGCGATTTTTTATGATGAGGAGGGTCGGCCCGCCGGTCAGGTCGTTACCTTGCGCGATCTAACCCAGGAAAAGCGAAATGCCCAGGTCAATCAGGCGCTTTTCCGGATCGCCAGAGCCATGCACCAGTATCGGGGTCTGGATCAGCGTCTGGCGTTGATTACCAAGGAAATTCAAGATTTGCTGGGTATTGAAGGCGCCATGGTTATTTTGCTCGACGAAGCCAATCAGGAATTTTTTTTCCGCGAGGCCGTATTTGATAAAACTGAAACCGGTACCAAATTTAAAGAAATCCGCTATCCGGCGGACAAAGGCATTGCCGGTTTGGTGTACCGTACCGGCAAGCCTCAAATTGTACAGGATGCCTACAAGAGCCCTTATTTCGCACGCGAGGTCGACCGACAGGCCAAATATCGTACCCGCTGCATGGCGGATGTGCCCCTCGAAATTGAGGGACGAATGATCGGTGTGTTGTGCGCTGTCAACAAAAAGGAAGGCGAGTTTGATCAGGCCGATATTGAGCTGTTGACGACTATCGGTAATCTGGTTGCGCTGCCGATTGAAAATGCCAGCATCAACGAGGAACTCAAACGGTCTTACGAAGATGTCAAAAGCCTTAACCGCACCAAAGACCGCGTGATTCATCATTTATCCCATGAATTAAAAACCCCGGTCTCCATTTTATCGGCATCTTTAAACCTGTTAAAAAAGCGGCTTCCAGAAATGGCGGATCAGGGATGGGACCAGATATTTGACCGCGCTCAAAGAAACCTGCAGCGCCTGCTTGAGATGCAGTATCAATTGGAAGACATTCTGCGCGAAAAGGATTATAAAACCCATTACATGCTATCGGCTCTGCTGGATGCATCGGTGGATGAACTGGAGGTCTTGATTTCACTGGGTCTGGGGGAGAAGGATATTATCCCCAAAATCCGGCAGCACATTGAAGATACCTATGGCCCCCGGGAATCCAAATCAGAGGTGCTTGAACTGGGGCCCTTCGTAAAGGACAAAATAAAAGCCCTGCGTCTCCAGTTTGCGCATCGAAAGTGCCGCCTGAGAACCTACGCATCGGCGACCGCACCCATCTATATTCCCCCGGACGTTTTGGGAAAGGTTGTGGAAGGCCTGGTTCGCAACGCCGTTGAGAATACGCCCGACGGCGGCAAGATATCCGTAAACGTTCGGAAAGGAAAAATCGGCCCTGAATTGGAGATCAAGGACCACGGGATCGGCATCAGTGAAGAAAATCTGCGACTGATTTTTGAAAATTATTTTACTTCCTATGATACCATGCAGTATGCCACCCGTCAGCCCTATGATTTTAAGGCGGGCGGAAAAGGATTTGATTTGCTGCGCATGAAAATATTCTCAGAGAGGTATAATTTTAAAATTAAGATGACCTCTCAACCTTGCAATTTAATCGACGGGGAAGGGCGTGAATGCCCGGGCAATGTCGCTGATTGCGTGCCGCATGCAAATACAAAGGATTGCCTGAATGCCGGCGGAACGACTGTGACGGTGCAGTTTTACCCGGCCGAGCGATTTACCAAAAGATAGCCTTTTGACCCTGGCCTTGAACCGTAAGCTGTTGATTTAGAGCGTTTGTCATAATAACGTTCCGATACAGGCAGTTTTTTGAATCCTTTTTGGGTTATTAATAACGTCTAATATAGCTTGGTCCAAACGCTCTAATAATATAGCGGTTGTCATGTTGATTATAATTTCAGGGGTCTACCCCTTGCATTTTCGGTTGTTAGAATATCTGGCAAACGGAACATATTTATGACAACCGCTATAACCTATTTAAACAGGGGCGTAATATGAGCGAACAAAACGAACCCAGAGATGATAACCAGCCGCTTGAAGAGAGGGCAGAGCAATTTTTCAGGGAAATTGAAATCGAATTTCTGGTCCATGAACTCAAAGACCCCATCGCCATTATTGAAACCGGTCTCCGGACCCTGCTTGAACGCCAGGATAAATATGGGAATTTATCCCCTCGCCAGGAAAACACCTTAAAGCGCACCTTGCGAAACTCAAAAAAAGCCCGCGGGCTGCTGCACAACCTGCTGGAGATTGGACGCTCCGAAGCCGGATGCTTTATCGGTGAGCGCTTTCAACCGTCAAAATCAATCCTACAGGCTTTGGAAGATGCCCTCGAAACCAACGCCTGGGGGGTTTTTGAAAAATATGCCGACTATAATAGTGAGTCTGAAGCCCTTGAATACTTGAAATCCTGCGGCATTGTTCTGGATATTTTGCCACAGGTGAGCGATCTGGAGATGTTTCAGGATGAGATTAAGTTTCGCCAGATTGTCGGCAACCTGATTAAAAACGCGCTTCATCACCGCAAAGAGAGGGTGGACATCCGGCTGGAACTGGATGGAGAACATTTGGTCATAGCGGTCACCGATGATGGGCCCGGTATTGAGCCCGAACATCATGAAATGGTATTTCAACGCTATGCCCAGGTAAAGGAGTGCTTCATTGTACCCCGCAAAGGCCACGGCCTTGGCCTGGCCGGCGCCAATATTATTTCCCGCTGCCTGGGGGGCAAGCTCAAATTGGAAAGTGAGAAAGGGAAAGGGGGCCACCTTTCGATTAACGCTGCCTTTAAGACTGGCAGACGATTAAAGAAATAGAATCAGCTCTGCGGACTGTAAATTGAAATATTAAACTCGGGTTAGGATAAACATTTCAAACTATATAAATAATAGCCTGCTTGTCAGTTGTTAATAATATTCTACATATTATTCTTTCCTAAAAGATTGTTGGCAATAATAATTTTCTCAATCTCCTTTGTTCCTTCATAAATCTCTAAAACTTTGCAATCACGGTAGAAGCGGGCAATGTCATAATCGTTGAAAAAACCGTACCCGCCGTGCATCTGTAACGCCTCTTGGGCTACTGTGACGGCATTTTGGGCACAATACCATTTGGCCATCGCAATCAGGCCATGGTCTTCCTGACCGCTGTCGATAGTCCAGGCGGCTCGGTAGTAAAGTGATCGTCCGGCTTCAATCAGTGTTGCCATTTCAGCAATCTTAAACCGAATGGCTTGAAATGAGGCTATTTTTTTGCCAAATTGTTCTCTTTCCTTGATATGTCTGACGGCCTGTTCCAAAGCTCCCTGAGCAAGACCGACCCCCTGAGCGCATACGGTAATTCTTTCGCGATTAAAAAGCCCCAGGATTTGACTAAAGCCTTCCTGCTCCCTTCCAATTCGATTGGTTGTCGGCACCCGCACATCCTTGAACGCGACTTCAGCACAATCGGCTGCCCGGATACCCAGTTTATTTTTTAATTTATTAGCTTCATATCCTTCTCTGTCGGTTTCAACCATGACGAGACTATATTGTCTATGGCGGGGCTCTTCCGGATGCGTTTTGCAAAACACCATAATATAATCTGCCAGGGTGGCATTGCTGATAAACATTTTGGTGCCGTTGATTACATATGCGTCCCCATCTCTAACGGCTGTTGTCTGAGCACTGGTGACATCCGATCCGGCATCCGGCTCGGTGATGGCAGTCCCCATAATAGCCTTTGCTTCCACCAGTGGTGTCAGATATTTTTTCTTTTGCTCCTCGGTGGCATGATCAATGATAATTTCGGCCCCAAAGGTAGTGGCGATGATGGCCTGGGCCAGACCGGGATCAATTCGCCAGAACTCTTCAACAATTAGGGCCTTTTCAAAAAAACCCAAACCAAAACCGCCATATTCTTCAGGGATATACGACCCCACAAAACCAAGTGCTCGGGCCTTTTCAAGCAGCGCCATATCCAGTTCTTCTTTTTGATCGCATTCTTTGGCTACCGGTGGGAATTCACCCTCGGCAAATTCCCTGGCTGCAAGTTTGATACCCTGCTGCTCCTTGCTCAAGCTAAAATCCATAAGTAAAACCCTCCCCAAAATTCTGAATCGATTGAAAAGCGTAATCTGTGTTTATCTGAAATCTATTTGTTCAAAGCTATTCGCCTAAAACCCGACGATTGGTAAAATTAGGGGATCGTTAATCCGCCGTCAATGATTACATGCTCTCCAACAATATAACCGGCAAGATCTGATGCCAGGAATACAACCAGATTGGCGATCTCTTCGGGATCGGCAAACCGCTTGATTGGTACCCCTTTTAACATCAAATCCCGCGAGCCTTTCTGTAGAAATTGATCCACTAATTCTGTATCGACAACACCCGGACCAACAGCGTTGACATTGATATTGTATTTAATCCATTCAATCGCTACAGATCGGGTAAAATGAATAACGGCGGCCTTGCTGGAATGATAGGACGCATTTTTGGGACCGGCGATGACTCCACCGGTAGAGGCCATATTGATGATTTTCCCATACTTTTGTTCAATCATATAATGACCGGCCGCCTGGGTACATAAAAAGTAGGCTTTTAAGTTGACAGCCATCACTTTATCCCAGTCATCCTCTGTCTGTTCTATTAATGATGCGGGTGCCATGATTGCCGCGTTGTTAACCAAAATATGCAGACAGCCTAGCTGATCTATGGTCGCCGACATGAGTCGATCGACTTCTTTCTTTCGAGTTACATCGGTTGGTACAGGCAGCCCTTGGCATCCTTTTGATCGGATTTCTGTGGCCGTCTTTTCAAGCTGGGCAGCCGTTCTGGCGGCTAAAACGACATCAGCACCGGCTTCAGCCAACGCAATTGCTATGGCTTTTCCGATACCACGCCCGGCGCCGGTGACAACAGCCACTTTACCTTTCAGGTCGATATCTATTGCCATAAGTGTTTTCCTCCTGGCGCTGCAACAGCGAAAATTTCACCTTACATCATGAATGAGCCACCATCACAATTTATAGTTTGTCCGGTAATATAAGAAGCTTCATCCGAAGCCAGAAATACAGCCAGGTTGGCCACTTCCTTCGGATCTCCGAATCTGCCGAGAGGGATATCTGTCTTGAGCCGCTCCTGGACCTCCGGCGGGACCACTTTTAGCATGTCTGTCCAGATCGTTCCGGGTGAGATGCAGTTGCAGGTCACGTTCTTGCGACAGAGCTCTTTGGCTGCGGTGCGGGTCATGCTGACCACGCCTCCTTTAGACGTCGCATAGTTCAGCTGCCCCGGATTGCCAAATCTCGAGGTTGATGAAACATTAATGATGGTTCCTTTCCCTTGTTTCCGCATGTAGATCGCTGCAGCTTGAAGACAATTGAAACTGCCTTTCAAATTTACTTCTATCACCTGGTCCCACTGTTCTTCGGTCATTTTGTGGAGAATCGCATCCCTTGTGATGGCGGCATTGTTTACCATCACATCTAGATCCCCAAAGGTCTTTACCGTGTCGTCTACCATGGTTTGAACAAACGCCTTTTGCGAAATATCGCCCACAGCCAAAAAGCATTGCCCGCTCTTATCGTTGACTTTGGATTCGACTTCTTTGAGTGCGTGCTCATCCACATCGCACAGGGTCACTTTGGCCCCCTCTTCAATAAACCGTAAAATCATGGCTTCCCCGATGCCACGCGCTGCTCCTGTAACAATCGCCACTTTGTCTTTAAGTCGCATCGTATTCTCCTTTTTTTCATAAACTGAGCTTTTTGGGTGAGCAGATTCATGCGATCACCTCTATATTTCCGACTTCGCTATTTGGGGCCTTATAAAAAATTACGCTTTATCGATTGGATAGAGGGCTTCAAACTGTCCGGTCAATTTTATCTCCCCCTTTTGATCTTTGGCCTCGGTATGACATAGGATGCGGAGATTTTCTCCTTCATCGGCTTTCTCAGTTACAGTGGCACTGACCGAAATAATATCACCCGGAAATGTCATCCCCTTAAAGCGCACGTGAAACCGTTTCAGATAGCGTTTGGACACCCAGTGGGTAATGGCCTGCCCCACAAACCCCATAATCAAAGGACCCTGTGCAATTACCCCCTTCAGCCCCGCTTTTTGAGCGACAGCGTCATCGGTATGCAGGGGATTAAAATCGCCGGAGGCCCCCGCGTATCGAACAAGCTGGACTTTCGTCACCGGATCTTTTTTAACGGTGGGGAGCAAATCGCCCACTTCCATCTGGCTAAAATTTACGTAAGGCGCCATTTTTTTTATCCCGTTTCTATTTCTATAATCGTTCTATTATCAAAGATCTGGCCTTTAGCACCGTCTGATCCTTTTGGTTTGTGAAAATGGTTTGCAGCGTAATCAGATCCAACGGTCCGGATTTGGTTTCCTTTTCAACAATCGATTCACAGGACATATTACAGCTCAACACATCTCCGGGAAAAATTTCACCGGTATATTCATATTCCTCCTCTCCATGCAGGACGTGCTCAAGTGGCACATCGAGCATTTTGAAGATTTCGAGGTAGGCGCCGGTGAACTCCTGAAACGCCATCGTTATGTAAGTTGGTGGACATGGGGTATCCAGGTAAGCCTCAGCTACTGCCTTAGATTTGTCCATATAGATCGGGTTGTCATCGCCGATGGCCCTCATCAGTTCCCGGATCTTTACGCGCTCAACTTTCAAGACATAGGTCGGCAATTTTACACCGATCTTTGATTTGTCCGCCATAATTGCAATCTCCCATTGGTCTCCATTAAACTTGCAAAATAATGGATTCACCCTGGCCCAGTCCGCCGCAAATGGCGGCTGCACCACAGCCACCCCCCCGACGCATTAATTCATACATCAATGTCATCGTGATACGCGCCCCGCTGGCTCCAACCGGATGTCCAATGGCGATGGCGCCGCCATTGACATTGGTTATCTCCTGAAGGGCATTGTATTTGTGGGCATCCATCTCGGCTAAAATCTTTAACGAAACCAGAGCCACAGCTGCAAAAGCCTCATTGATTTCGATGAGATCCAGGTCGTCGATGCTTTTATTGATATTGGAGAGCGCCTTTTTAATGGCCTTAGCGGGTAGGGTGGACATATACCTGGGTTCCGCTGCATCCCACACCATGGTTTCAATGGTGGCCAGAGGTTTAAGACCCAATTTGTCGGCCTTTTTGCGGCTCATGATCACAATCGCTGAACCGCCGGCGTTCATCCCTGGAGCATTTCCGGCGGTTACTGTTGGGCTTCCGTATATGGTCCTGAGCTTGCCCAGTTTTTCCAAAGACGTCTTGCGGGGCGGTTCGTCACGGTCGAAGATGATGGGCTCACCCTTCCTCTGAGGGATCTCAAGTGCCATGATCTCTTCGCCGACTTTATATTTTCCTTCTTTATAGGCCGCTGCCCAATGCTCCTGGCTTCTCAGACCCCACTTATCTTGCTCCTCTCTATTGATTTCAAATTCCAAGGAGACTTCACCTGCATCCAGTGCCACAGGATTGAAGCCTTTTTTGCCGTATCCCAGCTCAAACAAAATGTCGACCATTTGGATATGGCCCAAACGTTTACCCCACCGACCGCTGTTGGCTTCCACCAGGTGGCAGGCGTTGCCCATATTCTCTGCTCCACAAGCAATTGACACATCTGCTTCTCCGGAACGGATGGCGCGAAACCCTAATCGGAGTGCCGTCATGGAAGAACAGCACGCCCGATCAAGCGTCAAGGAGATACTGTCGGCCGGAAATCCTGCCAGCAGGGTAATTTGCCTGGCCGGGACATTCAGGTAGGGGGCATATTCGGCGGGAATACAGGTTCCGTAATAAAGTTCATCCACCTGCGAAGGATCCAGATGAATCCGACTGAGCGCTTTTTTTACCACCATGACGCCCAGATCAATGCTGGGAATGTCCTTAACAACTCCATCAAATCGGCCAAACGGGGTTCTGACCGCACTGACGATGACTGCATCCCTATTGTTCATTTTTTATTTTATCCTTTTTTTGGCTGTTTTTAGGATGAGCGGAATAAGACGCATCGAAATACAGATTGCATTTTTTGAGCCCGTAACCCAATTTAAAGCGGCATAATGCCATGCTTGCGTGGCGATCGCGGGATTTCTTTTTTGGCGAGCATCTTAAGGGCCTGGATAATTTTTATGCGTGTCTCAGCCGGATCAATTATATCATCAATCACCCGTAAACCGGCTGCCAGGTAGGGCGTGGCGTAATTTTTTTCATATTCTGCGATGAATTTTTGACGGGCAGCTCCAGGATCCGGCGCGCTGGCAATTTCTTTGGCCCAGATTACCTCAGCAGCTCCTTCAGGGCCCATGGAAGCGCATTCCGCCGTTGGCCAGGCGAAGACCAGGTCGACACCTAGTTCCTTGGGGCCCATAGCCGACCAACCGCCGCCGTAAGCTTTGCGAAGGATTATGGTGATCATGGGAACAGAGGCTTCAGAATAGGCGTACAGCATTTTTGCGCCGTGGCGGATGATGCCCCCATGCTCCTGGTCAATCCCTGGAAGAAAGGCGGTGGTGTCCATTAAGGTGACAATCGGGATGTTAAATGCATCTAGAATCTGAATAAATCGGGCTCCCTTATCGGATGCATTGATATCGATGCTACCGCCTAAAAATTTGGATTGGTTGGCAATGATGCCGATACTGCGTCCATCCATTCTGGCAAGGCCGATCACCAGATTTGGTGCATAATCCGGTTTGATTTCTAAAAACCTTTCATCATCTACAATCTCCTGGATGACCCGACGAACATCGTAGACCTTTTTCTTTTCAGCAGGTACGATTTCCAGCAGACTTGGACATCGTCTTTTGGGGTCATCAGCGGTAGCTATCCTGGGAGGTTTCTCAAAGCAATTGGGAGGAAAATAGGCCAGCAGCGCTTTGATCTTTTCCAGGCAGTCCGAGTCATCCTCAGCCTCAAGATCTGCGACCCCGCTTTTCCTGCAATGAATCTTTGAACCGCCTAGCTCGTCGTGGCTGGTTTCCGCTCCGGTAACCGCCTTGATCGCTGCCGGCCCTGTGATAAACATGAAGCTGGTCTTTTTAGTCATCAGGATAAAGTCCATAAGAGCCGGTGCGTAAACAGAGCCGCCCGCCGATGGTCCCATGATGGCAGCGATCTGGGGGATGACACCGGAACACCTTGCGTTTTGGTAAAATATTCGGGCAAAGGTGATATTTTCAGAGCCTTCCTGAAGTCGTGCTCCGGCCGAATCAAAAAGGCCGATTAAGGGAACCTTTTTTTCATAGGCCATAGCCCGCCCATGCTCCTGGTCAATCCCTGGAAGAAAGGCTGTGGTGTCCATTAAGGTGACAATCGGGATGTTAAATGCATCTAGAATCTGAATAAATCGGGCTCCCTTATCGGATGCATTGATATCGATGCTACCGCCTAAAAATTTGGATTGGTTGGCAATGATGCCGATACTGCGTCCATCCATTCTGGCAAGGCCGATCACCAGATTTGGTGCATAATCCGGTTTGATTTCTAAAAACCTTTCATCATCTACAATCTCCTGGATGACCCGACGAACATCGTAGACCTTTTTCTTTTCAGCAGGTACGATTTCCAGCAGACTTGGACATCGTCTTTTGGGGTCATCAGCGGTAGCTATCCTGGGAGGTTTCTCAAAGCAATTGGGAGGAAAATAGGCCAGCAGCGCTTTGATCTTTTCCAGGCAGTCCGAGTCATCCTCAGCCTCAAGATCTGCGACCCCGCTTTTCCTGCAATGAATCTTTGAACCGCCTAGCTCGTCGTGGCTGGTTTCCGCTCCGGTAACCGCCTTGATCGCTGCCGGCCCTGTGATAAACATGAAGCTGGTCTTTTTAGTCATCAGGATAAAGTCCATAAGAGCCGGCGCGTAAACAGAGCCGCCCGCCGATGGTCCCATGATGGCAGCGATCTGGGGGATGACACCGGAACACCTAGCGTTTTGGTAAAATATTCGGGCAAAGGTGATATTTTCAGAGCCTTCCTGAAGTCGTGCTCCGGCCGAATCAAAAAGGCCGATCAAGGGAACCTTTTTTTCATAGGCCATAGCGCCAGATCAGCCATTTTCTTTTGGTGCACCGGCCTGCGGAGCCGCCCATCACGGTAAAATCCTGGGAATATACGAAAACGGTTTGGCCATGAATCTCCCCGTAGCCGGTGACGACGCCCATCTGCCGGAAGCTCCTTTTTATCCATGCCCAGACGGTTGCAGCGATGGTACGCAAAAAGTCCCAATTCGACGAATGTGTCCGGATCCAAGAGTTTTTCGATTCGCTCGCGAGCCGTTAGTTTCCCCTTTTTATGCTGGGCTTCAATTTTGGCCGAACCGCCCCCCAGCTCCAGCTGCGTTCTCCGTTTTTTTAGTTCGTCAACTTTGTTCTTCATTAGGCTCATAGCTACACCTTTCGGATCAACGGGTGAAGGCGGGGGCTGTGGCTCAGATCACGCCTTCATCTTTCAAATGCTCAATATCTTCTGTGTTGTAGCCTATCAGATCCCGAAGGATTTCTTCCGTATGCTCACCCAGAAGGGGTGCAGGCTTTGTAACGCGGCCCGGTGTTTTAGAAAATTTTACCGGTGGACCAACAATCTGAAGGCTTCCTGCAATCGGATGATTAACTTCTACTAACATCCCTCTGTCTTTAACCTGGGGGCATTTGAAAATATCATCTACCCTTTGAACCGGGGCGACCGGCACATCATTTTCAATCAGCAATTTAACCAGTTCGTCTCGTTTCTTGGATTTGACCCACGCTTCCAGAATGGGTTTCAAATAATGGTAATTTTCAGCTCTTCCTGACATCGAATTGAGCTCGGGTTTTTCAAGCAGATTTTCCTGCTTCATTGCGCGGCATAGATTTTTCCAATGTTTTTGCCAGTGGCCGGCGATGACAACATGCTTTTTCCATCCTCTGTTTCGAAACAGTCATAAGGCGCATAGAGGGGATGTGCATTTCCTTCTCGGCCTGAAATGATACCTGATATGGAGTACATCATGATCGCGCGTTCAATCATATAAAGCATGGTATCAT
>PVMK01119589.1_pt1 | contig 17596 bp, 17 predicted proteins | sample 1853481 | NCBI WGS metagenome assembly PVMK01 (sample SAMN08533507, study PRJNA380276) | Marine sediment metagenome, whole genome shotgun sequencing project. | reverse complement strand
GCAGCGGCTGCAATCTGGGTCACGGCCATGGCCATTCCGGCAGTGCCGTCAGCAGCTAACTCGCTGCCTGCGTTGAAGCCAAACCAGCCGACCCACAGTATGGATGCACCGATAACCGACAGCGTCAGGTTATGTGGTGGCATCGCGGCAGTGCCAAATCCTTTGCGCTTGCCAAGCACCAGTGCCGCGACCAGACCAGCTACACCCGCATTAATGTGGACAACGGTGCCACCGGCAAAATCCAGCACGCCGTAGTCACCCAACCAGCCACCACCCCAGACCCAGTGACAGATTGGGGCATAGACGATGGTCAGCCAGACACCCATGAACAGCAACAAAGCGGAAAACTTCATGCGTTCAGCAAAGGCGCCCACGATCAGTGCCGGCGTAATAATGGCAAAGGTCATCTGGAAGGTCATGAATACGGATTCCGGAATCGTACCGGTCATCGAATCAACCCCCATACCGGCCAGGAACAGATTGCCGAAGCCACCCCAGAAGGCATTCATGCCGCCGCCGTCACCAAAGGCCAGGTTGTAACCATAGATGACCCACAAAACGGTCATCAGCGCAGTAATGGCAAAACATTGCATCAGCACGGACAGGACATTTTTGCTGCGCACCATGCCGGCATAGAACAATGAAAGACCGGGAATGGTCATAAACAACACCAGTGCGGTGGCGGTCAACATCCACGCGGTATCACCAGCGCTTAATTCGTCAGCCAGGGCCAGTGATGGCAGCATGCCGAGTAATCCTGCCATCAGTGCGATGTAACGCCCTTTGATTTGCTTAAACATGTCTCTCTCCTGAATGATTGGGCAGCTTACAAAGCCTCCGGGCCGGTCTCGCCGGTGCGAATGCGTATGGTCTGTTCGAGACTGGAGACGAAAATCTTGCCATCACCGATTTTTCCGGTTACCGCCGCCTTTTGAATGGCCTCAATGACCTGCTCAACCAGATCCTCCCTGACTGCAGTCTCGAGCTTGAGTTTGGGCAGGAAATCAACCTTGTATTCCGCACCGCGGTAAAGTTCCGTGTGGCCTTTTTGCCGGCCAAAACCTTTTACCTCGCTTACGGTAATTCCAGCGATTCCGACTTCATGCAAGGCTTGACGAACGTCATCCAGCTTGAATGGCTTGATGATTGCTGTGACCAGCTTCATGGGATTCTCCTCATTTTCCGTGTCCGCTTGAATGTCTTCTTAAATGCAGGTTTCATGCCATGCGGAAAATACTCTTACATAATTGTGTTTTTTATTTATTTTTATTTACTATTGACGCCGTGTGCGCGGAATAGTTGCGATAGCCCGGCCTTTGCACTCGGTTAGTGCAAGCTGTGCCGTTAGTGCCAGATCAGAAAAGCCGCAGTAATTGCTGGACCTGTTGCATCACTTCTGACATAAACTTGGAGAGATTCAGCCTGGTCTTGGTTTTGGCCAGCAACTGCGATAAGGTGAAGCCCTATGAAATTTTTTGGATTGTTCCGTGATTGGGAAGACGTGGAGGAGCACGACTCCGGCACCGTCATTTTATTGGAGCGGGATCCGGCTGAGGTGATGTATGTCATCCTCTCCGGTGAGGTCGAGTTGTCATTACATGGCGAACCGCTGGGTACTGAGGTCGAGGGTGGTATCATCGGTGAAATGGCGATGATCAATTCAGCCACCTGCGGCGCCACGGCAACAGCACTTACCGAGGTGAAGCTGGCACGGCTGGATCGCGATCAAGTCAAGGCACTCATCGATGAAAATACCGAATTTGCACTTCACGTAATGGCTGTAATGGCCAACCGGCTGCGGGCTGTCGACAAGTACATCACCGCGCAATTCGCACAACTCAGGTAGCAGGTAAACTGCTGGATTGATTAAATGGATTTATTGGACGTTTTCAAAGATTCGGAAGACCTGGTCGAGTTTCCTGCCGAAACCGTAATCTTCACGGAAGGCATAGAAGGGAACCATATGTATGTCGTGATGGAAGGCGAAGTCTTTATTTCGCTGAAAGATAAAGTCATTGCAACGGCATCGCCCGGCGAGATTGTGGGTGAAATGGCCCTGATCAACTCGAAAATTCGCAGCGCGACCGTAACGGCAAAGACCGATTGCGTGCTGGCGCCTATCGATCAGAGCAGTTTCGAGTCATTGATTCAGCATGTGCCTGAATTTACCCAGCACGTGATGAATGTCCTGGCCGACCGTCTCCAGATCGCATACGAGTTGATCGAACGCTGAATCGTTTTGCGGTTGACCGATCAGTCGTTCCCGCGAGATTTGACAGACGGTCATTGTTCTCATCATCAAGGCGAAGCGCCATGGTAGTGATCAATTGACTTAGCCCCATCAGGGTTCAAAATGATCAGATGAGTGAGAACATTTCTGCTCGCAAACTTGATTGGGATGCCATTCCCATTGTTGATTTGTCGCCCTGGTATCAGGGGAATGCCGACGAACAGAAGAAGGTGGCCGGGGAAGTGGTTTCTGCCTGCTGTACTTCCGGTTTCTTTTACGTCCTCAATCACCAGGTCCCTCCGCAGCTGCTGACTTCTGTTTTTAAGCTTGCGCACGATTTTTTCGCTTTACCGGTTCAGCAAAAGGAAAAAGTCTCTTTTGAGTTGGGAAGCAAAAACAGGGGATACATCCCCCTGGGTGCGGAAAGTTCAGATCCGGATGCGGTGCGGGATGAAAAAGAGGCTTATGATTTCACTCATCAGATTCCAGCAGGCGCCGCTGGTGAATTGGTGATGGACAGGATCACGGGTGAAAATCTTTGGGCAGAGCATCCCGCGAACTTAAAACCTGTTATTGAGCTTTATCTGGAAAAATGTATCGAACTGGGAAGGGCACTTTTTCAGATTTTCGCCGTGGGACTGGGTCTTGAGCGGAATTTCTTTGAAAACAAGATTAATTACCCCATCGCTCAATTGAGGTTACTCCATTATCCCGCCCAAAATCCCGAGCTCATTTCAGAAGAAAACCTCGGCATTGGCAAACATTGTGATTACGAGTGTTTAACGATTCTTGCCCAGGGAGATGTCGGCGGCCTGCAAGTTGAAAACCTCAAAGGTGAATGGGTCGAGGCGCCGCCAATTCAGGGAGCCTTTAACGTAAATATCGGGGAAATGTTGACCCGTTGGACAAACGGTAAATTTAAGGCAACCCCTCATCGTGTCGTGAACACCAGCGGTAAAGCGCGATATTCTGTCCCTTTCTTTTTTGCCACCAATTACGACGTAAACATAAAACCCCTGAATGTTTGCATTCCAAAAGGAACGTCACCTCGATACGAGGAAATCCTGGCGGGTGAGTTTTTGGCAGCACGTCTGGACGAAATTTACGGCTAGTCCGCATATAAAATTTGGGGTCGGTGTAAAAACTATTGCCGTTGTAATATTTGGGGTCAGTGTAAAAACTGACGTCTATTTCAGCCAAATTCCTACAAACATTAGCTGCATTGTCTGCTTCACTCGGCCGGGAAAGTATTGGTTCTCCTAAAGCCTCTTTGGCCATTGTCTTGCAGCGTGCAGCACGCGCAAGATTTTAATTCTGTTATCGCGAACGCGGTACGGCAAAATATAGGGAGTGCGGTCAACCACTAGTTCCTTTGTGTTTGGTACCCGACCCGGTCTTCCAATGCCAGGCTGTTCGCTTAGTCAAGAAACTGTATATTTAATCCTTGATACAACTTGCCGCGCAGCCAGCGGATCGTCTTGAGTAATGTAGTTCTTGGCTGATTCCAAACCCCAAATAGCCCTTTTAAACCAGACTACCTTCACAGTAATGGCGGATCGCTCTCATGCTTTGTTCCCCAGGTTTCCATCCAGGCCATTACTGTATCGTTATCGACAAACCGATCCGGGCCTGCTACATCAGCTTCAGTCAGCGCCTCTTTGATTTCCAGCACCTGCCATACATTGTTTTCCAAAAACAACATTAAGGCCTGCTTTGCCAGGTATGCCTTTAAACGATCAGTCGCTCCCGCCAGATTTGACAAACGGTCATTGGTTTCATCATCAAGACAAAGTGTCATGGTTGTAGTCATTATGAGTCTCTTGCATTCATATGGAAGCATGTGCATTCGCTATAGCATCAATGCTTGGGGACAGCGTAATAACCATTGCTGCTGTACGATCAGGCAGATGCTTTTTTCGGTCCTCGATTCATGCCTGTTCTTTAGCCATCTTCAAAATTTCTGCTGTTAAGTTGCTTGATAGTCGATACCCCTCTTTACTCAAGCTGTTCAAAACAGGAGCCACGGTTTTAATCAGTCCCCCACTTTTTGCTGCGAACAAAACGCCGGCAATCCCGATGACTGTCAGTCCCCGCTTTTTTGCCACCTGACGACCTCTTCGTTCATCCATCAGCAAAAACCGGCAGTGAACCAGTTCAGCCAGCGCAATCGCTTCGGATTCTCCCGCGTCTAAAATCAGCCGCAACTCGGAGAGTGCTTTTGCCCTGACAGGCACACTTTGAATACTGAGCCACCCCTCATTTATCGCCTGTCGCAAAGCGGTGGCACCCGGCAAGTCAGCACCACAACGCAACTCACTGTGAACTGCGGGTGGAATAAGAACATTTTGATAGAGTTGCTTTAACAGATTCAGTTGTTCAATTCTACCCAGTGCTATAAGTGGTCCTGCATCTGATACAACAATACTTGTCACTGAGCCGCCCTGAACTCCTCAGCGAGATCTTCAGGGGAGTAGTCGACAGCCGGGATATTCATTTCACCAAGCAAAACCATAAATTCCTCGAGAGAAAGTTTCGCGATCTTGGCTGCTTGCGCCATGGTCAACTGATGCGACTCAAATAAGTGAAACGCCATTGCACGGTGCAAGCCGTGATCCAACAACCGCCTGTCGAATGGCACTGCCAGAATGGCAGGCTTGCCATGTTTGGTGATCAGGGATATCTGTCCCGCTTCCGCATCTTTGAGTAACTTTCCAGACAGGTTCCGCAAATCGCGTGCCGTAAATACATCAAATTGTTCCATCATTGGCTCCTAAACTTATGCCTACATAGTGTAGCACTTTTTATTCTGACCTGTTTCGCAAACACCTGACCTAAAGCAGAGGAATATTTGGGGTCATCCATTAGCCATACAATGATTACGAGTTTTGCATATGGTGTATTTTTGATGTAATATTGCACCACTCTGACTATTTAGAAGGGTGCCCCATGCCAAGACAAAGCATCACATTAACCGGCCCCAGTTCCGAATGGCTCAAGCTGAAGGTAGAGATCGAGGGCGAGTACAGGAGCAATAGCGAAGCCGTTAACGATTTGATCCGCAAGGCCCGTGAAATAGAGGGTATTCGCGCCAGACTGATTCAGGCCGAACAGAGCGGATTTACCAAGCAATCTCGTGAAGAAATACGCGCCGAAATCAAGAAAGAAATGCGGCGCAATGGCGAATTATAGAATCAGTGAAGACGCCAAAGCAGATTTGAACCGTATCTACCAACGCGGCATTCGTGGATTTAGCGTACCAAATGCGGATGAAAAGTGGAGACACCCATCTTTATGGTCTTGCCACCTGATAATATTGTGCCCGTAGTGAATTTGACCATCGCCTTGTGCGGCAATGTGTCTCGAGGCAATATCAATCAGTGCAGGCCTCAATAAATTCGTTTCGAGCTCGTCGACTCTGGCACTTGACTCTGACCCCTCAACTCAAAGTCGCCCGGGAACCCCCGGCTGCTGGTACATGGATTCACACAAGGTAACTATATCGTTAGCCAGGCGCTGCACCGGCACATTGCCAGTTACACTGGCAGTCCCCAGGTCATATGCAATGTTGCCCTGTGTGCAACTACTGAACTGGACGGTCATCTCACCGTCTTGCGTTTGTTGTGACGGCGGGGTGTCGGAATCAAAAATCATGCCCGAATTCCAGAAGATTTTCAGATCAGCGGTGGTATCCTCGAAAGAGCCCAGGGCTGTCATCCAGCGGTGCCCGGGCTCTCCGATCATGGCCATTACACCAGGATCCGGTCTTTCCAGGTCATAGGTAAACCAGGCAAGGAACAGCTGATTGCTGCTATCGAAAACGTCCATGAAGAAACCCTGCCCGGGTGTCTGCGGATCAAACCAGCTTCCGGACATGGCGGACGAGATTCTAAAAGGCCCCTCCAATACCAATGTGTAGAAAAATTCTCCGGTTTCTCCATCATCCCAGGGTTGCACAACAAAATAATAATCCCGCCCGGTCCGCAAATCGAAAGTTCCCCTTTCATCCCAACGCCCGATCAGGTTTGCATTGGGATTGGACGGATTGAAGGGGGCCGAGTAGATCGACAGGCACATGTCTACATCAAAATGGATTGATACATCATTGTAGTAATAAGTGCCGGTGCGAGATACCCGGACGGCCTCGGTTTCCTGGTACTTGTCACCACACCAGCTTGAACTGACGCTCGGGTCCGAATTAGTGAATCTGCCCATGGTGAGGTTTGAAACGGACACTTCGTGCGTTGCTGAAGAGGCGCTCCCCGGGCCTGAAATAGCAACCGCCCAGGCTCCTTCGTGGGGTCTGCACCAGTGCTGCAAAACCAGCGTGTAATTTTGCCCGGCGTTCAAAGTACCATCCGAACTGACATCAAACCCACCGGGTGAAATGAGATTGGTTTGCGGCGAATTTGGATTGAAACTGCCACGATAAATCAAAATGATAAGATCGACGCCCGTGGAATTGTAAATATCGCTTATGGTGTAGGTTCCGCTTGTGGATACCCTGATGCCGCTAACAACCTGGTATTGAAACTCACTGATGGCGTCGCATGTGTCGCCTGGCAGATTTGAAGCCGTGGGCTCTGAACCATCGAAGATCCCAGACAAAACGGTATTGGTGGCGAATGCCTGTCCGTGCATGAAACATGCAAATATTAACAAGGCAGTTTTACAAGATTTGATCATCATTTCTGATTCTCCCTGACTGGATCAAGAAATCTTGTAGCGATAGATGTGCCGGTTTTCCGATTCTTCGAGAGTCTTGCTGTGATGTGACGCCCGCATCATTTCGCTACAGGCTCAGTTAAAGTATAGTGCGGGCGCGAAATTTTGCAGGAAGTCGATTATTTAACCATTGAAGTTGAAAGAAAAAGGAGAGCAATTTTTTCTGTCATTGCCCTGGGCGACCGTCTCCAGATTGCATACGAATTGATCGAGCACTAAATCGTTATGCCGGTTGACCGGGTCCTTTTCGGACTCTAAGCACTGGTTCCCGCCGCTACTCTCAACCGACATGCCGTAATTCTTCACGAATGATTTTTCGCAGCGTTTCTTCAAGCGGCTTGGATTGCAACTGAATGTAAGAACGTAACGCATCATTGATCAAGGTTTGATAATTACCACCACCAGCAGCATGTACCTGCTTTTTAAAGTGGTCAATGATGTCACCATCCAGGCGAATGGTTATTCGAACTTTTTTAGGATCCGATCTGACAACGGCGCCACGTTTACCTTTGCTGAAATCTTCACTCATTAGTTTAAACCCTGATAGTAGACCCCAAATATTCTGGATCACTAAACGGTACTGACTCTACAGCTCCATCGCCAGTTTGACGCGTCGGTCGAGATCGTCACCAGTGGCCCCGCCGGTAAAAAGGGAGATGGTGATCGTAACCACCACTGACGCCGCCAGCACGAAGACGTACCAGGGAACTTCACCCGGCCAGGTGAAATTCGACAGATCGTTTTTTTTGAGGAGCTCGATAGTGACACCGCCGATGGTCGACACGAGTGCGGTGAGCATGCCCAGCATGACACCTTCGCTGCTCGCGCCCTTCCACAGCAGCCCGATAATGAAAATCGGGAAGGTGGCCGCGGTCAGCGTGCCGAAACCGTAGGTGCCGAGAATGGCCACCATGTCGCCACTCACCATGGCAAAGCCGATGGCCAGGACTCCCATCACCGACATCGCGATGCGGGAGACAGCCACCTGTCTTGACGGACGGATCGTAAGCCCGAGCGAACTCGGCAGATCGCGGGATACGATGTTGCCGGCGAGCGACAGGAAGAGACTGGAGGTGGAGAGGGCGGCGGCCAGCACCGCCGGGTAGACGAAAAGTTGCGCGACGATGCCGAGATAGTCTGCAACCTTGAACACCGCCTTGTCGGGATCGTCAATTGTCACCGTGCCGTTGACAACCAGGTAGATGGCGCAGTACCCCACCGCCATAACCATCATACCCACCACCATGTTGGTGAGCGCGGCATAAATCGACAGCTTCGGCATGTCGCGCGGATCCCTGAGCATCATCATACGCGTCAGCACTTGAGGCTGGCACATAATACCGAGGGCGGGCAGTAGCACCCAGGCGAAGGAAAGGGAGCCGGGCAGGCTCCCCCAGGCCGACATGGCATCGGGGTTGAGCCCCGCCGCTGCGCCCTGGGGTCCCGAGATGGCCTCGAGGACCGGGCCGAAACCACCGGTCACGACGAAGAACGAGATGATGAAGATAATGCCGGCCACGACAATCACCAACCCCTGGAAGGCCTGAGTGAGAATACCGCCGATCTCACCGCTAAGCATCGTGTAGACGATGAGGATGGTGAAGATCACCACGCTGATCAGAAGTCGGTTCCAGTCGAAAAGGTTCTCGAAGAGCTTGGCGGAGGCCTCAACCTGGGCCGACAGATACATGATACAACCGAGGAACAGCATGATCGACAGCATCAGCTTGATCCCGCGGTGGTGGTTGAACCGGAGATCCGCGAGGTCGCCGAGGCTGGAGACGGTGCCAATCTCTGCCATGGCCCGTACTTTCTTACCGATCACCAGGTAGCCGAACACGAACGCAGGCGCGGCAAACATGAAGAGCAGAATCGTGTTGCCGGTGCTGTAGACCAGCCCGGGCACACCGACCAGGGCAAAGGCGCTGCCGACCGCTGCCATGGTGGCGAGGCCGACGGTGAGCGGACCGAAGATCTTCGCGCCCCCGAAGAAATCTTCCGGCGAGGTCACCTTGCGCTTCGCCCACAGGCCAATGGCGAAGGAAATGGCCAGAACCAGAAACGACGAGGCGAGGATCAGATATTTTTCCAACCCACTCATGCCGGCCCCTCTTCGTCAGTCTCTTCGCTCGAAGCGTCGTGCACGCGGCGAACGAAGTCATCCCACCGCTCCTGCGAGAGCCAACGATCCTTGACCGCCTCGAAACCAAAAGCCATCAGCAGAGTCGGTACTACCCAGAACAAAACGATGATCGCGGCGAAAGAGGGGTGGAAGCCAAGGATCGTGAAGTCGGGGTGTTGGCCGGCAAAGGCCTCAGCATAGTGGTTGCCGAGCCCGAATGCGGCCGCCCACATAACGATCCAGACGAGGGTGGGGAAGGCCACCAGGCGCAGGTCGAACCGCCCTTTGTGCGATGAACCCAGCACGCCGTAGATCAACAGCAAACCAAGCAGCACGTTAAGTGCAGCGAGCCAGTGCCCCGTCCCGGCCAAGCCAATCATCACCAGCCACAACACGCCGCTGGCGATCATGAGAAGCGTTTCGATCCTGCTTGAGTTCATTAATCCTTCTCCGAAAGAAACCTGTCCCGTCTTCTCATTAGTGGATAGGAAATAATACACATATTGCCTGAATGCCCCTTACAGCAAGACGGCGCAGCCAGGCCGCGCCGTCTCGCCTTTCCGATCTCCCGGAAATTTCAGAACCAATTGTACTGTACGGTTGCCCACACTTGTCTTGGGTTGCCGTAAAAAGAGGTGATGTTATTTTCCAGGCCGAGGTTCGGGAAGAAGTATCCAGCAACTTTATATTCCTTGTCGGTCAGGTTCTTGCCGTGAATGCCGGCATTCCAATGGCCAGTGTCATCCGCCCAGATAAAACTCAGGTCCCAAAGCGTATATCCCGGCTGGTCAAGGAAGGGGTTCTCCACTTCGAATTGACTGGTCTTACTCCGGTATGCCAGAGATGTAATAGCGGAAAACATCCCTGCTTTATTGAACCAGCTAACCGGCATTTCGTATGTCAGCATGCCAGTTACAGTCCACTTCGGTGTGTTCTGGAATACCCGGTCATCCGCCACATCGTTGCCGAAAGCATCGATGAACTCATTGTACTTGGCATCGACGTAACCGATCGCCCAGCCCAGGCGCAATCCACTGCCACGCCGTCCCAGGTTATCTGCCAGAATAGCGTCGCCCTCCCATTCAACACCGTTGATATCTGCGTCACCGGCATTGGAAGTAATGCCTATGAAGCTGTCATTGTTGCCATCACCGTTGGAGTCAAAGCCGACGGAACCCGGAATCTGAACATCGGTGTAATTTGAGAAAAACACAGCCAGTCTGGAGGTCATACGGCCTTGAAACAGGTTTGCTTTCCAACCAAACTCGTAACTCTTGACAGTTTCCGGATCAAATTTCATGAATTCGAAGATTTCTTCTTCGCTAATCACCCCATCTCCATCTATATCCGGTGCTGCGGTGGTCAATCCACGCGGGTCAAAACCCCCTCCCTTGAAACCCTCGCTGTAAGAAGCGTAAAGCAGATGATCGATACCAGGGCTGTAATCAATGGAAATCCGTGGCGTGAACTTGTCGAAAGTTTCCGAACCATTGAAATCAGAGGTCGTTGCAATTGGGATCGCGCTGCCGCCAAAATATTCAGAGGTGCCACCGATCATGGTTTGCCTCAACACCCTGGAAGTGCGCTTGTCTTTTGTGTAGCGTCCACCGACAGAGAGACTCCACTGGTCTGTAAAGCTATAAGTGAAGTCACCAAATATCGACCAGGTCCTGGTATCCACATCACCCAGAGTGAAGGCATTGAGGCCGGGCAAACCGATGGCGTCACCGGTTTGGCCCAGGATGACGTCAAAAGCCGTGTAAGCGTTAGCGTCCAGGTAGTAAAAACCGAGCAGCCCATTCCAGCGATCTGCCGAGAACAGAACCTGGAACTCTTCGGAAAACTGGTTGTTTTCGTAATTCGCCGGAACATCAAGGTCAGCCACCGGCAGGCTGTCAAAGTCGATAGGCGTCCAGGTCTTGTCATCACGCCAGGCGAGAATGTTTTTTAGCGTAACCAGGTCACTGGTATTCCATTCAGCCAGCAAGGAAATACCCTTTGCTTTTACGGACTGAATAGGGTTATTGAGCCCTGCCTCAGTGTCATAGATATTGCTCAATACGGGGTTTCCAGATACCCTGGCCGGTACCAGGCGATGACCCTGTTTTGGATCAGAGTCGTCGTCTACATAGTCAGCTGCGAGCCTCAAAAACCAGTCTTCGTTAGGCTCCCACTCGGCGCTGATTCGCGCGCCTATAGTATCCCTGTTGTAGTTATCAAGATCGGTCAAATAGAGATTTCTGCCAAAACCATCGCGATTGAATGTGGCGAAGGAACCACCGATTCTGAAGGTGTCGGACAATGGAGTTGAACCGCTCAATATAAAGTCCAGCATACTGTCTGTACCGTAGGATAGTTTTGCGTTTACTTCCGGGCCATCTGACCTGAGGCGCCGGGTGACGTACTTAATCGCGCCGCCGATCGTATTGCGGCCGTACAGAGTTCCCTGCGGGCCACGCAGTATTTCGATACGCTCCACGTCATAGATATCCATGACCGCTGCCTGCGGGCGGTTGAGGTAAACATCGTCGAGATAAAGGCCTACGCCAGACTCGAAGCCCGCGACCGGATCCTGCTGGCCCACACCGCGGATGAATGCAGTCAGCGTGGTATTGGTTCCGCGCGATACCTTGAGCGTGGTATTGGGCGACATTTGGGCGATATTCGTGAGATCAAGGATGCCAAAGTCCTGAAGTTCTTCGCCCGTAATCGCAGTGACCGCAATAGGCACATCCATCAGGCTTTCTTCACGGCGTGTTGCCGTGACAATAACTTCCTCGATCACACCCGAACTGCCCTCTTCTTCAGGATCGGACTGGGCGAACGTTACTGCCGGTATGAACAACAATACGGACAGTGCAATCGAGATGGTTATGAAGAGCCGTTGCCAGGCGGACTGGCAGACGATTTGCTCAGGTGACGTATGCATGCTTCTTTCCTCCGTCAGTTTGGTTTAGTTCCGGCCTGTGCGTCCTGTCGACGTTCGTGCCTTGTTTTAACGCTTTAATATTTTGTCCCCGGAATGGCTAACAAATCTTGCCATTCAAGCCGAAGTATGCAACATTATGAAACATGATTCAAGTTTCAAGTAGTTCCAAGACACCGAAAACGGAACGAGGCCGGCGAACCCGAAACAAATTGCTGGAAGCCGCCGAGATCGAATTCGGCGAGAAAGGATTCCACGAAGCAAGCATCAGCGGCGTCACCTACCGGGCAGGTGTGGCGCTCGGCACCTTCTATACCTATTTCGAAAGCAAGGAAGAAATTTTCCAGGCGCTCGTTCGCTACATGAGCCGCCGCACGCGGGAATGGATAGCCGAGCGGGTCGCCGGCGCGCCGGATCGTCTGACGGCTGAACGCATGGGCATCGAAGCCTTTATCGAATTCGCCCGCCAGCACAAGAGCATTTATCGCATCATTACCGAAGCCGAGTTCGTCGCCCCCAGGGAATATCGCGAACACTACAAGGGTTTTGGCGATGCCTACCAGGCCAATCTCGAGAAGGCGGCCCGGAAAGGTGAGATTCGCGAAGGGGATTTCGAAATCTGGTCCTGGTCGATCATGGGAATTATCGTATTCCTGGGTATGAGGTATGCCGAATGGGACGATAGCCGGCCTGCATCGGAAATCGCCAAGACCGTCACCGACCTGATCGCCAAGGGCATCGGGCCGGAGGCAGGCAAATGACCAACATGGGCATTGTTTCCACCGGTACCTGGTTCCCGGAGACGTTCATCACGGCGGGCGAAATCGCCGAGAAAAGCGGCTTGCCCGAATGGGTTGTGCGGGAAAAGCTCGGCATCGAGCGAAAATACGTCGCCGACCCCAACGTCCACCCAAACGATATGGCGGTGCGCGCGGCGGAAAAGGCGATCGAGAAGGCGGGGATCGACCCGATGGATATCGATGTCGTCCTGTGCACCACAGAGGAGTGGCGTGAGCACCTGCTGTGGACCGCTGCCATTGATCTCGCTTACCGGATCGGGGCGAAAAAATGCCTGGGGACTGGACATTCACACGCGCTGCGCGACGACCATAGCCGCATTGAAACTGGCGCGCGGCCTGATGGCCGACGACCCGTCGGTCAATACCGTGCTGATCGGCGGTGGCTACGCGATTTCACATTTCATCGACTTCACCGATGTGAGCACTTCGTTCCTGTTCAACATAGGCGCCGGCGCCGGCGCGATGATCGTCAAACGCGACTGGCCTGAAAACCGGGTACTCGGCAATCACCTGATCGTGGACGGCATGATGAGCCGCCACGTGATCGTGCCGTCCAGCGGCACCGTGCAGCATCCCACAGATAAGGCAGTGGTTGACGGTGGATTCAAGTTCCGCCTGGTCGAGCCTGAGGCGATGAAGACACGCCTCGGCGAAGTCTCGATCAACAACTGGCTCGAGTGCGTGGATGTGGCGCTCAAAAAATCGGGCAACAAGCGCGATGGTACGCCCTATACACGCGCTGACATCGATTTTTTCAACATGTCCCTGGTCAAACCTTCCGCCCACCGCGAAATGCTCGAACACCTGGGGCTCACCGAGGAACAGAGTGTCTACATATCGGACATCGGTCACATCGGTGAGCAGGACGCAATTATCAACATCGAAGCGGGCATCGAGCAGGGCCGTCTCAAACCGGGCGACACGATGGCCATCATCGCCGCCGGAATCGGTTACGTATGGGCCGGCGCGATTGTCCAATGGGGCGCAGCAAAGTGATTCAGCCCTCTCACTACGTTACGGACTGGCTCGACAAACGGGCAAAGCTGACCCCGGCCCGTGTTGCGCTGATCGACTACGCCACCGGCGCGGAAACCACCTACGCCGAGTGGAATGAAAGGGCCAACCGCACCGCGAACTACCTGAAGAGCCTCGGCATTGGCAAAGGCGACCGCGTGGCCGTCTACGCGATGAACCGGCCCGAGTATCTCGACCTGTTCTGGGCCGCGCCGAAAATCGGAGCGGTTCTGCAGAACCTGAACTGGCGGCTCACCGTGCATGAATTGAAAGGCATCGTGGCAGGCGGAGCCCCGAAAGTGCTGATTTACAGCGAGGACTGGCGCGCACAGGTCGAGGAACTCAAATCTGCCTGCGTGACGGTCGAACACGTGGTTGCCATAACCAACCCGGGGCCGGGTGAGCGCGACATCAATGAGCGGGATGCCATGAGCGCCAAACTCGACGATATCCCGGACCTGGATCTCGACGACCCCTGGGGAATCTACTACACCGGCGGCACCACGGGGCTGCCCAAGGGCGCCGTCGTCACGCACGGCAACATCACCTGGAACAGCGTCAACACGATTTCGTCCTGGGGCATTACCGGGCAGCATAAAGCCGCCCTGCAGCTCCCGTTTTTCCATATCGGCGGCCCGAACATATTCATGGTGCCCCTGGTCCATGCCGGCGGCGCGACCATCCTCTGCTCCGGTTTCGACCCGGACGAGACCTTCGACCTGGTTGAGCATTCCGGCATCACCCACTACGTCGCCGTGCCAACGATGTTCCAGATACTGCAGGAACATCCGCGGTGGGAGGAAGCCGACTTTTCCCAACTGGAACTGGTGATCAGCGGTGGGGCGCCCTGCCCGCTGCCGATCATGGAAAAATTCTGGGACCGCGGCATTGACTTCAAGATGGGTTATGGGCTGACCGAGGCTTCCGGCAACAACTTCTGGCTGCCGCCGGAAATGGTGCGGGAGAAAATCGGCTCGGTGGGCTATCCGATCTTCCACATCGACATGAAAACCATCCGCGAGGACGGCACGGCCTGCGCCGCCGGCGAGGAAGGCGAGTTGCTGATCCGCGGCCCCCACATAATGGCGGGCTACTGGCGGAATCCCGAAGCGACGGCGGAAACGATCCGCGATGGCTGGCTGCACACCGGCGACATCGCCGTGCGCGACGAGGACGGCTGCTACTCGATACTCGGCCGCTCCAAGGAGATGTTCATCAGCGGTGGTGAGAATGTCTACCCCGCGGAGATCGAGTCTGTGCTGATGGCGCACCCGAAAGTGCTGGACGCGGCCGTCGTCGGCGTGCTGCACGAAACCTGGGGAGAAGTCGGCCGGGCCTTCCTGGTAGTTGACGAAGGTTACAGCGAGGATGACCTGCGGGCCTTCCTCGTCGAGCGCCTGGCCCGCTACAAGCTGCCGCGTTCGATTATCCTGATCGACACCATGCCGCTGACCGCCATCGGCAAGGTCGACAAGAAATTACTCGAATCCGGGGAGGTGGCGGAATGACCGTTCCCCTCCTCAATGGCATCACGGCCCGCACCGTGACCACCAGCCGTCTGTCGACACGGGTCCTGTTTGCCGGCCCCGATGACGGCATTCCCGTTCTGTTCATTCACGGCAACTTTTCTTCCGCCACCTGGTGGGAGGAGACGATGGCTGCGCTGCCGCCGCGGTATCGCGGTATCGCCCCTGACCAGCGCGGCTACGGTGGGGCGGATCCTGAAGTGTTAATCGACGCGACCCGGGGCATGGGCGATTTCGTGGACGACGCGCTCGCGCTGATGAACCATCTTGGATACGACCGTTGCCATCTGGTCGGGAACTCGCTCGGCGGCCTGGTCGTGTGGTGGATGATGGCCGATGCGCCCGAACGGCTGTTGTCCATCACGCTCGCCGGCCCCGGCGCCCCGTTCGGCTTCGGCGGGACAAAGGACGCCAGCGGCACGCCGACCACCCCCGATTTTGCCGGATCAGGCGGCGGTCTGATCAATCCGGTTCTGATCCAGAGCCTGCTGGATGGCGACCGCGACACGATTTCTGATTTCAGCCCGCGCGGCGTCATGCGCCGGCTCGTCTGGGGCCCACCGCACATCCCGGAGCGCGAAGACGCACTGATCGATGCCATGTTCCGCGTGCACATTGGCGAGACACAGCTTCCGGGCGACAAGGAAGAATCACCGAACTGGCCCTTCGTGCGGCCCGGCAAATGGGGCGCCACCAACGCCATGTCCCCCAAGTATGCCGGCAACCTGGTCGAGCGAATTCTCGCCGCCGAACCCAAAGTGCATGCACTTTGGGCCTACGGCGCAGAAGACCTGGCGGTTTCCAACAGCGCGGGGTCCGATCCCGGGACCTGGGGCCCGACGGGGCGCCTGCCGGGCTACCCGGGGCCGGAAGCTTACCCGCCGCAACCGATGATGAACCAGATTCGAAAGATGCTCGACGACTACAGCGCGGCCGGGGGCTCCTACGACGAGGTGGCCATCGAAGGTTCGGGCCACGTGCCGTTCATCACCCACCCCGATGAATTCAACCGCGTGTTCCATGCGCACCTCGAGCGAACGATCTGAACGGAGACCGATTATGCATTTCCTGTTGCTAGCCATTTTTCTTTTCAGCGGCGCGGCGTTCGCAAACGACAACGCGCCACCACTTAACATCGATAAAAACCGCATCACGGTTTCGGGAATATCGGCCGGCGCGCACATGGCGCACCAATTGCACATTGCCTACTCGGACCAGTTCTCCGGCGCCGGCATCATCTCGGGCGGGCCCTTCGGCTGTGCTGACAACTCCCTGATAACCGCCATGTCTCGTTGCATGGACAACACCGACGAACCCCTGCCGATGACGGAACTGCTGGCCGGGATTCGGGCGGCCGAAGAAGCGGGCAGTGTCGCGGACACCGGCAACCTGGCCGATGACCGCGTGTGGCTGTTCCACGGCACGCAGGACAGCAAGATTTCGGCCGAGGTTCACAATGCGACCGGTGCGCTATATGCTGAATTCATCCCCTCCGATCAGATTACAGCCGTGAACGATATCGCCGCCGGGCACGTGTTCCCGGCGCGGGAAAGCAGCCACAGTTGCACGGAAATGCAACCGCCATATGTGGGCAATTGTGATTACGACGCAGCCGGAGAATTGCTCGGGCACCTTTATCCCGGCCTGACTGCACCCGAATCCGATGCGGCGACCGGTTTGCTGGAGGTCACCCTGCCCGGCGCGGACGAGGCAAACCTGATGGACACCGCTTACCTGTTCGTTCCACCAGCCTGCGCTGAAAGCGGGCAGGCCTGCGCGTTGCACCTCGTACTGCATGGCTGCGCCCAGTCGGCGGATACCGTCGGCACGGCGTTTATCGAGCAGAGCGGCTACCTGCCCTGGGCCGAGGCCAATGATATCGTACTGGCCTTCCCGCAGGTCGAAAAGAGCCTGGTGGCCCCATTGAACCCCCACGCCTGCTGGGACTGGTGGGGTTACACCGGGGACGACTACCTCTTTAGATCCGGCAAACAGATGGAGGTGCTGGTTGACTGGATCAATGGCCTGTAGGGGGTCAGAGTTCGATCTCGTCGACAATTGCGACGACGACTGAACGTATCGGCGCGTTGGCGTCGTCCAGGACCTGGCGGGCGCCGTTACCCTCATCGAGAACCAGGACAGTCTCACCTCTGCCGGCGCCGATAGCATCCATGGCGATCAGATAACCACCCGTTGGCTTACCGTTCAGATCGAGATGCTCGGCGAGGAGAAGCTTGCGGCCATCGACGATGGGGT
>PVMK01114036.1_pt1 | contig 17598 bp, 13 predicted proteins | sample 1853481 | NCBI WGS metagenome assembly PVMK01 (sample SAMN08533507, study PRJNA380276) | Marine sediment metagenome, whole genome shotgun sequencing project. | reverse complement strand
GCCGTCACTTTTTTAGCCAGTTTGCTCTGCGACGCTACGGCTGCCTTAGCTGTTTGTTCGGCATTTTCCGCCAGTGCCTGAACTTTGGCCAGGGCCGCCTCCAACTCCTGGAAGCGTTGTTCTCCTGCCGCGACAGCTTCCTGGGCCTCTCTGGCCTCAGCTGCCAGTTCCTGTTGCTGCTTCCGTGATTGGCGCAGCTCGCGCTTGAGCTGAAGAATCTCCTTTGCGGCCAGGTCGACATCACGCTTCAGAGCGATCGGGGTCTGGTCCAGAACCTTTTCAACCAGTTTGGTTCCCTGAATTTTCAGGCGCATCTCCGCCGCGCCAAATTCTCCTTGAATTTTGGCATACTCTTCAGTGCCGAACAGGTCGAGGAAGACCGCCTCATTCTCCTTGGTCCAGAGGCTGCAAAAGTCACTGAACTTGATCGGCGGTTCGTTATTCAGGGAGCGCTCGACCAGCTTGGCCTGGAAACGGTTGCCCGATTTCCGTGCGGTCTCTTCAATCAATTTGCCCATTGTGGCGAAGGACTTAATATAGTCGAGGGAGAGACTGATCATCTTGGAGAAGTCCTGCGTTGTTTCGCGGTCGATACCGACTTGCGGGGCGAGCAGGTATTTATCTGTTTGCTCTTTCCAGCTGGCGAAGGTTTCGAGCAGTTTGTCGAAGCTTTGACTTGTACCGGCGTTTGCAAGCTGGTTAAAAATGCCCTGAAAATTTGTGAACAGTTGGCTGTAAAGATCTCCCCCCGGCAAATTGGAGCCCTGCAGCATGCCGAACATTTTCTGCAGTTCATCAGTCAGGTTGCTGCTGCTGTAGGTTGAGAAGAATGGATGCTCCTGCTTCATGAAGCTGTTCAGGAAGCTGCTCGGATCGGCCCAGTTCTGTCCGCCCATAAACGGGTTCTGCAGACCGCCGGGGAATTTCATGTTGCCGAGCCAACTTTTATAGAACTCCTGCAGGATGTTGAAATTGAACTGCCGTAACAACTCTTCCGGCAGCTTATCGCCCCAAGTCTGCTGAATGTTCTGCTGCAGGTCGGTGCCGAAGCTGGTGAATTGTTCAAACAGCTCCTGTTGTGATTTCAACAGGTCCTCAAAATTGGTTGGAATCTGCTGTTTGGTTGCTCCCTCAAAACCTTGGGTCAGGTTTTCGCCCCAACTGGCGTACTGCTCAGTCAGTTTCTGCTGTTGCTCTTGCCAGGTATTCAGCCATTCTGCCTGCTGTTTAAAATAATCTTGCATGAATTGACCCCTTTTATAGCGTTTAAAATGCTCTGTTGCTGGTTGTTGTTCCTAATTGCGAGATGCGGCGCAGTGCGCCTCGCCATGGATTAAACAAAAGTTAAACATTATATAAATGAAAAAGTGTTTTTGAACAAGAGAAAAATTTCTAATAATTATCCGAGTTAATGCAGGGAGTTTCCAAACATGGCAGGCTGGGTCCTTAGGACGGGGTTTGCCATCACCCTGAGGGAGAGAGGGGGCGGGAAACGTTGGCACTGTGTCGATAATTTGTGACAAGGATGATGTGCTGAAAGTGTTTGGCTACTGCTGTCAAGTTACTGCCGGCCCCTTTAATCGAGCCATCAAGTGGTTCTCGATCACCTGATAAGCTTCAAGGGGATCTATTTTTAGCGTGACCAGTATTTCTGCCAACTTGCCTTCGTCGCCTTCACTCAATTTGTCCAGCAAGTCCAGCCGTTCCAAAAGGCTCAGTGGTGTTTCCTGGTTTTGGACTCGATAAAGTCTCATAATGCGGATGACGTCTTGGTATGTATCGGTTTGGGCGTCGGTCGGCGACTCCTCTCTATCTTCTTCCTCCGTGAGGGTCTGTTTGACGAAGTTGGACTCTGTATTCTCCAGGAAACCGATCATGGCATCACTCCAGGGAGCCATGGTTGAGCCAAGAAACCCGCTGGCTGAGACAAAGGTCTTTAACGACTTTGATCCGCCCAGGCCGAAATCCTCGTTATTAATCTCCAGAATTTTCAGTAACTTCTCTATCTTTGCCTTTGGGACACCGGCTCGTCCAGACTCGAACCGGGCCACTACCTGTATCGCACTGTTTCCTTCATATCCCAGGATTTCACCAAGTTCCTTGCGGCTCAATCCTTTTTCCAGTCTACGTTGCTCCAGGAGTTTGCCCACTTTCTTTCGGAAAAGCTCTTTCTGTTCTTTGGTGATCATATTTAAGTGCCTGTTTTTATGTGGGTAGCGGATGTGGGGCGGTTTGTCAGTTTGTGGCTCGTCAAGCCGCCCAAGTGTAACTGTAATATATATTAAACACACAAAAAGGCAATATCTAAACATTTTAACAACATTTTCTCTTGACATAGTATTTAAAGTTTGTTTAAGTTGCGGCACGTGCTTGAACGAGCAGTGGCCAACAATTTTTAAACAATACTTAAAAGAGGAGAAACATCATGCAAAACGAGAAGATTGCCCAGGACATTTTGGACTTCAACAAAAACGCCGTTAAAACCAGCTTTGAAGCGCTTAACTCTTTTTCCGATCAAACCGCCAAGGCGGCCGATCAGCTGATGGGGGCCGTACCTAATGTTCCCGAAGAAGGTAAAAAAGCCGTTGGTACCTTCTTCAAGGAGAATCAAAAAGGCCTGACCAACTTGAAGAAAAGTGTGGAAGCTGGGCTGGAGATCGATTTGACCTCCAAGGACGCCCCGGTGAAAGGTATCGAGGTTATGGAAAGCTTTTACAACAGCGCTTTCGGCCAAGCCAGTGCCATCCAGAAAGAGGCTGTGGAACTGTTCGCCAAGACCTCGGAGCAGCTTCCTAAAGAAGTCAAGCCGGTGGTTGAATTCTGGAACCAAGCCCTGAACACTAATGTGCAGATTTTTCAGGGTCTCGTGACCAAGAACTTTGAGTTTTCCAAAAAGATTCTGGCGGACGTCGCCGTTGAAGCGCCGAAGGCAGCTAAGGCTGCAGCCAAATAAACCAGTTTAAAAATGCCGCCCCAGGGGCGGCTACAGTCCAAATAAAAAACCCTGCTTTTGGTAAAGCAGGGTTTTTTATTTGCTTGTGAAACCTTCAAAAAAGGGGCCGACCCAGACCTCTGGCTACCCCTTTCGATTTGTTTACAACATGTAAAGCCCACCATTCAGGTTGAGGCACTGACCCGTCATATACTCACTTTCGCAGACAAAAAGAACCCCTTTGGAAACTTCCTCAGGGTCACCCAGTTTCTTCATGGGAACCTGGGCTTTGATCGCATCCAGTACCTTCTCGGGCATCGCGGCAACCATCTCCGTGGCAATATATCCTGGGCAGATGCAATTGACAGTGATACCCGCCCTTGCCGTTTCCAGAGCAAGAGACTTGGTAAAGCCGATCAGACCGGCTTTTGCCGCGGCATAGTTTGTTTGGCCAAATCCGCCTGACTGACCGATAACGGAACTGATATTGATAATTCGGCCATACTTTTGCTCAAGCATCGACGGCAGGGCAATCTTGCAGGTGTTGAAGGCCGAAGACAGGTTAGTATCGATGACTTTATGCCATTCCTCAAAAGACATTTTTTTGAAAGACTTGTCTCGGGTAATTCCGGCATTATTGACCAGAATATCGATCCTGCCGAATTTCTCCAGAACCTTTTCGATAAATACTTTGGTCGCTTCCGCTTCAGAGATATCGGCTTGCAGTGCAATGGCCGAACCTCCCATAGCCTTGATTTCTTCTACAACTGCTTGAGCTTGTTCCTGGCTGTGGTTGTAATTGATAACCACCGTCGCGCCTTCTCCTCCAAGCCCTTTGGCAATGGCTGCGCCGATCCCTCTTGAACCACCAGTAACAACAGCAATCTTTCCTGCTAATTTAGCCATTATAAATCCCTCCTTTCCTTGGGTAGGTTAATTGATCGTTAATCAGTGACATTCTTTTCGCGTCCCATGCCACGATGAACCAGGATCCTGCCAAAACGAGAGTCAGGCTCAATCAAGAGCACCTTGTCCCCATTCACATCAGGTTGCCTCTTTAATGACGAAAAGAAGATCCCCTTTGTTGACCGTCTGTCCGGGGGTGGGAATGACACGAATCACTTCATATGCCTTTTCAGAATCGTAGAAATTGCCTCCCGGGTTACAGTTATTAAGTGAGAGCGGGGAGAATAGCTTCATAGCCTCCAACAGGCCGATGGTGTCTCCGGTCCCCACCGTCTTGCCGACAGGGGCGAAGGGTGGTTCGCTGGGGGATGAAGCATCGTAGAAGACCCCGGTGGAGGGGGAGATGACTTTAAGTTCAGTACTGCCTTCGATCTCTACAGTGGATCGGTCGAGGGTCACCTGGCCGGAACCGGAGGCCGCATCACCCTCATCAATCATCTCCTGGACATCGATACGCTCCAGAAATCCGGTGAGATATTGGGTGTTATAGACCCCCTTGCGGAAGGTTTCATCTCTCAGGACCCGCTTGAGAAGCGGGATATTGGTATGTACACCTTTGATTTCAGTGTTCTCCAGAGCGGCAAGCAGTTTGTCTATGGCATCATCCCGGTTTTCACCTGTGACGATAATCTGTGCGATCAGCGAGTCGTAGTAGGGGGTGATCGGTTTACCGGTCTCGACCATCTTGATGACCGTGATATGTTCCCCTGTGGGGATGCTGAAGGTAGTGACATCGCCGGGAGTCGGAATGAATTTGATGGTAGGCCCATCAACAGCGGTGCGCTCGGCGGTGATGCGCGCTTCAATGGCATATCCCTGAGGTTTGCTGGTGAGATCAGCGATGGAGCCGCCACCGGCAATCTTGAACTGGTTGGCAACGATATCCACACCGGTCACCTTCTCGGTGACGGGATGCTCGACCTGCAACCGGGTATTCATTTCCATGAAATAGACGGCGGTGTTGTCCAGGTCGAAGATAAATTCGACGGTTCCTGCGCCGAGGTAGTCGCACTGGTTTGAGATCAATTCGGCAAAGTTGTAGACATCCTGCTCGAGGTTTTCAGGCAACATGGTCGATCCCGACTCTTCGAAGATCTTCTGATTGTTGCGCTGCACTGAGCAGTCGCGCAGGCCGAGAATCGAGCAGTTGCCGTGGGAGTCGCGAAGGATCTGCACTTCGATGTGGCGCAGATTGGTGATGTATTTTTCCAGGTAGATATCCCCCGAGCCGAAAGCAGCCCTGGCCTCCGAGGAGAGGGTGAAGAAGATTTCGCGGAAATCTTCGGGTTTTTCCACCACCTGGATCCCCTTACCGCCGCCTCCGTGGACGGCTTTAAGCAGCACGGGGTAACCTATGGTCTCGGCGACCTCCATGCCGGTTTCCACGGTGCCAATGATGCCGTGACTTCCGGGGACGACGGGTACGCCCGCCTTGTTGGCGGTGTCAATGGCGTTAGTCTTGTTGCCCATCAACTCCATGCTGGAGACCCAGGGGCCGATGAAATTAACCCCACGATTGCGGCAGAGGCGGGCGAATTCGGCATTTTCCGACAGGAATCCGATGCCGGGATGGAGCGAATCGACCTTCTCCTGTTCGGCAATCCGCATCACTGATTTGGCGTTGAGATAGGATTCGTCCGGGGTATTGCCACCGATGCAGATCAGGGTGTCCTTCTCGGTGAGCTGGGCGGCAACCGCTGAATCCATATCGGGGTCGGATTGGACCAGCACCACCTCAAGACCTTCGCGCTGGGCCACCTGGATCAGTTTGGCGGCCGTGCAGCCCCGGGCGTGAATCAGCGTGCGTTTGACCGGTTTCATCAGGGCGCGCTCGTCTACCAGGGTTTGGACCTCGGTTGCAACAGCGGCATCGGGCAGATAGAGACCTTTAAACACGCGGTGGCAGACGTCCATCACGCTTTCCGTAGGCGCCGCAATGGCAAGATCGATGGCGCGAAGCTGTTGATCGAGGTCCTTGTTGAAAGGATGCTTGACCAGTCCCTGCATAGCGCCTGGGGTGCGGAGCAGGTAGTTAGACAGCGTCGCCGTCGATGGCAGGTAGGACGGGACCACGATCTGACCGGCGAAGGGCATGTTGGTCCCGGAGAAGTAGTAGGTTTGCACCAGGGGGTGGGTGACAAACGATGCTTGAGCGCCACCCGTACAATCACCGAAACCGAAACAGATAATGGGAAGTTCGTTGTCCCGTACAAAGCGGGTAATCCGGTCATTGACAATCGCCATGGAGAACAGCGATCCGGCCCCTTCCTTGGTCTGCATGCCACCCGAGGAGACAAAAGCAACCACGGGGAGTTTGCGACGGGCGCATTGGAGCAGGAGGTTGCAGAACTTCTGGGCCGACGCCATATCGAAGGCACCTGCCTGAAAATCAAGATTGGACACCAACACACCCACTCCAGTGGCGGGATGACCCTTCTCTTTTTTGAGCTTCGCCAGACCGGTAATGACACCGCAGGGTTTAACCCCATTATCCAGTGCCTTCTCAATGGAGAGGCGAAACCCGGGAAAGTTCGCTGGATCAGCGGTCATCAGATCGCTATCGAGCTCGCGGAAATCGGTGAAAAATTCAGCGATGATCGGTTCAAAACGGCATGTTTTAGCCCGCTTGTCCTGAGCCAGAACATCCTGAATCAACAGGTCGTTATAGGCGCTCGTCAACCTGTTCCAGAAATCCTTCATGCCGATATCACGCAACTTGATGCGGCCATCGTAGTCGCGCCCTTCACGTTCGGCCTCGCAGTACTCCGGCAGGAGCTTTTCGAACAGAAAGGTGACAATAGCAAACAGTGGTTCTGAAATGCGCGGATACTGGATCTTCTTCCATTCCTGTACGGGACGGATAAAATCTTTCATCTGCGGGTGCTGCAGCAGAGTATTGAGCCAACCATAGAAGTTGTCTTCGAGGCTGGTCGCATCCACGGCTTCCTCGCCAAGCATCGCCTTGAGCTTGGTGGTTGCAGCGTGGATCGACGATTCCAGCAGTGCCTGAAAGGAGTGTCGGGAGAAGGTATTGGTGTCCTTGGCCTCGGCGGCGATCGCGCGTAGATCGGTGATGATCTGGTCGTAGACCAGATCGAAGACAATGAAATTCCGGCACTCCTGAATCATCCCTCGCGGAAATCCGGCAGGGTGATTACCTCGAGGACGGTCATCGCGGAGGGGTCGGAGGCCTTGCCGGCAACCGGCGTAGCGCTGAGATACTTGATCAGCGCGATAAAGTTGTTCTGGCTCCCCGCCTTCCAGAGGTTGTGCAGATGAAAACCGTAGGTGAGGTAGGTGGTGCGCTGAGCTTTTTCAAAGTTTTCGCTCGGATCGCCGAGAACCAGTTTTGAAAGACGCCCCCGCTCGGCATCGACGTGCTCCTTGCGGTCGAGATAGGTCTTGTAGCTTTTGAGCAGCAGGTTATCATAGCGGATAATGAGAGGGTTCTCCTGCCAGTTGGCAAAGGCACCAGCCAACTCTTCCTGGACCCGCTTCGACAAATCTCCCTTGGGCCGGGCCAGGTTGGTCGAGCGACTGAAGTTGGCCGAAGAGATCGATTTGATACGGCCCCGCAGGCTGAGATAGCGCAGATACCGGTAGGTGATACCGAAGACGCTGAAGTATTCAGTCGGATTGTGGGTCAAGGAAAGAGCCGAGAGACTTTCAAGGACTTTTAGTTTTTCCGACGGGTTGATATAGCGGTTCAGGCTCGCCCGGTAGTGATCGATAATGCCATCGGTTTCTTTGACAAAGACCACGGCACGATTCTCAATGGCGGTCACCGCCGAAATGATCGCCTTGCGCAGATTCTCCAACTGGGAGCCCTTTTCGCCGGGCACGTAGTCGATAATACCATCGACAAAACCCTGCTGGTAGAGTTCGTAAGCGCTGACACCGACGTATTTGGCGCACTCCTGCCAGCTGAGATCGAAACTACGGGCGATGGCGGCGAGTCCCTTGGGTTGAATGGTGTTGAAAACGCCGTCGCGGACCGAGAGGATGATATTGGTGGTGGCCAGCGGGATGGCACCTCCCGAATAGCCGTTGCCGAGAATAATTCCCACCGATGGAACGTTGAGATTGGCCATCTCGGCGATGAAGTGGGATATCGAATGGGCCTGGTTGTCGGCGTTGGCCGCCTCGCCCGCGTCGGCACCCGGGGTGTCGATAAAGGTGATGACCGGCACCGCATAACGTTCGTATTTGCGAACGATTTCAATGGCCTTGCGGTGGTGCTCAGGACCCCAGACGCCATTGTTGGTGTTGCGCTCCTGACCCAGCAGGCAGAGCCGGCGCTTGCGGCCGTGGAAATCAAACTCGGCCTCGACACAGCGCAGAGGTCCTAAAGAGATTTCATCCACTATTTTGAGCTTCAGTTGTTTCAGGAGGGCCTTGAAACCGGTGCGGTTTTTTTGCTCGGACGGTTCGACGGTTTCACGGATATAGGTGTCGACATCCAGACTCTTGAGGCGCTTGTTGGTCTCCTCGATGGTTCGGTGATCAACGAGGCCCTCCAGGGCGACTTCAACCTCTTGCCTCTGGCGGTCTCGGTTGGAGCGGCTAACTCCCTTGATCAGGGAGAAGTCAGTGGCGAGGTGTTCGGCAAGTTCAAAAAAACGGTCGATTGTTGGTGCAGTTGACATAACACTCTATCTCCCGAAGTTGGGGGGCGAGGAGGACAAAAGACCCGAGTTCAGTGTTGAACGCATCTAACAGACCTTGTAATAAAAAAAGGATATCAATACGCGAGTGCTCTCTTACAGGCTTAGCATGGAGCAGCTCACGGATCCGGCGCCAAAATAGCGAACCAGGTCATTTCCGCTTTAACGAGAATTCATCCACCGAACGCCTCTTTGATGTCTTCAAGCGACGAGTGCGCCGTCGACGGCGACGGGCCCTTGGCGAGGTCAGTCGCAACCTCTGGCGCAACTATCGCTGGGTCCAGCCACATCACGACGTAGCCACCGACGGCACCAGCGCCGAAACCCGGAGTGAAGATCAGGGACCGTTTGGTGATCGACCCGTCGAAGACGGCGTCTGCCATAGCGATCGGAATGCTCGCCGCTGACGCGTTGCCAACCTCAGCGATGTTGAAGTAAATGTCCTTAGCATCAATGCCCTGAGGCACGGCGATATCGATGATCATGTTCTTGTTTGCCTGATGGGGCACGATCATGTCGATCTCGAGATCGAGTTTGGAAAGCTCGCCCATCATCTGGTCAAGGTACCGCTTGACCAACGCCTTGACCTCGGGTCCATACACCGTGATGTCGTTGTCGAAGTCGTGATTCGGCCAGATGATGGAGTTCACTTGGCTGAAGGGACCGCTTGCATAAGTCTGGACCGCTTCGATGTCACGTTCACCGTCGGACGGCGCGATCACAACGGCGGCGGCCCCGTCGCCAAAAATCATCCGCGATGGTCGCGCATTGCCGACCTTGTCCGAGAACTTCTCGGCCAAGATCAGCAGAACCGGCCGTTCGATCTCCCGCAGTAGACGGATCGCCTCGGCGATGCCGTACGGGAACCCGGCGCACGCGGCCACTATGTCGGCCGAGCAATGTGTCTGCGTGATGCCCAGTTGGCCCGAGATCCAGGTGGCGGTCGACGGTATCAGCCTGCTCGACGTGCAGGTGCAAAGCAGTACCGCACCGATCTCCTCGGGCCCTCGACCGGCATGCTTCATCGCTGCCCGCGCAGCCTCGAGGGCGATGTTCTCCAGTGGTTCGGCCGTGTAGCGGCGCCGCTCGATGCCCGTTTTTTCCGCGATCTCCTCCGCGCTCATCGGCGACCAGGTGGGTGGAGCGTTTCGAACGACATCCTCGTTGGAGCAAATGATCTCGCCCTTGCGGATCGCGAGTGCCTCGATCTTCGGTTGGATCGGAGCATCATCGCCGATCACCACCGGCGGGAGTGGCCTCACCGGTTCGACGGCAGGGTCTGGCGTCGGTACCTGCGGCGCGCTGGTGGTTCCGCTCTTTACGCGGTTGATGAAGTCGAGCACGTCGCGGTTTTTGGGATGGAACAGCACGACGACGTCGTCATCCTCCATCTCGGCAAAGGGCTTCAGCTTGGCTCGGCTCCGATCCCAGGGGTGCTGGTTATGGAGCACCATGGCCCAGCGTCGGAGCGCCTCTAGCTCAGGCTGTTCCTCTGTGACGTCGAGAATGTCGTTGTCGCTGTAGCGCCGGTGGTCGGGATTGAAGTTCCCGAGGGTGGTCGTCTTGGCATCGGGAGTGGCGAGTGCCTCGGCAATCGTGGCCTTGATCGGGGGGAGTTCCGCAGCGAGATAGAGCTTGTTTGAGAAGCAGTTAAAGAGCATGTCAAACAGCTCGTCCTCAGACGTTCCGTTCCACTTCGCCGCCAGCTGTCCGTAGACCTCGCGAACGATTGCAGCCTTTGCTTCACGATCCCCCCATGGGCGTAGCAGCGGAACGAACACGTCGTCGCGGGTTCGCGGGACATCGCGCCAGCGCGTCGGCCGTTTGTCGTACATAACCAGCGCAAAACGATTTGCCCAGAAGAGGTGCAAACCGAGGTCGCGCAACAGATCATAGCCAGTTGAATAGCTTCCAGCAGCGGCCCGCTCGGCGATTTCGGTGCCCGTCGGAGCCTTCACTTCGAAGTCCCGACGAATGATGGCTTGCAAGTGGTCAAGATCGGTGATGATCGAGAAGTCGAGCTCGACGAAGATGCTCGAGGGAAACACCAGCCTACCGTGTTGGTTCAGTCGAAACGGTTTCATAAGACCTCCACACTGCTGATCGCTGACAGGAAATTGTTTTTCTGAGGATTGCGCCTGCGGCGTTTGTGACTATCCCCTCCTCGCCGGTTTTCGTCTCTAGCTTTATCGAATGGCAGACTCATAACAGTAAATTTTACGTTAATATAACGATGACGGAATAACAGAAAAAGTCAAACATTCTACTAATTATTAATTTTTTATTTTACTCTCGCCAGATTATTGTTTAGCTAGATGATGCCGGCCATCTCTTCCTGTTCGCTTGAGCTTGGTTGGTCATTGAATTCTACGCCTGGGACGGGCTGGGTATCAGCCAATGGGTGACCTCAGCTGAAGGTTCTGACACAAGTTGGTGGAGTACAGTGGCGTCCGTGGTGCTATTGCTTATGATTTTGCGGGCGACCTGGCAATCCAGGAAGTCGGCTGCCTGTTGTGGTGAAGACGAATAGAGGCAATCTCCTTCCATAGTGGTAAAATGAAGCTGTGCTATGTTGGTCTCATGTCTCGTTGCAGCTTTCATCCCGTTGCACGCGATATTTAAGGTCAACAACTTTCTTGACAGAATGTGGGGGTCCTCCTTGAAAGACACCACTCATACAGCCTCTACCAAGTTGCTGTTTCTCTTAACCCTGCTGGCGGTTCTTTTGGGTGGCTGTGGGGCTCACTCCTCAGCTGTCCACAAACCTGTAGCTTCTACATCGCAGCAGGAGGCTGTTGTCACGCAGGCGGATGTTGTCACGCCGGCTGATGAGGGCGATTTCGAGGACGAGCTCGAGCTCGAGGACGAGTTTGAAGCGGCGGACGCAGAACCGCCCATCGACCCGCTGAGCGGCTACAACCGGGTGATGACACAAGTCAACGACAAGTTCTACTTCTGGCTGCTCAAGCCGGTTGCCCAGGGGTATCGTTTCGTGGTGCCCGAAGGGGGGCGTCTGGCGGTGGGGCGCTTTTTTAACAACCTGCTGATGCCGGTACGCTTTGTCAACAACCTGTTGCAGCTCAAAGTGAAACGGGCCGGGACTGAACTGGCGCGCTTTGGCCTGAACACAACGATCGGAGTGCTGGGCTTCGGTGACCCGGCTGCCAGTCACTTCGACCTGCAGGCCTACCCGGAGGATTTCGGCCAGACCCTGGGTCATTACGGGGTCGGTGGCGGTTTTCATATTGTTCTGCCGCTACTGGGACCATCCAATCTGCGCGACACCCTCGGCCTCATTCCCGACTATTACCTCGACCCGGTCAGCTACATAGACAAATCGGAAACAGAACTGGCCGTGCGCGCATACAGGCAGGTGAATCACACCTCTCTTCATATCGGCGAGTACGAGAGCCTGAAGAAGGACGCTATTGATCTTTACACCTTCCTCAGGGACAGTTACGAGCAGCGCAGGATTAAGGAAATCGAGGAGTAATAATGCGAAATATATGTTTTGCCATTCTTTGCGTGCTCCTTTTCGCCATGCCGACCCTGGCTGACGAGGCGGGCGAGGTCCGGGATCTGCTCAGTGGGAAGCTCGACGCCATCGTGGTGCTGTTGCAGGACAAGACGATGGACAAAACAAGCAGGAACGGGCAGGTCACCGATATCATCACACCGATCTTCGATTACCGGGCCATGGCCAGGCTGAGCCTGGGCAAAAAACACTGGCCCACACTGGGCAAAGAGCAGCAGATGGAGTTCTCCGATCTCTTTATCGCACGCCTGCAGAAGTCCTACCTCGATAAACTCGACCTCTTCTCAGACGAGAAGGTTCTCTACGGGGAGCCGCTGGCTAAGGGGAAGAAGGTCCATATGCCGACCACTCTGGTTTCGAAGGGCCGTCGTATCGAGATGCTCTACAAGTTTTACAACTCCAGAAAGGGATGGAAGGTCTACGACGTGGAGATCGGCGGGGTGAGCGTCATCCAGACCTACCGGTCGCAGTTTGATGGAGTTCTCAGTGAGGGTACCATCGATGACCTGCTCGAAAAGCTCAAGACCGATGGTGCCTTTGTGATTGCCGCACCCAATAACCAGCCGGGCCCTGATTAATGCTGAGATTTTTCTACGACAGGCTCCTCCTTGCCTATCCGAAGACAGCCCTGCTGGTAATCCTGCTGGCCGTTGCCGTCTTGGGGTATGAGGCGCGCAAGCTTGAAATTGACGCTTCGGCCGAGACTCTGATCCTTGAGGATGACAGAGATCTGCAATTCACCCGCCTGGTTAATACCCGCTACGGCAGCAGTGATTTTCTGATCATCTCCTACCTTCCCCGCGACGACCTTTTCTCCGCTGGGTGCTGGCCGATCTGGCGCACTTGCGGGACGAACTCGAGGCTCTCGACGGGGTCGCATCGGTGACCTCCATTCTCGACGTCCCCCTGCTGGAAAGTCCGCTGCGACCGGTCAAGGAACTGGTTCGCGATGTCCAGACTCTCGAATCCCCCGAAGTTGACATGGAGCTGGCCCGCAAGGAGTTCCAGAACAGCCCCATCTACCGCAATCTCCTGGTCAGCCCCGACCTGAGTACAACAGCCCTGCAGGTGAACCTGCCGGACGATCCACTCTTCAAAGAGCTGCTCGAGCGCCGCAACGAACTGCGGCAACGGTCAGAAACGATGAAGCTGACGGCCGAGGAAAGTGCCGAGTTCAGCGCTGTCCAGGCCCGCTTCAAGGCCCACCGCGATGCGATGCGGGTCCAGCAGCACCGCAACATCGCCGAAGTCAGGGCCGTCATGGCAGAACACCGGGGAGATGCTGATCTCTTTCTGGGCGGAGTCAGCATGATCGCCGACGACCTGATCAGCTTCATCAAGAGTGATCTGATGGTGTTCGGTCTCAGCGTCCTCTGCCTGTTGGCACTGACTCTGTGGATTATTTTCAGGCAGGTGCAGTGGATCGTTCTTCCTCTGCTCTGCAGCGTCCTCTCGGTTGTAACCACATGCGGTCTACTGGGGCTGTTTGGCTGGGAAGTAACCGTCATCTCGTCCAACTTCATCTCCCTGCAGCTGATTATCACCATGGCGATCGTGATCCACCTGATTGTCCGCTACCGGGAGCTCATCTGCAAGAGCCCCGGGGTCGGCCAGCGACAACTGGTCCTTGAGACCGTTTTATCCATGGTCAGGCCCTGCTCCTTCGCGGTACTTACCACGGTGGCCGGTTTCAGTTCCCTGGTCCTGTGCCGCATCCTGCCGGTCATCAACTTCGGCTGGATGATGAGCACCGGGATCGCAGTGTCGCTCCACTTGACCTTTCTGCTCTTCCCCGTACTGCTGATGTATGCTTCCCGAACGAGTGCCCCTCGTCTGCAATGTCGGCATGTCTCTCACCAGGGTTCTGAGCCTCTTTACCGAAGCGCGCGGCGGGACGATTCTGGTGCTGAGCACTCTGTTGTTGATTGGCAGTGTCGTCGGCGCATCCCGCCTGGTGGTGGAAAATAGTTTTATCGACTACTTCAGGGAGTCAACGGAGATCTACCAGGGTATGAAGGTGATCGACGAACAGCTTGGTGGGACAACCCCTCTGGAAGTGATTGTCGATTTCGAGCAGGAAGAGACTCCCCCGGGAGAGGCCGCCAGCGAGGAGCCGGAGGGAATCTTCGAAGAGCTGGAGGCGGAGTTCGAGGCGGAAAAGGGGGAGGCCCAGTACTGGTTTACCGACCGGAGGATGGCGCGTGTCGAGGCGGTTCACGACTATCTCGATGCCCTGCCGGAAACCGGCAAGGTTCTTTCTCTGGGACGATGCTCAAGGTTGGACGCCGACTCAACAAGGGCAGAACCTCGACAATTTCCAGCTGGCCCTGATCTACAATGAACTCCCCGAGGCCTACCGCCGGATCATCCTGAGTCCCTACGTTTCCGTGGAGCACAACCAGGTGCGTTTTGCCCTGCGGGTGAGGGCTTCGGAAAAAGGTCTGAGGCGTAACGAACTACTGAAGACCATCCAACGGGGGATGACGCAGGAGCTCGGCTTTGAGCAGGATCGCGTGCGGCTCGCCGGCTGCTGCTTTTGTACAACAACATGCTGCAAAGTCTGTTCACCTCCCAGATCCAGACCCTCGGGGCTGTTGTCGTGGCTCTGATGCTGATGTTCCTGATCCTTTTCCGCTCGCTGAAGATTGCCCTCATCGCTATTTTTCCCAACCTCCTGTCGGTCGGCACCGTTCTGGGCTTCATGGGCTGGGTGGGTATCCCCCTCGACATGATGACCATTACCATCGCGGCCATCAGTGTCGGTATCGCCGTTGACGACACCATTCACTACATTTACCGCTTCGCGCGGGAGTATCAGCAGGACAAAGACTACATCGCGGCGATGCATCGCTGTCACGCCAGCATCGGCTACGCCATGTACTACACCTCGGTGTCTATCATTATCGGTTTTTCAATCCTGATGATTTCCAATTTCATTCCGAGCATCTACTTCGGCTTGCTCACCGGACTGGCGATGGCCATCGCCCTGCTGGCTGCCCTGACTCTTTTGCCGCGGTTGATCATCCTCTTGCGGCCTTTCGGTCCTGATGGCAATGGGGGTATGAGGGTGTAGTTTGTGTATGGTGGGGTCTTCTGTGATGATTTCTGATGAAAGCAAAGATCAAACCGTCGGTCTCGGCCGACAGCCGGGTAACTTTCTTTCCAAAGCCAAAGAAAGTAACCAAAGAAGGCTTTGCGCTGCGCTTGGCATTTCTTGCTCGGGGTGGTCGGTTTGTTGATTGACTGCTATTTTCAGGGAGTAGATTCAGGTTCTTCTTTGTATTTGCTGCTGGTGGCCGCCGTTGCGGCGATTGGCCCCCAAGACTCCTACGGCAACACACCCCTCTCACGACCTGGAAACGGACTCGGCATGAAAGATTGAACAATTGAGTGAAAGTGGACGGTTGATTCAATCTGTGGACTATATTTGTTTTGACTCCTGAATTAAGTGTGTCAGTGGCGAGGTGATCAGGACAATGGTTAGACACGAGAGATGTTGGCAAAGATTGACAATTGGCAAAGATTGCCATATGGTGTTTCTGTAATCAACATAGATAAGGAGACAGTTATGGCCACCATGAACATATCTTTGCCAGGGCAAATGAAGGATTGGGTTGAAGAATGCGTACACTCAGGGAGATACGCCAACTCCTCGGACTACGTGCGGGATCTGATCAGAAGAGACCACATGAAGTTGGAACAATTACGACAGGCCTGGATTGAAGGGGAGAACTCAGGCCCCTCTACTGAGTTGGATATAGAGAGTTTTATTGCTGACAAGAAAAAAAGCCTTGTCCTTATGAGGGGAGTCATTCTATCTCCCAAAGCAAAGGTGGATCTGTCACAGGTCTGGGATTATACATATGATGAATGGGGTGAAGAACAGGCCGAGAAATATATTCGTGAGCTGTGGGCTGCAATGGAAGAGCAGGTCCGTGATCTCACAATATCTGTGGATATAAGTGACGTGAGAAAAGGCTACAGAAAGGTAAGGTCAGGTTCTCATGTAATTTTTTTCAAAGTAACTAAAGGTGGGATTCTTGACGTAGTGAGGATATTTCACCAGAGAATGGATTTTGACAGGCATCTTTAGCCCATTGAAGTGTGTCAGTGGCAGGGTTTCTGAGAATTGTCCACATTGGCAGAATTTGACTCTCATTAGTCGCTGACACAACTTTCGAGATACCATCAGAATTGACCGTTTGCAATAATTCCGCTACATTGGCAAGTGTGTCAGGCACGCCACTGGAACTTGGTTTAGAGTGTCTCGGACACCGAGGTGAATAGGACGAAATATACAGATATGGACTTCAGGGTTGCTATAAACGTATTCCTTATCTTTTGCGGTGGATCGGTCACTTCTTGGGCTTTGATAAGTTGGCTGAATAGAGAGGTTATGCCGAATAAGCATGATGGCAATTTCATTGTAATTGTCGGCCTGGTTGGATTGCTAATGTTCATAATAGGCTTCGCAAGCCAGCTCACAATGAGAAACAAGGAAAACTGACTTGCCAGTGTTAACTGCACGCTCCTGGGATGTGAAATAGGGTGTGTCAGCACCGAGGTATTTAGGACGGTATTATGCGGATGACAATAATTTTCATATTGCTACTAACAGTCACAGGATGTGAGTGGCTATCTAACGAGTTTGAAGTAATTACTCTGGATGATTTAAATAGACTCAAATGTGAATGGCAAGAGCCTAAAGTATCCCAATGGTTTTATATTGGCTCTGAAGATGGATACCACAAGTTCGTTCATAGGGACCTACCTGAGGACAAACTCTACGAAATCAAAACTTCAGAATTTACAATTGATAAACCTGTGTATGTTTCAAGTAATGAAGCCAATTGGGTAATAATGCCTTGGGGGCCGACATACGAAGAATGTAAACAATAATGTCTCAACACCAGGGTATCCAGGAATTGCACGTTTCTGGCGATTTCGACTCTCATTAGTCGCTGACACAACTTCCGAGACAGTCCGACTTTTGACGTTTCAACCCATTTGCTGTAACTTACCGAGTGTGTCAATTGCTTGGTGAATGAGAATTTAGGGGGGATATGACAGATTACTACAGGCCACTCTGCACGACTGCGGGTGGCTTTGTTGTTGACCAAGGGTGTGGTCAAAACTAAGAGCAATTCAGTGAAGCTTAAAAAATCACATGCTTATCAAATAATATCTGTAATACTTGGATTTACTGCGTACATTATTATGCCTACAAGATATGAGGCCTATGATTCCCTATGGTCTTTTTTACAGTTTTTATCAGGCATCATATTAATTATAGTCGCTTGATATTTATGGAGAATAGAAAGGGATAAAAGCATTTAATGACACAGAATGTTTTAGTGGGCAATTCTTATTTTGCAAGGGCCAGGAACATAGAGGGCGATGTGTCAGCGGCACGCTGCTAAGACGTGAAAACGGGTGTGTCAGGGCCAAGATGTCTAGGACACTTTTTATGAACGCTCAGGACTCAACATACAAAGCAAGAA
>PVMK01163997.1_pt1 | contig 17605 bp, 15 predicted proteins | sample 1853481 | NCBI WGS metagenome assembly PVMK01 (sample SAMN08533507, study PRJNA380276) | Marine sediment metagenome, whole genome shotgun sequencing project. | reverse complement strand
CGTCCCGGTCATCGCCGGTAATCCGCCTCGAGACCCCGCCGGCGCGAGGATTATTCGGCATCAGAACGATAAAACGGCCCGCAAGACTGATGAAAGTGGTCAGCGCGGCGCCCTTATTGCCGCGTTCCTCTTTTTCGACCTGGACAACGATCTCCTGGCCTTCTTTCAGAACGTCTTTGATGCTGATGCGCGAGCCTGATTCAGGCTCTCTGATGAAATATTCCCGCGAGATTTCTTTAAGAGGAAGAAATCCGTGGCGATCGGCGCCGTAGTTTATGAAGGCGGCATCAAGGCTGGGTTCGATTCGTGTAATCTTGCCCTTGTAAATATTTGCCTTTTTCTGTTCCTTCGACGGTACCTCGATATCAAGATCGAATAGTTTTTGGCCATCTACCATGGCCACCCGCAACTCTTCTTCCTGAGTTGCATTGATAAGCATTCTTTTCATAAGTCCCTACACATAAATTGCGTTGTAGGGTGCCTGATGAGGAGAGCATTCCTTTAAGCGCTGAAATATTAACGACACCAAAACACGTATCGGTGGTTAATACACATTCTTGCGCAGAATTGCGCATTCTTAATAATTCAGACTGGTCAGCCGTTTGCATACAGCAGATTTCTCAGAATTTATAGCGCGACGGGAGTGTAAGCTCTCAATCCGTCAACAGGTACCCGGTTTAAGACCTGTAATTCAGGTCCGGCATTAGACGTTCGCATAAACTTGGCGATCGTGGCGAATTCAATAATGGCCGCATCAGCGGCTCTCAACGCACGCCGAGCGTGCTGGAGGGTAATATAGCAGCGCTGGCGGATCGCTTCAATCAGCCGGGTCACGCTTTTGATGCCTGAATACTATGAAAAAATCCCCTTCAGAGACGCTGACCGTCGAATCCGATGATGCCGATCGGCGCCTCGACAACTACCTGTTGTCCCGCCTGAAGGGGCTGCCCAGGGCGCTTATTTACCGGATAATCCGAGGTGGAGAGGTCCGGGTCAACAAGGGGCGCGCGCGGCCCAGCAGGCGTTTGGCGGCTGGGGACCAGGTTCGTATCCCCCCGCTTCAGCGCACACCTCAGCGTGCCGACCCGGTGCCGGACCGGACCAGGACCGAGTGGATCGAAGAGCGAGTGTTGTATGAAGACCGTGACCTTCTCGTACTGAATAAGCCGTCGGGTCTTGCCGTCCATGGTGGGAGCGGGGTCAGTTTTGGTGTCATTGAGTTGCTCAGGCGCGCGCGCGCGCAGCGCAATGAACGGGACAGGCTCGAATTGGTGCATCGACTGGATCGAGCGACCAGTGGCTGTTTGCTGGTTGCAAAAAGACATGCGAGTTTGCGGCATTTGCATCAGCAATTCCGCGACGGGAAAGTACGCAAAGGTTATTCGGCGCTGTTGATCGGTTCGTGGTCGGGTGGCGCGCGCAACGTCGATGCTCCGCTAGATACTGGTTTTCGCCGGGGTGGGGAACGTCATGTGCAGGTTGATGTCGATGGTAAAGTCGCGCGAACCCGGTTTATTCCACAAAAACTATTTGCAAATAGCGTGTTGGTGGCCGCCGATCTTGGTACGGGGCGTACCCACCAGATTCGTGTACATGCCGCCCACATCGGCCATCCGGTCGCCGGTGATGCCCGTTACGGGCCGGATCCGGACCCGGTCTCGGAGTTAATCGGGTTGCGGCGTTTATTTCTGCATGCGTTCACAGTGTCTTTCGAAAGTCCCCGAGAGGGCAAGGTCATTCGAGTCGAGTGTCCGCTGGACACGGAGTTACAGGCGGTGCTGGCGCGTCTTAAAAAAGCGAAGGAAAAAAAACCAGCGCAACGAAGCTAGGGTAAATCAATTCCACGCTGGCGGAGTATCTTCGACAGCCAGATCAGTGGCAGACCCTGGAGCGCCGTAGGATCCCGGTTCTCGATGCTTTCGAAGAGTACTATGCCAAGCGCTTCGGCTTTGAAACTACCCGCGCAATCGTAGGGCTGTTCCAGTTCCAGATAATGCTGGATCTGTGCATCGCTCAGTGGCCGGAATTTAACGATTGTTTCGTCAACATAAGATTCCATGGGTGCAGCACCGGGGCCAACGACCGAAACGGCCGTGTAAAATACTACCGTTTTCCCGGCGCATGCACGCAATTGCGCTACGGCCCGGTCGTGAGAGCCGGGTTTGTCGAGATGACGATCACCGAGTGCCGGGACCTGATCACTGCCGATTACCAGCGCATCCGGCCTTATCTTTGCGCAGCTGAAGGCCTTCAATTTTGCAAGTCTCAGTGCCGTCGATTCAGGCGATTCGTCAGCTGATGGGTTTCGTCGACTTCAGGGTGACGGAATCAAAGGTGGTCAGAATCCGTTGCAGAATCTCCCGCCGGTAGACCGAGCCCGATGCCAGCAATACCGGAGGCGCCTTGGACATCGTGCTCATAGCTTTTCTATTCTCATCGACCGTATTGCCCAGCCTTGGTTCGCGCTCGAACCGTACTAGATTTTGACACACCAGACCACCATCCCTAAACTAGGCCGATTATGCTCAGTTCACGCATTGAAATGGGCGAATTGGCTGAGCTGGCGGCACGTAAAGCGAGTCGGACGGTGCGGGTAGATTCACGCGATTTGCCGCGACTGGCCCAACTGGCAGGCGGTCACGGGGATGATCCATCGGATGAGAGAGGGTCGTCGTTGACGGCAGATGTTCGATTCGAGGACGGTCCGGAAGGGCTTCCACGTGTGCAACTGAAGATCACCGGACGGGCGGACCTGGTATGCCAGCGATGCTTGCTGCCATTCGCGTGGCCGGTCGAAATCGAATCGGTATTGACAGTACTCACGGATGAGGATCAGGCGAATCAGATTGAGGATCCGTTTGATACCGTTCTTGTGAATATCGAGGGCATGAATGTTGAGACCGTCATTGAGGACGAAATTTTAGCCGCTTTACCGATGGTACCGGTTCATGGACCCGGATCGGATTGTGCCGACTCGGGAAAAGCGGACATCGAAACGCAAATTGATACAGTGCAAATGAACAGGCCATTCGAAGGGCTGGCGTCGCTGATTGGGCGTACCGATAAAGACCGAAACGGCTGAGACTGTAATAGGAGACCAAACATGGCAGTACAAAAGAGTCGAGTGACGCCTTCAAGACGCGGCAAACGTCGTGCGCACGATAGTCTGAAGCGTCCAGCAATTTCTATCGATCAGACCACCGGCGAAACCCATCTTCGCCATCATGTCAGCCCCGAGGGGTCCTAACGCGGTCGACAAGTAATCGATACTCCCACTGACGAACTGCAGTAACGCTGCTCCGATAGCCCGCCTTCCATGCGGTTCATCGTTATGTGCGCCCTTTTCCCGGATGCATTTACAGTCTCGATGCGCACTGATTCGGCAGAGTGTAGAAATTTATGGTCAGACCGGTAACCATTGCGATCGATGTCAATGGTGGCGATCAGGGTGTCGATGTCTCGGTGCCCGCGGCTCTCGCGATGCTGAAGCAAAGGGATGAGTTAAGGTTAATCCTTGTCGGTAAACGAGAAATGATCGAACCATCAGTGGCGAGCCTTCGTCGGGGGGCCGACCGGGTGCGTATAGAAGATGCGCGGGAAGTGGTCGAGATGTCCGAGTCACCGGCAGACGCACTGCGCAAAAAGAAAAACTCGTCAATGCGTGTCGCTATCAACATGGTCAAAGAGGGTCATGCAAGCGCATGTGTCAGCGCGGGCAATACCGGGGCATTGATGGCGACCGCCCGCTTTGTCCTGAAGACTCTGCCGGGGATAGACCGGCCGGCGATTATGGCCATGTTGCCCACCAAGTATGGTCCGACCTATATGCTCGATCTTGGTGCCAACTCGAATTGCACGTCTGAACAATTGTTCCAGTTTGCCGTTATGGGTTCAGTGGTGGTTAACGGTATCGAGGATATAGCGGAACCGCGTGTCGGACTCCTGAATATTGGAGAAGAGGACATCAAGGGTAATGAAATCGTTCGGGGAGCCGCGAGCCTCCTGTCCGAGAGTGGGCTGAATTACGTGGGCTTCATCGAGGGCGACATCATTCCGGATCACAAAGCAGATGTCATCGTCTGCGATGGGTTTAGTGGTAATGTCGCGCTGAAAACGATGGAAGGGACCGCGCGTTTGGTACGTCATTTCCTGCTGGAGGAGTTTCGGTCGGGTTTGTATGGGCGCATTTCCGGTTTGATTGCCTGGCCCGTGCTGCGTTCATTATCGCGACGGGTTGATCCACGGCGCTACAATGGTGCCAGCCTGGTGGGCTTGAACGGAATTGTGATTAAGAGTCACGGCAGTGCCGATATTGTCGCGTTTCAACAGGCTATCCACACCGGGATGCTCGAGGCTGAAAAGCAGGTTCCCGAACAAATACGGAAATTGATGGAACAGCAAGTTCATAGCGTATGAGTTTGAAATATTCCCGCATCATTGGTACAGGCAGATATCTGCCGGAAAAGATCCTGACCAACGCTGATCTGGAGAAAATGGTTGACACGTCCGATGAATGGATTCGTTCGCGGACTGGAGTCGAACGGCGGCATATCGCCGCGGAGGATCAAACGACGACGGACCTGGCTGAGCGTGCAGCGCTGCAGGCCATGGAGACGGCTGGGGTCGGGCCGGATGACATCGATTTTCTGGTGGTTGGAACCACGACACCTGATGTTGTGTTTCCGAACGTGGGTTGTCTTTTGCAGGAACGCCTGGGTATTCGCGGTTGTGCCGCGTTTAGCCTCGAGGCGGCCTGCAGCGGGTTTATTTATGCGTTAAGCATCGCCGATCGATTTGTTGCCGGGGGTCAGTCCAAATGCGCGTTGGTAATCGGCGCCGAGACACTGTCTCGAATGACAGACTGGAGCGACCGGGAAACCTGTGTGATTCTTGGCGATGGGGCCGGGGCGGCGGTGCTCGCGCCATCAGACGAGCAAGGCATCATTTCCTGCCATCTTGGCGCCGACGGTCACTATAAAGATTTGCTTTATCATCCGTACGGCACGTCGAAGCAGCGCATGCCCGAGGATACCGAAGGCCCGTATATTCATATGAAAGGCAGCGAGGTCTTCAAGGTCGCGGTAAAAACCCTGGAGGGTATCGCGGATCAGACGTTGACCGCGAACAATCTGAGTCGTGGCGAGATCGACTGGCTTATTCCGCATCAGGCAAATTTGCGAATTATCCAGGCGACGGCCAAGCGTTTGGGTATTTCGATGGAGCATGTCATTCTGACAGTCCAGGATCACGGCAATACATCTGCCGCGTCCGTGCCGATGGCGTTAGATGTCGCGATTCGAGATGGTCGCGTTCAACGCGGTGATCTTGTTCTGCTGGAAGCATTCGGTGGCGGGTTTACCTGGGGTTCGGCGTTAATCAGGTATTAACGCGAATCGATCCATGAAAAGCCGCGCCCGGTTTATTGGGCTACTGGCCGGCCCGCTTGCCGCTGGATTGCTCTATCTTTGGCTTCCGGAACACTATTTAAATCAACACGGTCAGTTCGTCGAATTGTCCAGCCCTGCGCGTGCCGCCGCCGCCGCGGGTATCTGGATGGCAGTCTGGTGGATGACTGAAGCAATTTCGGTTTACGCAACCGCGCTGCTCCCGCTCGCCCTGTTTCCATTGACTGGTGCGGCGACGATAAAGGCGACGGCGGCATCATACGGACACGAGATCATCTTCTTGTTCCTTGGGGGTTTCGTGCTGGCGCTCGCGCTGGAACGATGCGGGCTTCATCGCCGATTTGCGCTCCGAGTTCTGCAGTTAGTTGGAACGCAGCCCACACGAATCATCGGTGCGTTCATGGGCATAGCCGCTTTTATCAGCATGTGGGTTACGAACACTGCAACGACGATCATGCTGCTTCCAATTGCCCTGAGCATCATCGACATGATGGCTGAAAAAGCGGGTGGTAAAAGTTCTGATTTCTCGGTGTGCCTTCTTCTTGGGTTGGCTTACGCGGCATCAATTGGCGGAATCGGCACAATCGTGGGAACAGCACCCAATGTTTTCATCGTGTCTTTTATGCAAAGTCAAATGGGCCGCGAGATCAGCTTTGTGAAATGGATGATGATTGCGCTACCGCTGGTACTGGTGTTTCTTCCATTGACCTGGTGGTTGATGTGCCGGGTTATTTTCTCGGTGTCAAAAATTCAGCTTCCGGATATCGAGCCTTTGCTCAGGACGTTGAATACTGAACTTGGGTTAATGCGCCGCGAAGAAGTGCTGACACTGATTATATTTGTTCTGACCGCCGTCGCGTGGGTGACTCGCCCGATACTGAATAGTCTGAGTTTCGGCGGCTTGCATCCACTGGCGGGCCTGACGGATTCCGGGATCGCTGTTATTGCGGCGTTAGTGCTGTTCGTGACACCCGTGAATTTATCTGCGGGTCAGTTCCTGATGAACTGGGAGACGGCCGTAAAACTTCCCTGGGGTCTTCTGATTCTCTTTGGCGGCGGACTCAGTCTGGCGGCAGCACTGGATAACACCGGATTCAGTCAGTTTCTCGGCAGCAGCGCCGCTGTATTGTCGGCACTGCCTACAATTCTTGTCGTTGCGTTGGTCACTGCGATGATGATTTTTCTGACTGAAATGACCAGTAATACGGCCACGACCGCGACCTTGATTCCGATTCTATACGCGGTCGCGCTCGGATTGGATATAAACCCTTTTCTGCTCATAATGCCTGCCGGTATAGCCGCAAGTTGTGCGTTCATGCTGCCGGTCGCGACGCCGCCGAATGCCATCGTGTTCGGATCCGGGATGGTGTCGATACCGCAGATGAGTCGTGCGGGGTTAATGCTGAATCTCGTAGGTATAGTGTTGATAACGCTTCTGACTTATGCTGTTGTTATCCCCGCAATCCGGATTTTTGGTTGATTCTCGATGACTATTCTGCGACAGGCAGGATTATTAATTGCCGCCATTATCATGGCCGCAATACCCTCGGCAGCGGCCGAAACATTCGCGTTGGAGGAGGGGCAGGATGTCATGGGTACGCCTGGCATCGTTCAGTCGAGCTACGAAGATACGTTACTGGATATCGGACGTCGATATGGCTTGGGCTATGAAGAGATCAGACGTGCCAATCCGACTGTTGATGTCTGGTTGCCCGGTGGCGGTACGACGATCCATTTGCCGACCCAATTCGTAATGCCGCAGGCTTCACGGGTTGGTCTGGTTATCAATATTGCCGAGTATCGCATGTACTTCTTTAGCACCATGGATGATCAGACGCAGGTTGCGTCGTTTCCGATCAGCATTGGCCGCATGGACTGGGGAACCCCGTTGGGCCGATCGTCAATTGTAAAGAAAGTGGTCAAGCCATCATGGTACCCACCCGCATCGATACGCGAAGAGTGGGCGGCAGACGGCCGGGTCCTGGAAAGCCGCGTCCCTCCAGGGCCTGATAACCCGCTCGGCGATTACGCCATGAGACTGAGTATTCCGGGCTATCTGATTCATGGAACCAACCGGCCCGCCGGTGTCGGCATGCGTGTTACCCATGGGTGCATACGCATGTTTCCGGAGGATATCGAACGTTTATTTCCGGCAGTACCGGTCAATACGCCGGTTCAGATCGTTAATCAGCCTTACAAGCTGGGTTGGTTCGGTGAAGATCTGTATCTTGAGGTGCACGCGCCTTTAGCAGAGAAAGAAGCATCCGAGACGTCCGGCGATTTAACGCTGACCTCAATTACCCGATTATATATTCAGGTGACCCGTCACAGGTCTGCGGTGGTTGACTGGGACCTTGTCGAAAAAGTATTTCAGGATCAGCGCGGAATTCCCACAGTCATCGGGCATGCGTATACGGATCATACGGAACGATTGTCGATGATTGCAGATTAAGCCGGCAATAAAAAAGGCCGCAGTTATACTGCGGCCTTTTAAAGTGGTGCGTAATTTAAATGCGAACCTTACTTGGACATGCCGCGTTCAAACATCCGGTCGATCTTTTCATTGGTCGCATCGCAACAGGCCTGGGCCTGATTAGCCGCATTGAGCGCCTGATTTGCAGTGCTTTGCGCGCCAGAAGCCATTTGTCGTGCTTCTGATGCGTTAGCGCCCGCAGCGTCCGCGGCGGACTGCGCTTGCGCCAGATCTGCTTCCAATTGATCGACCCGCGCATTCAAAGCATCTTCCTCACTCTTTATGCCGGCGCAGCCCGTGCTGATTGCTATTGCCATAAAAACAGCGCCGATCTTCGCTGCAGTCTGAATACTCTTGTTCATTGTTCCTATTCCTCAGTTAAAAAGCTCATACGACCAAGTGCTGGTTATTTTCAGGATAGACTGTTGTTCTGCTTCCCTATACGCCGCAATCATACGTAAACATTGTTAAATCGCCAAGGGTCCATCTGTAAGGGTCTATCCGCAGGGTTGTGGGTAAGGAAAAGACTGTATATAATCACAGCATTGTATGGATATACAGGATTTTGCGATGGATCAGCTCACTGCTCGACAATCTGAAGTTCTTCTTTTTGTTCAAAACTTTATCGATGAAACGGGCATGCCGCCGACCCGTGCCGAAATTGCCCGTAGCCTGGGCTTCAGATCAGTCAATGCGGCTGAGGAGCATTTACGGGCCTTGCAGCGCAAGGGCGCGATTGAACTTATTCCGGGAACCTCACGGGGGATTCGGCTCAAGGATTTCCTCAGGGAACAATTGGGTTTGCCGTTGATAGGCAGGGTTGCCGCGGGCAGTCCTATTCTAGCCGAGGAACATATAGAGGCTCGATATCGCATTGATACTTCGATGTTCAATCCGCGCCCACATTATCTCCTGCGGGTACAGGGCATGAGCATGAAAGATGTGGGCATTCTGGATGGTGACCTGGTTGCTGTTCACCGCACTCCGGAGGTTCGTAGTGGTCAGATCATCGTGGCACGCCTCGAAAATGAGGTGACGGTAAAACGTTATCGTCAGGAAGGTCGGGTGGTTTGGTTGTTGCCGGAAAATGCCGATTTTTCACCGATCAAAGTAGATCTGGAAGAAGAGACGATGGTTATCGAAGGCGTCGTGGTTGGGTTGCTACGCAATGGCATGCCGCTGAATTAGATAACAGAGGGAACAACAGAGGAAATAAATGGGGTCAGACTGAGATAAATAGTTCAGTAAATTGAAAGGGTGCAGCCCCTGATTTCTCCTTTATTTATTTCGGTCTGACCTCTTTTTTTTCATCATTTTATTCAAGAAGAATGTCTAAAAGGCATCGGCTCAATCAATTACTGAAAAACCCTCGCATCTGGAAGGCAGGACAGCGCGATGCTGTCTATTCTCGCCAGACTGTGTCAACGGGATCCCCCGATCTGGACCGGGCTTTGTCAGGAGGATGGCCGCTAGGTGTGCTGACTGAGTTGCTGGTCGATCTTTATGGAATAGGCGAATTCCGGTTGTTGATACCGGTGCTTAATGCGCTCAGCAGAGGGACGAAAAAATCAATGGCGTTGATTGCGCCGCCGTATATTCCGTATGCCCCCGCGTTTGTACGCCGAGGGGTGGATATCTCCCGATTGCTGGTCGTGAATTGCCATCGTCGAATTGATGTTTTATGGGCGACAGAGCAAGCATTACGTTCAGGTACTTGCGCTGCGGTATTAGTCTGGTCTGATGGATCTGACGAACGTTTGTTACGCCGGTTGCAGCTTGCAGCAGAAGAGGGGGCCGCGGGAGAGAGATCTGCAAACAAGCGGGGTCCAGGCAACGGGGGTTGCTGGGCCGTATTGTTCAGGCCGTCGCATTTCAGACGTCAGAGATCTCCGGCGGCATTGAGGATTGCCCTGCAGCCGGGTCGTTCATCCGGGATCAGCATGAATATTTTTAAAAATCGTGGCGGCCAGCCACAGAAACTCGAAATCTCTTTACCCGAGTACTAATGAAACAGCACTTATGGATTGCTTTATATTTCAATAATTTAGCAATCGAAGTTATTCCTGGTTCTTTAAATGAGCCGCGGGCCGTTCTGACGGGGCAAAAACATCAGGACCGTGTCCTGATGTGTAACCCGGTCGCCAGCAGACTGGGGGTACGTCCGGGGCTCTCAATAAATGCTGCATTGGCCCTGGTTCCGGAGTTGGAAGTGGTATTCCGGGACATCGACATGGAGACGCAGGCTTTGCAGGAGCTGGCTGGTTGGGCCATTCGTTTTACTCCGGCAGTCAGTATCGATTCGCCCAATGCTTTATTGCTGGATATTCATTCCAGCCTGAAATTCTTCGGTGGCCTGGCGCAGCTGCAAGAACGGCTGATTAACGATCTTGATCGCTGGGGCTACGAAGTGATATTCGCTTGTGCGCCAACGGCCCTGGCCGCTCTTTGGCTTGCACGCACGGGTTCGGAGGCGATCGTCCTGGAGCCTTCCGAATTGTCCGGCAGATTGGCTGCGTTATCCCTGGATTGCCTGCATTGGTCTGGAGCAGTCCTGAATATTCTTCGGGGAATGGGGGTTCGAACTTTAGGCGAGGTCACCCGTTTACCAAGAGGCGGGTTGGCGCAGAGAATCGGTCCGGAAAAATTGCTTGAACTTGATCGCGGCTTTGGCCGGCAGCCTGAACCGCAGGAATTTTATCGGCCTCCAAAGATGTTTCATGCGGCGCAGGAGTTGCCGCTGGAAACAGCAGATTGTCGATTGTTACTGGAATCTTTGAAAAGTTTATTGGGCAGGCTGCGGACGTTTCTGTTGATACATCAGGGCAGTGTTCAGGTGCTGTGGCTGCATCTGTATCACTACAGTGAGCCGGTGACATTGATTCGGATTGGTTTGCTGCGGCCGGCCACGGATACAGCCTATTTACTGGATTTGATCCGGATTCGTTTTGATGGGTTCCGGTTTTCCGCCCCTGTCGTATCGATTGGGTTGCAAACAGACCTTGTGGCAGAGTCCGGCCGGGAGCCGGCAAGGGATTTGTTCGGAGGCCGGCCGGACTCTGCCGCAGGGGCTGTGGAGCTTATAGAGCAGTTGCGGGCTCGCCTGGGCAGTCGAGCCGTGTACGGTATTCGGCGGGTTTCGGAGCACCGGCCGGAGGCGGCATGGAAAGCAGTCAGCCCAGCTCAAAAAGCCAACCGGTTTGCAGAGAGTTGTTTGGTGGGTGACAGGACGGGTCATCGTCCCTTATGGATGCTTGTGGAGCCGCTGGTACTTGAGACAGCGGGGGACAAGCCGGTTTTTCTGGATATTTTGAATCTCGAAAGCGGTCCGGAACGCATCGAAGCGGGTTGGTGGGATGGTGGGGATATTTGGCGCGATTATTATATAGCCCAAAATCTTCGTGGTATGCGGCTGTGGATTTTCAGGGATTGCCGTGAGTCTCACTGGTATTTGCACGGCCTCTTTGGATAGCAGCGGGCAGGATGATGCGGGCTTACGCTGAACTTCATTGCATCAGTAATTTTACTTTCCTGCGCGGAGCATCTCACCCGGAGGAGCTCGTCAAGCGAGCCGCGGAGCTCGGATATTTTGCCCTGGCACTCACAGATGAATGTTCCGTGGCCGGCATCGTACGTGCCTATGTTGCCGCGCGAGATGAGGCCATTCGACTCATCGTCGGGAGTGAGTTTCGATTGGCCGACGATTTTCGGCTCATTCTTTTGCCAATGGATCGTCAAGGTTATGGTCAGCTGTGTGAGTTGATTACCCGTGGCCGGCGCGCGGCCCGGAAAGGTGAATATCATCTGACACGCGCTGATTTGCAGTCGGGTTTGGATGCCTGCTTTGCGATCTGGATTCCAGGCCATTATTCGGAACATGGACCGGACGCCGATGATGCAGAGTGGATGTCTGCCTGTTTCCCGGGAAGAGCCTGGATGGCGGTGGAGCTGCTTGCGGATGGCAACGATCAGAACCAGTTAATGCAACTTTCCCGGGTCAGTCTTGATACCGGGATACCCATGGTGGCAGCGGGTGATGTGCATATGCATATACGTGGTCGCCGGGCGCTGCAGGACACGCTGACTGCAGTGAGGCTAAAGACTTCCGTGGATCAGGGAGGGTACCGGTTGTATTCGAACGGGGAGCGGCATTTACGCCGTCTGCGTGAGTTGGTGGAAATTTATCCGGCCGCCTTGTTGCAAAACTCGATGGAAATTGCCAGGCGCATCGATTTCTCACTGGATGAATTGCGTTACGAATATCCGCGGGAACTGGTGCCTGCGGGTTACACGCCGGCGAGCTATTTACGCCATCTGACCGGGCTTGGCATACAGCAGCGCTGGCCTGAAGGTGTTCCTGATTCCGTACAACAAACAATCAATCATGAATTGGAGTTGATCGCTGAGCTGAGCTATGAGCCTTACTTTTTAACGGTACACGATATCGTTCGGTTTGCCCGCGGTCGTGAAATTCTCTGCCAGGGACGGGGGTCAGCGGCAAATTCAGCGGTTTGTTTTTGTCTCGGCATTACCGAAGTGGACCCGGCGCGCATGTCGATGTTGGTCGAGCGGTTTATTTCCAGAGAACGCAACGAGCCACCGGATATCGATGTTGATTTCGAGCACGAGCGGCGCGAAGAGGTCATTCAGTATATCTATGGGAAGTACGGCCGACATCGGGCTGCATTGGCGGCAACAGTGATTACTTATCGCCCCCGCAGCGCGATCCGGGATGTGGGTAAGGCACTGGGGCTCGGTGATTTGCAAGTGAATCGTATGGCCCGTTCGATGCATTGGTGGGACGGCAAGCGTATCGAGCCCGAGCGTATTCGCGAAGCCGGTTTGGACCCCGATAGCCCGTTGATTCACCGGCTCATGGTATTGGTGAGTGAGTTGATTGGATTTCCGCGTCACCTGTCGCAACACGTGGGCGGGTTTGTGATTTCAGAGCATTCGCTTGCCCGTTTGGTGCCGGTCGAAAACGCCGCAATGGAAGATCGTACCGTAATCCAGTGGGACAAGAACGATCTGGACGACCTCGGTTTATTAAAAATCGACGTACTTGGGCTGGGGATGCTTTCCGCCATCAAGCGCAGTTTTGAGTTGATTGAGGGTTTCTACGGTAAGCGGCTCAGTATGGCCACGGTCCCGGCGGAAGATTCTGCAGTCTATGACATGATTTGCCGCGCCGATACGATGGGTGTATTTCAGATTGAGTCCCGGGCGCAGATGTCGATGTTGCCCAGATTACGGCCGCGTTGTTTTTACGATTTGGTTATCGAAGTTGCAATTGTTCGTCCAGGGCCGATTCAGGGTGGCATGGTGCATCCATACCTCAGACGCCGGAGCGGGGAGGAGCCGATCAGCTATCCGAGCGAAGCTGTTCGCGAAGTCCTCGAGCGGACACTCGGTGTCCCTATTTTTCAGGAGCAGGTCATGCAGTTGGCCGTCGTGGCGGCAGGCTTCACGCCGGGTGAAGCGGATCAGTTGCGTCGTGCCATGGCGGCATGGAAGCGTCGCGGTGGTCTGGGTCCTTTCGAGGACCGATTGATTTCGGGCATGAGAAGCCGGGGCTACTCGCCGGAGTTCGCGCGGCAGATTTTTAACCAGATCCGGGGTTTTGGTGAATATGGTTTCCCTGAATCGCATTCGGCCAGTTTCGCCCTGTTGGTTTATGTGTCAGCGTGGTTGAAGTATCACGAGCCGGCGGTATTTACCTGTGCGCTTTTGAACAGTCAGCCCATGGGGTTTTACGCGCCTTCCCAGTTGATCCAGTCTGCTCGTCGGCACGGGGTTGAAGTTCTCCCCGTTGATGTTAATCACAGTGATTGGGAGTGTACGCTGGGACGTGCTGCCGGCCTGAATTCGACGCCTGTGTTGAGACTGGGTTTCAGGTTGATCAAGGGTATGTCCGAGGCGGGGAGCCGGCGGATTATGCAGGCGCGTCAGCAGCAGGCTTTCACCAATATTCAGGATCTTTTTTCAAGGGCCGAGGTCGGGAACGGTGATCGTGCGGCATTGGCCGGATCTGATGCACTGAGACCTATTGCCGGGCACAGGTTTCGGGCGCGCTGGGATGTCGCTGGAATAGAAGCCCCGTTGCCATTGTTGCCGGTTACGGGAAGGGCCGAAGGCATACCGTTATTGAAGCAACCAACGGAAGGGCAAAACATCGTTGCGGATTACCATAGCACCAGGCTGACTTTGCGACGGCACCCGATCGCATTATTACGCAAGCGTTTCGAGTCTCGCCGGATTCTGAGTGCCGCCGAGATCATGGAGTGCCCAAATGATGAATTTATCCAGACTGCTGGCCTCGTGATTACGCGACAGCGGCCAGGCAGTGCCCATGGTGTGTTTTTTGTGACCCTTGAGGATGAGACGGGCTATATCAATCTCATTGTTTGGGATAGCGTGGCCATGCGCCAGAGGCGTGTTCTGTTAGATGCGGTATTACTCAGGGTAGCAGGGAAGATTCAGAGGCAGGGCGATGTACTGCACGTCATTGTCACCCAATTGTCAGATTGGAGCGCCTTGTTAGGAGAGCTGAGTACAACGGCGCGAAACTTCAGGTAGCCTGCGGTTGTCTATAGTTAACTAGTCGCCGTCGATCGAATCCGTTTCATCTATTTCATCGAGTTCATGGGCAATGCGCCTTTCCTCAAGAATATCTTCGAGGCGTTTACGGCACGATTGATCTTCAGAGGGTGGGGATGCTTCTCGATCCGCCTCCAGTTCGGCGATTAATTCCTCAACGTCTATCTCAACCGAAGTTTCGCCGACATTACTGTTCGCTTCACCCGTTTCTACTGTGCCATCGATGTCCAACTCAGCGTCGGAATCATCTTCCAGGTCAAGATCGATATCGAGATCTTCGTCAGGATTAAAATCCGGCTCGCGATCGAGGTCCTTATCTGAATCTGCGTTCAGACCCAGATCTTTATCCAGGTCCGGTTCAACCTCGAAATCCGGTTGTTCTGATTTACAAGCGCCATTCTTTCTTGTGCCCATCGAACGTCTCCTTACACCGGTTTCGATCGATTATGTCGAAACCCGAAGTCTTCGCTGAGCTTATAGATCGGATGATTTTTGTTGGCAATCGCCGCTTTCAAAAAACGTGACGGGCTGCACATTTAGGGGGCGTTTTCCGTGAGAAACCGCCAAAAACAGACAGCGGCCTAGCCGACCAGTTGGTTGAGTTCGAAGATCGGCAACAGGATTGCCAGGACGATAATCAGGACGACGCCACCCATGCCGACAATCAGCGCCGGCTCCAAAATACCGAGTAAGGCAGCGATGAGCCCATCCATTTCACGTTCCTGGTTGACTGCGGCCCGGCCCAGCATCATTTCCAGTTGGCCACTGGCCTCGCCGCTGGAGATCAGGTGAATGCACAGGGGCGGGAAGTGCCCGCTGGCGGCCAGCGATTTACCAATTGCGGCGCCTTCGCGGATACGCGCTGCCGCTTCCTCGACCCCATCGCGCATCGGCAGATTGCTGATGACCTCCGCTGAAATCTGTAAGGATTCCAGTACCGGCACACCACTACCGGTCAGGATGCTGAAGGTGCGGGTGAATTGGGCGGTATTGAGACCGCGCACGAGCTTTCCAACCACCGGCAACCGGAGCAAGAAAATGTGAAACTTCCGGCGTGGGCCCGGGTGCTGAAGCGCGCGACGAGCAACCCACGCCAAAACGCCGATCAGAATGAGCACGAACACTCCGTAATCGCGCAGGAAATCGCTGAGCGCGATCAGTGCCGTGGTCAGGGCGGGTAGCTCCTGGCCGGTATTCGCGAACACGCCAACCACCTTGGGTACGACATAGACCAGCATCAGGGAAACAATCGAAAACGCCAATACCGTCAAAACGATCGGATAGATCATCGCGTTCATAATTTTCTGACGGAGCTCCTGGCGGCTTTCCGTATAGTCGGCCAGCCGTTCGAGCACGGCATCAAGATGGCCGGACTGTTCACCCGCCAACACGGTCGCACGGTAGATTTCCGGAAAGGCCTTGGGGAATTCAGCTAAACCGTCCGCCAGCGTGTGGCCTTCCATCACCTTGGCCCGTACGCCCATAATGACGCTTTTAATTCGTGGCTTGTCATTTTGTTCTCCGACGGCGGTCAATGCTTCTTCCAGCGGAATGCCGGAATGGACTAAAGTTGCGATCTGGCGGGTGATGATGGCGAGGTCGTTCGCTGACAGGGCTCGGCGTGCCGGAAATATTTGTTTTTTCGAGGTCTCTTTCTCTGCGATCTCGTTGATGCTGAGCGGCAGAAGATCGCGTTCTCTAAGGGCCTGGCGGACCCGGCGGGGTGTATCGCCCTCTATGACCCCTTTCTTTTCCTTGCCGGACGGATCAACAGCGGTGTATTCGAACGCGCCCATCAGCGTCTATCCGTCAGTTTGCGCGTGTCACGCGCAGGACTTCTTCGAGGGTTGTTCGACCCGCTAACACCTGCCTGATGCCGTCTTCGCGAATGCTCACACTGCGGGTTCGTGCATATTTTTCGAGCTCATGTTCGCCTGCGCCATCGTGAATCATCGTGCGCAGTTCATCATCAATAGAGATGAGCTCGTATATTCCACTGCGGCCGCGGTAGCCATCGCCTAACTTGCTGTCTTCCGGGGTTCGGTAAAGCGTTGGCGGGTTGGCCGGATCGACGCCCAATTCGTGGCATTCATATTCGGTGGCCTGATAGGGTTTCTTGGTGTCCGGATCCAGAAGACGCACGAGCCGTTGGGCAATGACACCGGTGATGCTGGAAGACAGAAGAAACGGCTCGACGCCCATGTCACGCAGACGCGTCACCGCGCCGACAGCCGTGTTGGTATGCAATGTCGATAAAACGAGATGACCGGTCAAACTGGCTTGTACTGCAATTTCAGCAGTTTCCAGATCACGAATTTCGCCGACCATGACGACATCGGGATCCTGGCGCAGAATGGCCCTCAGCCCTCTGGCGAAGGTCATTTTGACTTTGGTGTTGACCTGAGATTGACCGATGCCGTCGATGTAATACTCGATCGGATCTTCGATCGTCATGATGTTGCGGGTATTGTCGTTAATTCTCTCGAGCGCGGCGTATAGCGTCGTGGTTTTACCGGATCCGGTGGGACCCGTGACCAGAATAATTCCATGCGGCCGGTGAATCAGCCGATCGACCGCGTCAGTGCCTTCGGGTTCCATGCCCAGTTGACCCAGGTCAAGGCGTCCGGCATGTTTGTCCAGCAGTCGCAGTACAACGCGTTCTCCGTGTCCCGAGGGCATTGTCGAGACCCGCACATCGACCGCGCGGCCAGCAATTCGAAGGGAGATACGGCCGTCCTGAGGCAGGCGTTTCTCGGCAATATCGAGTTTGGACATGACCTTGATTCGCGAGCCGACGAGCGGCGCTACAGCGCGTCTGGATTGCAGAACCTCACGCAGCACGCCGTCGATTCGAAAGCGAATGACCAACCGGTTCTCGAAGGGTTCGATATGAATGTCCGACGCGTTTTCCTTTACCGCAGACGTCAGTACCGCGTTGATCAGGCGAATGATCGGCGCGTCATCATCGCTTTCCAGTAAATCCGAGGGCTCCGGTAAATCCTGCACGGCGCGAAACAGATCGTCATCCTCTCCAAGGCCTTCGACCATTTGCATCGCGGAATTTGAATCCCGTTCATAGGTCTGCTGTAGTTGAAAATCGAATTCTTCGGGACTCACGACCTTCAGTTGCAAA